>JGI24025J20009_10001338_pt1 | contig 18628 bp, 14 predicted proteins | sample Cruoilmetagenom3_FD_20009 | JGI IMG/M metagenome (IMG submission 20009) | reverse complement strand
ACTGGATCCTAAATCCAGCGCGTCTGCCAATTCCGCCATCCTCGCACAACCAGTGAGTATAGAAATGTGGGTTTTATGTGTCAAGCCAGATGTCGAGCGGGGTATGATTGCCGATACTTTTTCAGGCCGGCACCGGCAAATACATGCGAGAACCCGGCTAAAGGGCACAAAGAACACGAAGAAAGAGGCTATCTCTTCTGACTCCAAAGAGGTAAAGAGGGGTAACCCCCCGACTAACCCCGGGGTCTACCCCACCCCTGACCTTTTTGGGAGGGAGAAAGAACGGTTTATATCGGGTAACGGACTTATAAGCAAGGACTTATAAGCTGTTTCTTGGGAAAAGAAAGCAGAGAGGTCATGCTAGGGGTCTTAAGTGTTCTCCAAAAGTGTTCTCGTTCTGGTAAAATACACCAGGCCGAGAAGGCGATGGTGTGGTTAGAGATAGGTATTGTGTCCCCTTATCTTCCAAAGTGTTGCACTTCACTATTGAACACGCGTTGGACTTCTGCCTCGTGATAACTGCTTTTCTGCTTGACATGATGTTAGTGGTTGCTATACTAACATCCTATGAATAATCAGGAGCTGATGAAGTCTCTGGGTCTTACCAGTTATGAAGCGCAGGTCTACTGTGCGCTTGTCGGGACAAATGGAACGAAAGTCCAGGAGTTGTCAAACTCGCTCACCGTACCAAGACCTCAGGTTTATCTTGCGCTGAAGAGACTGGTGGCCAGGGGGATGTGTATTGAGCATCGTGGCAAGGTGAACCGCTACTCCGCCGTTCTACCGTCAATCGCCTTCAAGGAAATCATGGCGAATGAGAAGGAGCAGCTTCGGGCCAAAGCGAAAGGGATAGCAGAGCTGGACCGAACTCATAAGCAGCGGGTAAAGAGGGCAGACCCCTTTGAGTTTGTTGAAGTTCTCAAAGGACAACGGATACGGCAGACTCCGGCAGACCTGTACAAGAAGGCCGAGAAGGAGATATTGGTATTCTGCAAGAAGATACGGGACAGGAACGAGAAGGAAATGAATGCCACCTTGAGACGGGAGATGGCTCTCTTGAGAAAGGGAATAAAGGTTCGCTGTCTATATGGCGAGCAGTGCTTGAAAGACCGGGAATTCATACCTTTCGTGAGAAAACTGGTGGATGCCGGCGAAGTAGGAAGAGTAGCCGGAACTTTGCCAATGAACATGGTGATTGTAGACAAGCAGGCGGCCACTTTCTCTCTTTCAACCCGAGAGGATGATATTACCGTCTTTCTCTTTAACCATCCGTCCCTTGTCACGGTTATGATAGCAAGTTTTGAGAACTTCTGGTCAAAAGGCCGGAATATAACAGCGGCATTGAGCGATGGTTAGCATGGGTTTGTCGAACAGCTCGGTTGGCACCTGTGCTTGTCGGTCGTGCGGGTGCGGAAAGCGAGCAGAGTAATATAAGGAGGAGAATGTGAGAAACTGGTTCAGGATACTGGTGGCCGGGTCTGTTTGTGCTGGTAGTCTGTCTGTTACCAGCCTGTTTGCCGGGCCTCCCGAGATTCAGTGGGAAAAGACATATGACGGCGGCTCAGGCCATTGGGATGAAGCTACTTCGGTTCAGGAAATCGAGGGCGGATATATCATTGCCGGGAAGGTAGGAATGGGAACCAGTACCGGGGGGGATATCTGGTTGGTAAAAACAGATGGAAAAGGTGATACCCTCTGGACGCGAAGATTCGGAGGGACCGGGTATGATGCGGGATACTGCGTGCAAACGACCTTTGATGGTGGTTGCATTATTTCCGGAACGACAACTACCCCGGTCGGTCAGCAGTTCTATCTTGTGAAAACGGACAGCCAGGGCGGTCTGGTATGGGCAAGAATCTACGGAGAAACAGAATGGGGTCATGCCTACTCGGTTCTGCAGACCGCTGACAGTGGATACCTGGCAGCAGGACAAGCACCAGACCCGACGACCAGGAAATATGCCGTTTTTCTCGTGAAGACGAATCCCAACGGCGACACCATCTGGACAAGGAGATACGGTGGGGTAACAGCGCCTGACCGTGCCCGGTCAGTTCAGGAAACACCTGACGGGTACATCGTTGTCGGGGAAACGGAATCGTTCGGTTCAGGTCAGTCAGACATCTGGCTTCTGAAGACGGACCGGAGCGGCGATACGGTCTGGACAAGGGTCTATGGTGGAACAGCGCAAGACAAAGGCTACTCGGTTCAACCGACTCCTGATGGACATTACGTGACTGCGGGATGGACAAGGTCGTACGGCGCGGGCGGCTGTGATGTCTGGCTCATAAAGACCGATGCCGGAGGCAATACCGTCTGGGCAAAGACGTACGGAGGGCCATCAAACGATTGCGGGCTCTCGGTCCAGGTAACCTCTGACAGCGGCTACATCATTTCAGGATGGAGCATTCCGGACGGTGCTCCGGCTGCGGATGCTTACCTTGTAAGGACAGACGCGGACGGCGATACACTCTGGACAAAGACTTTCGGAGACTTCGACCCCACAGAAAAGGGCGTTTCGGTTCAGTTGACATCTGACGGTGGATATATCGTTGCGGGATACCGGCAAATACCAGGTTCCTTTAACCCGGATGCTTACCTCGTGAAAGTAGGGCCGGACCCCGTTGCTGTCCGGGAACCCATCTCGCCAGGAGAAGATTCTCTCTGTAAAGCTCTTTCCGTTTTCCGAAGCGAGCCGAATCCGTTTACGGACAGAGCCCTGATCAGTTATCAACCGCCCGGGAACGGTGACGTGCGCATCACAGTCTACAACCTTGTCGGTGAGGAAGTCCGGACACTTGTCAGCAGGGAACGTGATTCAGGCTTACATACGACGACTTGGGACGGAAGAGACGAAACCGGCAAGGCAGTTCCAGGTGGCATCTATTTCGCCAGGGCGTACCTGAAGGGCGGGAATCCGGAACAGTGCCGGATTGTGCTGTTGAGATGAACCGGGTAGTGCTGGCATGTGTCTTGTCCGGGGAGTTTCGGGGACACATTACTTAACTCCTCTACATCCAGCTTCTGCTGTTTGTCTTTCTTCTCAATTTTCTTCGTCCGATTGTGGGTGAGATGGCCGGAGAGAGTCTCGATTTCCATCACCTGCCAGCTTATCGGCCTAAGGCATGTTGTCAAGCCGCGGCCAAGTGGTTGTGAATACCGACTGACGAATAGCGATTTGCAAGCGCCATTGCCAATGGTTTCTTTTGTTAAAAACAGGCATTGTTTCGGGAATGGATTCGGGAATACAATCCGGGTCAGTTGCGCCTTTACATCCAACGATTGAGCCTGGAACTATTGCGGGAAATATCGCTTGAGGAATATCTCCGAACATTTCGGGAATCGTATTTCCGAGCGATTCTTGCCAGAAACCCGGATTTGAAATAGAAAGTGAATCGCGTAGCATTGCGCGATGGGTTTCAGGGACAATATCCGGGTTAAAATCCGAAATACAATCTGGGAACAAAACCGGAAGAGAACCAGATAGGGGGGTGGTGGAGGGGGCAAGCCCTAAACGATGCGATTTGAGTCGGCAGAATCCCAAAAGGGGTGTAACTCTCTGCAAGGCAACGGGTTACATCCTTGGTTATGTTTCGGCCTCTTTCTGGCTCTAATGAACAAAGCACAACATGTTGCATCAGAATATGAGTGAGGTATAATCAGGTGAATTATTTGATAAGGAGGATTGTTTTGAAGAGAGCTTTGTTTGTTTTTTCTTGTGTGTCCGGGATTTTATTGAGTGTGTCTTTTGCTCAGAACCATGACCAGCAGGTGAAGCAGTTGGAATGGGTTGACCCGATGGGACGAAAGCCTTTGAGTTTTGCTGAGTGGACAAAGGACCATCAGGTCGGGCTTGATTTGGGTCGAATCGGAACGGTTATTCGGACCGGTGATGATAATGTTGTGGCCGTGGTGGTTAATGCCGAGCTTTATCCGCACATTGCGACCGAGCTTTCCCAGTATCAGGCCGACTTGGTTACGGCCGGGTACAGTGTGCAACTGGCTACGATGCGGGGGATGTCGCATGAGCTATTGCGGACTCATCTGGCTGGTGTTACTGGTATTGTCGGTGCGCTTTTTGTGGGTGAGTTGCCGGTTGCCTGGTATGAATATAGTGACGAGGAGTTTCCGATTGACCTTTATTTCATGGACCTTGATGGAACCTGGGGCGATAATAACGGTGATGGACTTTATGACTACCACTCAGGCAATGTCGGGCTGGAGATTTGGGTTGGCCGGCTCTATGCAAGGCCTCTAACCTGGGATGATGAGGTCAGGCTGACAAAACGGTATTTTGCCAAGAACCACGCGTATCGGACTGACGGTTTGAGTCTGCCAGATAGGGCCCTGGCTTATGTGGATGATGACTGGAGTTGGTTTGACAGTTGTGGTTTGGATGAAGCGTATTTAAGCGTGACTATGGTCAATAACAGCAGCACGACCCGGGCAAGTGATTATCGAACCCGGCTTGCTCAAGGTTATGAATGGATTCATATTTGTGCCCATTCTTCGCCCTGGGGTCACACTTTCAAATACAGGTCCAATTATGTCGGGACGGTGTTCAATTCGGAAATTTACGCAATAAGGCCGCATGCCCATTTCTACAATCTGTTCTGTTGTTCTGGAACCAGATATGTTGAAGAGAATTATTCGGCCGGCTGGGATATATTCCAGGATGATTTTGGTCTGCTGGCGGTTGGTAGCTCAAAAACCGGTTCGATGAAGAGATGGTTTGATGATTTCTACAGGCCGATGGGGAATGGTAGTTGCGTCGGGGATGCTTTTTTGGACTGGTTCGCACAGCATGGGGAGAGTGACCCTTTCTGGCATTATGGCTTGAATCTGCTGGGTGACCCGACTTTGAAACCGCACGGCAATAGCACCGGTGAATATGGGGGAGAACCGCCACCCGTGGTTCGGCCGGTCAATGCCGAGGTCGTGTGCACTCATACTGAGACCGATGACTCGCCAATGCTGCTGGCGATGCCGGACGGCAAGGTCTGGGCAGTCTGGAAATCGGGTCGGAGCAGTTCCAACGGGAGATTTGACATATACGCATCGGTCCGGTCCGGGGGGAGCTGGTCAAGCCCGTACAGTGTGGGACCGCACAAGTACTGGGACACTGACCCGGTTCTGGGCCTTGACCGAAACGGCAGGCCGGTAGCGGTCTGGGCCGGATACACGAGCAGCGACCACTGGTTCGACCTGTTCTACAGCGTCTGGAGCGGGAACAGTTGGTCGGCCCGGCAGCGAATCTCGATTGACGTTGCCGCTGACCTGAACCCGACCCTGGCCCGGGATTCGACCGGGGAGTTGTGGTGTTTCTGGTCCGGTCGGAGGAACCTGTTTTCGGACATTTTCGCCGCGTCCTATAACGGTAGCACCTGGAGCACTCCGGTCAATCTCACGAACGACAGCATGGAAGTCGTATACCCGAAAGCGGCAACCATGCCGGATGGAACGGTCTGGGTTGCGTATACCAGGGACAGGGATGGAGCGGCCGGAGTCTGGGCTCGTTTTCGCCAGGACAGCAGTTGGATTGAGACCGGCCCGGTTTCAGGTGAGCAGCGACGGGCCTTTCGGTCAGCAATCGCGGCCGGGATTAACGCACAGCCGATTGTGTGCTGGCAGAGTTTTGAGACCGGCAACGGTGACATCTATTATAGTGAGTACGATGGCGCAAACTGGTCGGCACCGGCATTGGTTGATGGTAATGATGCCCTTGATGTGATGCCGGCAATGGCAACCGATAGTGAAGCAAAACCCTGGGTGGTATGGATGAGCCAGCGTAACGGGAACTGGGATATTTATTACTCGTATATGTCTGTGGCTGACTGGATGCCGGCCGAGCCGGTCGAGCCGAATCCAGGCCCGGATATCAACCCGAGTATCGGTACCGGTCAGGATAACATGTGGATTGCATGGCAGAATATGACTTCTGGTAACTGGGACATTTATGCCAAGTCATTGCCGTTTACCGGCTGTTCCGAAGGTTCCAGGCCGACGGTTTCAAATGTGACAATCTGGCCGAACCCGTTTCATGAAAGGCTTCAAGTGAACTGTCTGAGCCTGGACAGGGTTATAATAATGGATGCGGCCGGACGGATTATAAGGTCAATGCCAGGGAGAAAGGGAAGGGTGGTATGGGACGGTCGGAACCGGGAAGGATGCCCGGTCTCACCAGGGGTTTATTTTATTCGTGTTGTGTCAATGAGCGGGTTTCAAACCCGGCCGCACAAGGTACTGCTGATTCGCTGACTGACCGGTTTGGGAAACATTTGCCAGACAAGGTTTCGCCAGGCCAGGCGTCGGGAAAACCCTTTGAATACTGCATTTTCCGCTTGACAAGTCGGCAGACCCCTGTATATTCTAGGGGTAATGCCACTACGATGGCTGCGTTCCAGGGTGAATACCAGCGGTGCACCCGTTTTGAGGTTTCTGGTTTCACCGGTCGGGCTGTTGTCAGTGGCAAGTTTTTTACAAAAAGGAGGTGGATAGTATGACTAAGGAGCAGATCGTTGCTAAAATCGCCAAAGAAGCCGGTATCTCCAAGAAAGCAGCGGGTCTTTCCCTTAATACTTTTGTGGGCACTGTTACCACAGAGCTGAAAAAGGGCGGCCGCGTTCCTCTTGTCGGTTTCGGCACCTTCCTGGTCAGAAAGGCAAAGGCTCGTATGGGCCGGAACCCTCAGACCGGCAAGGCGATTAGAATCCCGGCGAGCAAGAGACCCGTGTTCAAAGCGGGCAAGTCGCTGAAGGATGCTGTTAACAGAAAGAGGAGATAAGCCGGAAAAAGATAGGGGGGGGAGCAAGCTCCCCTCCTTTCTTCTGAGGGCGGTAATTTATTCCAATCACCAACTGAAAATCATTGACCAGAGACTGCTGCCGGTCAGAGTCAGATATATCCGGTTGCATAATGCTTCTGAAACAGCCAGGGCGATTAAGAGTCTGGCGGTTCGGGGCGCACCAAATATCGGGGTTGCGGCTGCATACGGACTCGCAGTTGAGGCATTCAGACTACATGATGCAAGGCTGCGTTTCCGTCTGTGCCGGGCGGCAAAGATGATTGGGCAGGCGCGACCGACAGCGGTCAATCTCAAATGGGCGGTTCAGAGGATTAGAAAAGTTATTAAAGAATCCGGCCCGGACCCAAATGGATTAAGGGCGAATGTTCAGAACGAAGCGCAGAGGATTGAATCGGAAGAGATTGCAAATTCCCGGGCGATTGCACGATACGGTGCAAGGTTGATAACTAAGGATGCCGGTATCCTTACAATTTGTAATACCGGTGCATTGGCAGCACCTGGTCTTGGCACTGCTTTAGGCGTGGTGTTTCAGAGTTATCTTGAAGGGAAACGGCCACATGTATATGCCTGTGAAACCAGGCCATTGCTGCAAGGGGCCCGGCTTACCGCATCGGAACTGGTCCGGGCTGGTATCGCAGCTACTTTGATTGTTGACAGTGCCGCAGCTACGGTGATGGAGAAATGCAATATCGTTATTGTCGGTGCCGACCGGATTGCCGCAAATGGTGATACTGCCAATAAGGTCGGAACAAGGATGCTTGCGGTCCTGGCACGGGAATGGCATAAGCCTTTTTATGTTGTTGCGCCTACTACCAGTTTTGACATCGGATGTGCCAGAGGTGATGATATCGTTATCGAAGAGCGGTCGGATAAAGAGGTAAGAAGTCTCAAAGGGATTCGGGTTGCGCCGGATGCGATACCGGTTTTCAATCCGGCTTTTGATATTACCTTTGCACGGTATATTACCGGTTTTGTGACTGAGCATGGTTTGGTTGTCCGGCCTTTTTTGCGCAATATTAGGCGGTTGATGCATGACTCTTAGCAGACTTCTTCAGGAAAACAGGGTTGTGTTGCTGGACGGTGCGATGGGCACTGAACTGGAGCGCCGCGGTTTCAGGACCCGTTTGCCGTTCTGGTCAGGATGGGCATTGTTAGAAGCACCGGAACTGGTTGGCCGGATTCACGCAGATTATGTCCGGGCCGGTGCCCAGATTATTACCGCAAATACATTCAGAACCAATCCGCGCACTGTTGCCAGAGTCGGACTGAAACAGAGTGCAAAAGAGCTGAGTTTGGCCGCGATTGAATTGGCACACAAAGCGATTGGTTCTAAGAGTATAGTTGTGGCGGGTTCAATTGCCCCGGTAGAAGACTGTTATCATCCAGAACTTTTCCCTGGGGTTCAGGAGGCACGGGCAGATTTTGAAGAACATGCGGAAAACCTGGTTCAGGCCGGTGCTGATTTGCTTCTCATAGAGACGATGAACAGCACTGTTGAAGCAAAACTGGCTGCGCAAGCCTGTTCCAAACTATCGGTTCCGGCAATGGTGAGTTTTATTCTCCGGGACGATAGGCATTTGTTAAACCGTGATTTTCTGGAATATGCGGTTTCAGAAGTGCTGGATTTCAGACCTTCGGCCGTGCTTATCAATTGCACGCCGATACCCGTGTGTCGTTCAGGTATAAAGGTATTAGCAGGCAGGACTGAGTTTGTATCCGGCTGCTATCCGAATATCGGACATCCCAGTATTGCAACCGGGTGGGATTTTTCAGATGCAGTCGGGCCGGATGATTTTGCGCGCGAACTTGCAGGAATTGCTGCTGACGGTGCCAGAATTCTGGGCGGTTGTTGCGGGACCACGCCAGCCCATATTCAGACCTTGGCCGAAAAAATATCAGGCCCGGACGAATCCGGGCCTGATTGATAATAAAACCGGTTATTCGGTAGTGACTGTTACCGATTCCATTATGACCGGTTCAACCGGCATATCCCTTTGCCCGGTTTCCACTTTACCCAGTTTTTCCAGGACATCCATACCCTGGACCAGTTTGCCGATTACCGTATATTCGCCGTCAAGTTGGGGAAGTGGTTGCAGACAAAGGTAGAACTGACTGCCTGAAGAACGCTTTTCCGGATTGGCTGGGCCACCGATGCGTGCCATCGCTATCGAACCCTTTTCATGCTTCCGTTTTATTTCTGCTTTGACCGTATATCCAGGGCCGCCGGTGCCGTCGCCTTTCGGGTCACCACCCTGAACCACGAAATTGGGAACAATCCGGTGGAATGTCAGCCCGTTGTAGAATTCCTTTATCGCCAGGTTGGCAACATTTGTGACATTTTCGGGTGCGTCTTTGGTATAGAATTTGACTTTCATCGTGCCGTAATCCTTGACTTCGATATTGATGTAAAGGTTTTCGGGCAGGCTGTCAGATATCAGGGTGTCTTTAAGGACTGCCGTTTCTGTTGTGTCTGGCTTTTTGACCACTGTTGTATCCTCAGTTGGCTTGGCTGGCGGATTTACCTGTTTGGTCTGCTGACCACCGCAGCCGGTAATCAGGGCCGCAAGCGCGATTAACGCTATGTTTTTCACTATTTACCTCCATTTCTAACAAAGACCAGTTTGCTCGTCATTTTTTCCCTGGGTGTTTGCAGTATTGCCAGATACACCCCGGGCGATATTCCTGCNTGGTGCAAGTCAATAGTAATATATTCGTTTTCAGTCCGGTAATATTGTATCAATCGACCCGATGTGTCAACNATTTTCAAAACACTTCCCGGACCGGCTTTAAGGTTCAGGAGATTGATTACAGGATTCGGCCATATCCAGGTTTTGATATCCCGGGTAATGCCAACCGTGGGTGTGCGGAAAGCCACAGCATCGAGGTCAAGACNTGCCAAAGGGTTGCTGCTTGAGCCGGTGCTGTCACAGACGATGCGCAGATAATGGGCGCTGTCGAGCCCGAGGTCAAAAGAAGCNGTTCCGNATGAATGGCCGCAGCCGGACCANGGCCCATTCCAATCGTTACCAGCATAAAGCCAATANCCATCAGCAGTGTCAGAGTCAAAAACAGTGATGTCATCNCCGGGCAGATTGGAAATGGGATGCTGTCCTGATGAAACGCATATCTGACCCAGACGGCCAAGAGAAAAGAACCGGCCATCGGGTGGGCCAAGGCAATTGAGCGAATGGGTTGGGATTAGATGGTGGGGGTCGGCATGGTAAAGCCAAACCATTTCTTCGATATAGCTGATGCCAGCAGTGTCAGGGGAAAGGCTGAAATCAACAGTGACTGAGCCATGTTCAGGAACTACTATGCTGTCAACTGTTTTTGGTTGGTATCCTTGCACATAGGCAGTTACCGTGTAGCTACCTGAAGGCAGCGGTTTGTGATAGTCGCCCAGTCCTGCATCAGAATACACATGCCATCTTATCGGATTTGTAATTGCGATTCGGGCGAAGAGCGGTTCGTGGGTAATCGAATCTCGGACTGTACCGGATATGCCGTTGCCAGATGCTTCGATTAAACCGAGTAGTGCCTTTCGGTTTGCCGTGCAGATTGAGTCAATTTGCACGCGGGTGCCGGGCTGGCGGGTTTCGATGGTATAACTCAATGTGCCCCAGAGCCCGAAGTCGGCGTCCTGGCATGAACCATAGACCGCGTACCAGTCGTAGCCGTTGATTGGGGTAAGCCGGGTTGTCCGCGAGCCATAAGTAGAATCGGCGTAGCGCTGGGCCAAGGCCAGAATGTAACCGGAATCGGGCGGGTCAACCCGATGGTTGTCCCACAAATAGTTGACATATGATTGGACTGAATGATAAGCGAATTCCAGGGTAATGTTGTTTTCAATNCTGTGTTGCCTGATTGCTTTTGTTTCCGGTTGAGAAAAGGGTCTGGTGCTATTGCCCCGCTGGTCCCANTTGTAGCCATAGTCGCGGTTGATGTCAACATTGTTACCGTTGCGCCGGGTGNTGGCGATATGGCCGTCGGCATTAAGGATTGGTATGACCCAGATTTCCCTGGAGTTTATCAGTGTATGAACTGTTGAGCTTGTGTCATAGCTNTCAGCAAGAAAATCGGCAAACTCCAGGCATATTTCAGTTGCGATTTTCTCATCGCCGTGATGGACCCCGATGATTCTGATTTCGGGTTCGGGTTTTTCTCTCTTCGGGTTGTCAGTAATACGCAAGGCAAGGATTTCATGATTACGCGCGGTCAGACCGATTGTATCAAGTCGGCAGATTTCAGGGTGTGTTAATGCGATATTGTGCATGATGCTGCATACTTGTGCAAAGGTGCGATAGTTCTGGAGATTGGAATCAAGCCATGCTTTATAGTCAGCGATTATTGTTCGGGGCTTATAACCGATGTTATGGAGCAGTATTGATTCCGGGTCGGTAACGAGAATACGAACCATGGTGTCATTTGCGTCCACTATGTCCAATGATGCGGGAAGTTCATATAAGGCATCATGATTAGGTATCTGGATCTGGACCAGCCGAACCGGATTGATAGCCAAGTTTGACACGAGTAAGAAGAGTAACAATTGAGTCAAGGCACTAATCNGTGATAACGAGTTTTTTGGTCAGATTGGCTTGTGAAGTAGTGACCCGCAGGAAATATGCCCCCGGTGCCAGTCNGGCATGATTGTCAAGATTCCAGTCAANGGTGCAGTTCCCATTGCCTTTCAGGTTCATTGCAGTAATAAGTCGGCCGCATACATCAAATACATTTACTTTCGGAATATCCGGTGTATGCCAGATGATTCTTATCGAAATGCGTGTCTGGGTCTGGGTGCAGATAGTCGGGCATTCCAGTGACAGAAGAGAAGATAAGCGGCACGATGGCTGTTCACGAATCCCGGTTACAGGCGGGGCAAAAACGATAGTCAACGAATCGGCCGGAATGTGGTTTGCAGGTTCGCCATTGCAGGCATATTCAAGGAACCAGCGCCAGGTTCCATCGCGGCCCTGGATTCCGATAGTCGAGCTGGTCTGGTTTCCATCGAGGCTCAGGTAATTGAACTGAATCCGACCATCAGCATGCAGGATAATCTGGAATGTCATTTTCTCTGCATTCTTGGGGCAAGAAGGGTAGCGTGGGACTTCAATCCAGGTCCAGGCAACTTTGTCAGTGTCTTGTTTCTCGATTACGGTTCCGGATTCGCGCAGGGTAAGGTCATCCCAGAACGGTGCGATGATGTCGGTCATATCATAGAATGGCAGATTGCGGTTGACCGGGCAGGAAAGTTCGGATGTTTCAAGAAAGCCGTTGGTGCAGATATAGATTTCTTCAATACTGTCGCCATAAAAAGGAAACGGGAAAGAGAGGTCGCGTTCAGAAATCCCATCGTCAGGATTCGGTTCCCAGTCATCAATAGTGTCGCCGCCTGTGTGGTCAAACCACTGAAAGATTATTGTATCAGGTTCCTGGGTGGATTCATAAATATATCCGTAACCGTCCGGTTCACTTCCGGATGTCGTTCGGCAGCGGCATCGTGCAGTGTCATTATCCGGGTTCTCATCACCGGCCAAGTGAACAGCAGACATAACCTTGAAGATTCTGCCAGGCCCAGGGTCGAATTGACCGAAATCCACGGTTCTGGATTCGCCGGTGTCCAGTGCAACTATCTTGTTTGACTCGAACAAGAGTTCGTGTGACAGGGAATCAACTATTTCTGAGCTGGCAGTAAATGTTTCAGCAGAGCCGCCGAAATTCTGGACCCAAACAATAACAGGATAGATTCTGTCTGGAACCAGCCGACCTTTTGGAGATGAAATATGATTGACACCGATGTCGTGGGCATACTGTCCTGTATTCAGTGCATCGTGTGCTTTCAAATACGGGGCAGTGCCTGGAAAACCACCAGGGAAATAGAGCTTGTCATGGATTATGCCGGTACCATAAACATCGGAAATCGGGTGGGGTTTTGGTGGCAGCATTTGCCAAGAGATAGCTTGAGGGTCGAACATCCATGTTTCATTGGAAACCACACCTTGTTCCAGGATGCCGCCGACAAGATAAATCCTGTTGTTCACTACCGAGGAAACCGTGCGGCACCTTGGCATACCGGGAAGCGTATCAAACCTTTCCCAGATGATTTCTTTGGGGTCTGATGGTTCAATCAGGCCGCACCAGACTGCATTGGTCGGACCAGACTCGGTCCAGCCGGTTGCGACAATGATTGTATCGCCGATTATCTCCGAGCATAAAGCACCAATCGGAACGGGTAAAGGGGTTGCTGAGTCCCAGCTACTGTTTGCCGGGTCGAATAACCAGACACGGCCGGTTGGTGGTGAACCGGGTGACCAGTTTCCGCCGCCAAATAAATAGATAATGCTGTCACGCCAGGTTGCCGCACCGAAATCATACAGGCTTTCCGGCATATTCGGGGCAACGCTCCAGGTGTCGGCAAAGGGGTCGTAAACCTCAACCTTTGGAAGGCCGGTTCCAAAGGTCTCACAGCCACCGAGCACATAAATGAGGTTTTTGACCGCGATTGCTCGACCGATACCACGGGGAAAACGCATCGGTGTGCAAAGGGACCAACTGTTGGTCAATGCGGAATACTTCAGGCAATTCTGCTGCATCGTGCCGTGGACCGAGCGTTGTCCACCAAATACAAAATAGCGGTCTGCTGAATCCTGTAAAGAGGCTGCCATCTGATGTGCCAATGGATAGGGAAGGTCTGCCTTTTCGAGCCAGCCGTTGTAATCGGGTTGTCCTGCTACCGGACTCTTTGGATATACCTTGAGCGGTGGCCGGTCCGGGCAGGAGGCGGCCAATCCGAAGACAAGAAATAACAAAAGCTCCAAAGATTTCCTTGAGTCACAGTAACCTATTCTGCTGTCACAACCAGTTTACAGGATAGCTTAGCGGTGGAGTCGGATAGTGTCAACACATATACGCCGCTCGGCAGGCATTTTCCATTACGGTCGGTTGCTGACCAGTTGAGCCTAAGTTGATGCAATAGGCGTTCCTGCTTTACGAGCCGGCCGGCCACATCCCATAGCGACAGCATCCCGTATGACGGACTCAAAACCCGCACCTTTTGTCCGGCCCGGTGTTGTTTACCGGTTACGAGAACACTTGACAAGAACACTTTATGACCTACCCCCCTGACCTATGTTGTATCTTTTCCCAGAGAACAGCTTATAAGTCCTTGCTTATGAGTCTGATACCTGAAAAAAACTGTTCTTTTGCCCCCAAAAAAAGGTCAGGGGTGGGGTAGACCCCCAGTCCGCTCCCTGGGTTACCCATACCCTCACCCTAAACCTTACCAGACCCCTCTATCAATGTCAAGTCTGAATGTTGGCGGGCATCCGGCTTCTGGTCGGATGACCGCAGAAGAGGCGGGATGCCTTTCGGCATCCCGCTACTTCCCAACGCCACCAGTTATCAGACACCCGGAGCCACCACGTTGAAGACCTGGGTTCGGATGTCCTCAAGAACAGCCTGGGCTAAGCCTCTGCCTACCCATTTGGCGATAAGGACTGCCACTTCCAGGGCAAGAGACTCACCCGATACGCCCATATTCTCCAGCCTCCAGACTTCAGCACCAAAGGCCTTGTAGTAGACCCGCTGAATCATGCTGACACCCTGAGCGTCCAGCGTCTGAGCTACCGCCTCATAAGCAGCCATAAGGCTCTGGGTATTCGAAGAGAACTTTGCCGCCATGTGGGGACGAAGCGCAGCACAAATCTCCTGAATACGCACGGTGTGTTCTTGTCAAGGAAAAGGCTTTACCATGTTTCTGACGTTCTCTAACGGGAAAAGAAACAGGCTAGCAACCGGAAAAGAACACCAGGCCGGGTTTGTTTATCGCACTAATCAAGATAAATAGGGAAGGTTTTTCTAATAGCCCCAGTGGCGGGTGCGTTTGAGCCAGGCTTCGTGATATGCGAGGGTCAGGGTCAAATACCCCGATGTTTCAGACAGATAGCCACCATCGCGGCGGGATAGTTCAGCGGCTATGTCGAGCGACCCGAATTTGGGTATCGGGATGCTGGTCCCAAGATGAAGGCGGTGGTCGGTGATCGGCTCGTTGCCAGCGGCGGTGTAATACCAGGGCTGGTAGGAATAACCGAGCCTGAGCTGGACAGGGCCGACCGGACAAGCGGACCCGAAGCAGAACCGGATGGCATCGCGGTTGCTTTCAGAAGCTGTGTTATTGACAGTGATGTCGGACCAGGGCCGGTATTCAAGTCCGGCGACAAGAACCAGTTTCTCGAAAGGGTTGACAGTTGCGCCCAGGGCGAATAGATTGGGAAGTTTGATTTTATAGTCTTTTATCGAGTCTTTCACTACGCCGTGAACACGCCTGGAGCTTTTGGCGTTCAGTCTGACTGAGGGTTCGTAAAAACCCGCGATGGAAAAGAGTTCTGCCTGAACCGAAGCACCGATTTTCAGGGCGTTACCCGAGTAGGTCAGTTCGATCGTATCGATGGAGACATATGCTCCTTCCAGGGTTTCAAATCGCCAGTCTTCGCGAGAGGAACCGACAAGCCGGTTGTATTCGATGCCGATGCAGCCGGTTTTGAACATTGAGTGTGCAATCCCGGCCCTGAGCGCATGAATGCCTCCACGACCGACAATATGGTAACGATAAGCGGTATCAGATAGTAATTCGGACCAGACATCAAAGTCCTGGTTGAAACGCTGGTCGATTCCCATGACCAGTCTTGAGTTCAGGGGTAGGGGGACTGCCGAATGAAACCCGGCCGGTCTGATATTGCCGATGAACCGGTTCTGGCCTGTTTCNGACCCGATTGTTCCAATCGCAAGTGCAGTGCCGTTGAAGCAGGTTTTGTCCAGGTGCACCAGGATNCCGGGATTCAGGTATGAAAGGGCGGCCGGNGAACCCAGGCTCATGATACGGGCATCGGCCGGTGGGTTGATTTCACCCAGGCCACGCATGTTGAAGTAAGACTGACCGAATGTTATTGTCAGGACAGCAGACAGGCAGAAGAGTTTGCGTATCACTGAATCCTGTCTTCCGGAGGCATTATGTAGAGAAGTTTTAGTTTCAGGGCATTGGGACCGGCGCGGGGAATTTTAATGCGGAACATCTCAGACCATTCAGGATAGGCGGTAAGGAGCAGGCCGAAGTTTGAGTCGGGGGGATTGGCGGTCCAGAACTGAACAAGCTTTCTGATGTCTAGTGTCGCTACTGAATCAGCATCTGGAGAAATGATGTAATTCAGATGGGCACAAGGTTCGTCTTCGAATCGTGCATAGCGACTGAAAGGCTCAAAAAGCCGGTGAACACCCAGACTTAATGTATCGTTACGGCGGTATTCGACATGCGGCAGGAAGGATATTTCAGCNCGGGCTATAGTGGCTTCTTNTGGAACGGAATCGAGCGGAAAGCGCAGATAGGTGCGGAAAGCAACGCCAGAACCGACCTCCAGATATTGAGGGTTCAGATGGATGTTGTTCGTGTCTACAAGATGGGCATCTTCGACCGCATTGCAGATTTTTTTGACATCGTCCGGATAGGTCAGGCAAATGCGTGGGGCCGTTGTCTGGGAATATCTGGAGTGAACCGCGACAAAACCTGTATCAGAAGGAAACAGAATTATGCCGTGAGAGTTGCGAACGAGGGTATCGAGATAATCAAGGTTAAGGTCGATAACCAGGCTTTCGCCTTCAAATGTGCCAGAGCCGAGGTCAATATGCCAATAGTCGCCACCAGGATTCAGCCAGTGAGTCACCGAGTCGGCCATTTTCCAGGATACTGCATTGGAGTTCCAGGCTACTGAGCACGGTCGGCAAACAAAACTCATCGGTGTGCTGTCAGCAGGATGTAGGATGAGCTTTGCAGATTTGACCGAATCAAGTGAACTGTCCGCCAAGGTAAAGTTGATGATGATTCGTGATTCGTATGCGCTATCCTGGCCCAAGGACATTATATCGGCTGCCCCAAGGGGAATATATTTGGCATAGCTGGCCAATGTGTCGGGCCCAAGTGTCAAGCTGCTGTCAGCCGGGATTCGTTGGAGCTGGTCGTAACCTACAGGCAGGGTATTACAACCGAGAAAAAGCATGACAAGCGCAATGACTGTATTTTTCATAGGGTAGAAGACATTGCAGCGAAACGGTTGTGTATGTGTTCGGCAAGCTTGTTTTCTGACGCCTCGCAGGCGGTGCGGATGGCATTCATTATCGCGCGCGCGCTGGAACGACCGTGGGCAACAACTACCGGGCCTTGAACCCCAAGCATCAAAGCGCCACCGTGTTCCTGATAGTCCATCCGATCGATGAATTCGCGCAGGACCGGCCGAGAAAACCATCTCCTTAAACGATACTTTGATTCAGATTCCAGGTAACCGTCGAGCATTCCGGCTACTACTTCGGCCAGACCTTCGGCATATTTCAGGATAGCGTTGCCAACAAAACCATCGCATACAACCACATCCACAGTTCCATTGAGAATGTCATTGCCTTCGACATTGCCGATGAAATTGAGCTCGCTTTCCTTGAACAGGCGGTAAGCATTCAAAGTGAGTTCGTTCCCTTTAGTATCTTCCCTGCCGACATTAAGAAGTCCTACCGACGGATTTGCCTTTCGGAAAATGTAACTGGCCGCTGTTGTGCCCATTATACCGAACTGGAAAAGCTGGCGTGGCTTGGTCTCAACATTGGCTCCAACATCAAGGACCATGGTATTTCCTTTGACATTCGGGAACAGGATTGCAAGTGTCGGCCGATGGACACCGGGGATAGGACCGATGATGGTGAGTGCGAATGCCATAATCGCGCCGGTATTACCGGCACTTACTACGCCGTCAACTTTGCTTTCTTTCAGCAGCTTCATGCAGACTGCAATGGAGGAATCCCGCTTGCGTTTGACCGCTTCTGCGGGAGATTCATGCATGCCGACGACATCTTTGGCCGCAATCAGTTCGAGCCGGCCGGAATAGTGGTCTCGGGCGGTGTCGATTATCGCCTGTTTGCCAACCAGGGCAATCTTCAGTTCAGGTCGTTCTTCTAGGGCAAGGGCAACACCTTCCATTTCCGCCTGTGGTGCTTTGTCCGAGCCCATTGCATCCAGGGCAATTTTCACTTATTCCTTTTCTTTTTCCTTGCTGACAAAGATGACTTCTTTGCCCGCGTAATACCCGCAATGCGGACAGACGCGGTGCGGTAATTTCGGTTCGTGGCAGTGAGGGCATTCGACCACATTCGGCGTGGTTAGCTTCCAGTGGGTGCGCCGCTTGCGGCCACGCTGCTTGGACTGCCTTCTTTTCGGTACGGGCATTTATCCTCCTGACTTTCTTTCAATTCGCAGGATTCTATCGGTAGGAACTGGAACTGTCAAGATAAGTTGAAAGAGGTTGCTATTTGGAAGCAACTTTTCAGTTTGTTGGGTAGGACGGACAACCGAAAAATTGGCTTGACAGGTATTGAGAATAAGTTACAATCCGCTGTTGAGCTGATGGGTTACAGCTTAACTCTACTCAAGAAAAACGGATGATTGCGTAGCGAGCCGAACGTGGGAGTTTGACAACTCCGCGTTCGAGACGAAAAAGGAGGCGGAGATGTTTGCAAGAATGCTGTTTCTTAGCTGTCTCAGTGTGGCAATGGCGCGGCGAATCTCGACCTGCGGACTCTGAGTGCGGGTGTTTATCTCGTGCGACTTGATACCGACGGATTTGCGACTACAAGCAAACTCGTGGTGCAACACTGAGGCTTAAGCCAGACAGCAATCAGCGGAGACGGCGATGCCGTCTTCGCTTGCTATACTTCAGGGTTTAGATAAGAACTTTAAGGTTTTTCCCAGAGTTGCAGCTCTTTTTTTGCTTTTCTGAGCGTAGCGGCTTGTTC
>JGI24025J20009_10001337_pt1 | contig 18642 bp, 18 predicted proteins | sample Cruoilmetagenom3_FD_20009 | JGI IMG/M metagenome (IMG submission 20009) | reverse complement strand
CGCACACCTCCTTGTTTAAGGGATAATTACAAAAACACAATTATACTACAATTTATCCCTCGTGTCAAGAGGTATGCGACATTTTCATCACATCAGGTCTTCATTTTTAAATTTTTGAGCACCCTTTCAACCCGTTCTTTCAAGGTGGGGTTTTCCGCCATCAAAGTTTCTAACTTTTTTGCCGTGATTGACACATTGGCATAGCCCGTGTCGAACATTTCTCCTATCGTTCTGAGGGGTAATGTTGTATAATTTTTCAGGATGTACATCGCTATCTTCTTTGGTAGCCAGTTCTTTTTTCTTTTTTTCAACTCCCCTTCGGATATATTAAACTCCTCACATATAGTTCTAAATACATCCTCAGGGGTTACACCTTTTATCTCTCGCAGGTTCGATATCTCCGAAGCAGAAACACCTAAATTTATTCTCTCCTTTGTATTCTGTATAAACTCGTCCTCACCTAGCATGACCTGTCCCACTGCCCGCTTCAGGGGATTCTCTACCCCTATCCCCTCATTTATAAATGTCCCATACCTCTCTAACGCCTCATTTCTATCTAGAGAAAACATCGATAGAATAATATCTGAATTTATTAAACTCTCTCTTTCATCTACTCCCAGATATGCCCTATGACTTGACCATCTGTATTCCGCGGGGTCTGATACAACCCCCGCCCTTACAGGATTTAGATGAATATATCGGCATAGTTCCAATAAATAGGCATCCCTATCAACCACTATTGCCTTGTATCTACCCTGAAATAGATGACCAATCCTCTGATGTCTTCTATTAAAATAAACAGTGTACGATGTGTTTATCGCATGCATGAAACGGGATAGGTTTGCTTCCAGGGTTTCAGAGAATAGATGGTAATGATTACTCATAAGACAATATGCATACATTATTACATTGTATTTTGCCGTGTTTTTCCCAAGATACTCCATAAATCTTGTTCTATCATGGTCATCAATAAATATATCCTTACTCTCATTACCCCTACAGGTAATGTGGTATAACCCTCCCGCATATTCTATTCTTAATGGTCTTGCCATAGCTTCATTATACCATATCTTTCGGGATAAGTCAAGAAGTAAATTTAAAATTAAAGACCTGACCCCATTGTTCTACCATTGTCCCTAATTTTGGAAGGGGAATGTCGGCACGGTGCTTCAGCCTATTATGCCGAGCCAATCGTGGAGGAGAAACTGGAGTCTGCCGATGAGGAGGGAGACCCTTGCCATAACCGTGTAGCCGAACGAGGCACCGAATGCGAGCATTATGTACCATATACCCACATTTGCTGCCTTACCCATAATACCCTTGTGTTCGATAGAAAAATAAAAATACAGAAGGGTTGCGATCACGCCAATGACCATTACTATATTACTTATCAAGAGAAAGGGAGATTGCCCGGGGGAGATGGCGGTGATGGTGCCCTGCATATGTCTGAATATGTAGCCTTCAAAACTTCTCGGGACCGATATTCCACACGAGGACCCCATAACGAAGGCGATCGGATACCTGATAAGCCAGGAGATGTTTTTAAAAAATATAGCGAAGGCGAGCAGGCCGAGGAGGGTGGGGAGCAGGACGAAGTACTGATGGTTGATAACTATTGGTTCCCACACCCTCGGCATGAAGGAATTATGATAGAGTATCGTTATCGTGTATCCCACCGATACGCCGACGAAGAGATGTTCAGCGAACTTATAAAACGGATTGTCCCTCCATAGAAACGAAAATGTACAGAGTGTGAGAAATGCCGCAAACCATATCCATGGGTTGTGACTCATTAATCCCCCTTAACAGCTTGACTATTTAGCTCTTTTCCTTAAATTGAAGTAGGCGATATTGCCGATGATTATCAATGCAATCATAAGCAGATGCACGAATGACTGTGCATCCATTCCCATAGATGCCACCTTTCTCGTACCCTTCTTCGTATACCCTCTCACATCGATGAGATTTTCATACTCCGCCGCTCCTTTAAGACCACCAAGCATACCCACAAACTGGCCCGTCTGGAGCCACGAATAATACTCTGCGGCAGAAACGGCGGTAGTCCCAACGCCGACCCTGACATGGTAGCTGGTGCCCACAAGCACTGCCCACGACAGAGGCAAAGACGAGGCAGATATTGATACAACAAGTGCGACATCATCATAGTTTCTTATGTGACGCATCATTGGCAGGGAATCGAGTGGTACGCCGTAATAATCCCTGCCAAAGGTGTTCTTTATATCTTCTCCCATAGACAACATAACCGCCGTGACTCCCGGGACATAGGGGAGAAAAACGAAGTCTTTACCACTCACCGCGCCATAGTCACCCTTCACTTTCGAGAGTGCCATGTCTATCATACCAATATATGTTGGGTATAATCCGAGACACATTACATTTACACCCTTCGCGAAGCAGTGCCTCAGGACCGCCTGTGCCATAGGCTGGAGTTCGGGGGCAGTGGATGGGTCAAAATCGAACGATATGAGGACAGCGGGTCCATCCGGTGGAACGTTATCAATGTAATCGAACAATGCCTTGGTATATTTTGTTGTAAATGTGGGAAGTCCGATGGGACGGATAAGTGGAATTATTACACAAATTCCGACGAGGAGATATATCCATCTCCTGTCAATATTCATCATTTTGTCCCAGATATTCATCTTTCCTCTCTATTCACCACCCTGCCTACCGTTCCCTGCGGATCCGTATGGACAGGCAGGCAAGGCACAATTAATCCAAAATCTGAGGTATTTCTAATTTCCAACCACCTTCTTTAATTACCCATTTTGCAATTTGCATTTTTCAGTTTTGTATTTACCCTCCTCCGAGATATCCCCTCTCTATTCCGAGGATTATCTTGAGAGAGGTGGCTATCATACCGAGTCCAACACCGAGAAGTATTCCCCTCTGTGCCGCCATATTTGGGTACATAAGTATCCACTCAATGAATCGAGGAAGCCACGGGACAACTCTCTCTCCGACGGGAACCCTACCAAACATAACTATGAGGGCAACAACGAGGAGAAGGGTTGCCTGTGCGGTTCTCGCCTTGAATGCACGGTAGGCGGCGGAAGCCATGTAAAATGCGAGGAGGGAAAACATCGTTGACATCATGGGAACCATTATATACTCGTAAAGATTGGAAAAGAGAGGGTTCTCTCCTCTTCCAAATCCGATTCCCACGAATGCAGTAAACGCCAGTGCAAAGAGCGTTACAAATGAGTATCCCCATCCCTCTCTCTTCCTCCGTATCTTGTCAATATGAACTACACAAAGTGACCTTACGGCAATGACCATCATAAATATACCAACTATGATCTGCCAGTGTAATACCTCTTCATAGGTTTGCCGTGATACCGGATGAGGGATGAAAAACTGGATTATCATCCCTATACCACATATAAAGGCTATAGCAAGGGGTATTTGTCTCTTCATATCAAAGGCTGTTACAAAAAGATGCAAGAATTATAACATAAAAACTCTCTCTTGTCAAGGAAAAAATGGGTTAGTTTTTTTTCTGGTGTCTGAGAAAAGAGAAGAGGTACTGCATATCCTGTGGAAGAGGAGCCTCGAATTTCATCTCCCTTCCACTTCGTGGGTGACGAAAGGTAAGCGCTCTCGCATGTAAGGCTTGTCTTTTGATTATTGACATAATTTCTTTAAAGCTGTCTATATCGACATAAGGATATCTTCTTCTTCCCCCGTATGCGGGGTCCCCCACAACGGGGTGACCAATGTGTTCGAGATGCACCCTTATCTGATGCGTACGTCCAGTTTCAAGGGATAGGGAAATATAGGTGATGTAACCGAATTTTTCTATAACCTCGTAGTGTGTCTTTGCAGACCTCGAAAGAAGTGGGGTAACCGCCATTTTTTTTCTGTCAAGTGTGTATCTGCCGAGAGGGGCATCTATCACACCCTTTTTTAATTCAAAGTCACCCCAGGCAAGCGCAACATATTCCCTTTTCATTTTTCGTGTCTCTATCTGTTTTGAGAGGGCGAGATGTGCCTTCTCCGTTTTTGCGAATACTATCAAGCCCGATGTATCCTTATCCAGCCTGTGGACAACACCCGGCCTCTTTCCCGTGCCGCCCGCCAAGTTGCAGTGATAAATAATGGCGTTAACGAGTGTTCCCTCAAGATGACCGGGAGCGGGATGTGTAACTATACCGGGGGATTTGTTTATTAGAATTAGGTCTTCATCTTCGTAAACTATATCGAGAGAAATACACTGTGGTTTTATAAAAAATGGGGTTTCTTTCTTATATAGAACCTTTATCTCTTCACCCTTATGGACTATATGACTTGGTTTTACTGTTGCACCATTAACAAGTATGTTACCATTCTCTATCAGTTCCCGTAATTTGTTGCGCGAGAGGGAAATGCCCGCCTCCTTCAGGTATTTATCGAGTCTTTCCCTCTTGCGCGGTCTCAGTATACGGGTTATCTCCCGCATAATAGGATAAAATCAAGCATCAAAAATTATAGCCAAACCCCACCAAAGACGGGGCGGGAATTGAAAAATACATATGGAAAAGGTCGTATAAAATTAGTTCAAGTGGTTAATGCATATTTTGAGATTATTTGATGTTTATAAAGGTGCACGGAGGTTTATCCTGTCGCCATTTATTCCACATCCTCGTGCCACACGAGTATTCTCCCACACTGTTCGCAGGTGTAAATCTTCCTTCCATTTCTCACGAGTGTAATGAATTGAGGCGGAAGAAGTGTATTGCATCCCGTACACATACCGTCTTTGACGGTGACGACTGCATTGCCTCTACCTTTGCGAATGCGTTCATATGTTGTAAGATATGAGGCACTGATGTGAGTCGCTATCTGTTGCCTTTCGGCTGACTTTTGTTCTATTTCCATTTCAAGTTGCTTTCGCATTTTACTCAGGTTTTCTCTCTCAGCCTTTTCTTTTCTTTTTATCTCCTCGAGTTCCTTTTTCCTCTTTTCGAGTTTTTTTGAGAGTTCTTCCATCTCCATTATGTTGGTTATGGTCTCCTCTTCTGCCTTTTCTATACTTTTTTGCTCTTCCTCAATCTCCTTGAGAAGGGCAGAATACTCCCTGTTCGTCTTCGCCATAAGAAGCTGGGTGTTGTGTTTGGAAAGGCTCATACGGGCTTCCCGTGTCTCCCTCTCTGTTGTCTCTCTAAATATTTCCTTCTTTCGTAATTCTGCATCGATGTCTTGCACGATCTCTTCTGCCCTTTTTACATTTTCGTCGCTGGTCTGCTCTTTTTTTGGAATTTCTATCAATTTTATCCTGAATGCGGCAATATCCGAATCTACAGCCTGAAGTTCACATAGTTTTTTTAGGACTTTCTTCATTTCACCTCCTCTCTTTTGAGCTTATTGTGCATTTTAGCCACTCCCCGCCCATATCCATACGGATCCTGAGGACGGGTCGTATGACCTTTGGCGGGGTGGGGATTTCACAGGGTTATTTCCGTATTGCGCCCCACATAAAATAAAAAGGTGCACTTCGATGCACCTTTTTCAAAATGGGCGGGAGAGGATTCGAACCTCTGACCTTCGGTATGTGAGACCGACGCTCTAACCAACTGAGCTATCCGCCCTATTATATCCATTTAGTATATTTTAACAGAAAAATCACGATTTGTCAAGAAAAAAATCATCGGATTAAGCGGATTACACAGATTTTTGAAAAAAATAATCACAGAATATGCGTTAACCACGGATAGTTAAGACTGAAGACTACAGACCGCCCCGTAAAGCACCTTCAGAGCAACGGGGCAAGCAGACCACAGACTAAAATGACAAATGAATGAAAGGACATAAGAGGTCTTATGTATTTGGTCTATAATATCTTGTGTGATCCCTGCCCCACCAGAGATGTGGTGTGACTAATGTATATTTTGGAATTAGGTGATGTGGGATGGATAAGTTGTGTGTTACATTGGGAAGTCCGTGGTTACATACATATGAGAATGGAATTTTTATGGGAGAGTCGGGGGAACTATTCAGGGGGCACAGAGAATCTGTGCCCCCGGGTGGAACACTGTCAGGACTTCTAAACTTTGGTTACATTAGTTGCTTTTGGTCCCTTCACATCTTCTGCCACATCGAACTCGACCTCATCACCCTCGTGCAGGATTTTGAAGCCTTCGCCAGTGATGCCAGAGTAGTGAACGAAGACATCTCCACCATCGTCGCGTTCAATGAATCCATAACCTCTGGACTCGTTGAACCACTTCACCTTGCCTTTTGGCATTTACTACCCTCCTTTCATATGAGATGAGGGTATTATAACACGCCTTTTTCTTTTTGTCAAGGAAAAAATATCTTTGTGTGATGGATACAACCACAGGGTAGCTATGCAAAATCTTCCTGCATATAAAAAGGTTGACACGGCGAAAAATTTGTGATATAATAGATGAGATAGTCTGTTCAAATCGGGAGGGAGTCTTATGATAGATTCTTATAGGTTTGGGCATGTCGTCATCGATGGAAAGGGTTATTCACACGATGTCATCATACTGCCAGAAAGGATAATAGCCAACTGGTGGAGGAGTGAAGGGCACAGACTCAAATTGGAAGATTTGAAGGATATATACGATGTGGATATCGATACCCTGGTTGTCGGCACGGGGGCATACGGAATGATGAAGGTGGATGAGGATACAAGGAATGGACTTGAGCAAAAGGGGATAAAGGTAGTTACAGCGAAGACGAAGGATGCCGTGGATATATATAATAATTTACCGAAGGAGAGGACAGCTGCCTGTCTCCACCTCACATGTTGATCAATATAAAGTCATAGCCACAGATTGCACAGATTTTCGCAGATTAAAATAATTTTTCTAATCAGTGAAATCCGTGGCTTATTTTTAATTTTTCTATGGTAGTTGCCTGTCACCAACCGAACTACCTTCCTTGGCCGGGATTTTTTTACAAGATGATGGCATGTGATGCCTTCGTACTCATGGACTCCTGTCAGTTTCCCCTCGGAAGGTCTTTTGTTAATAGAAATCGCATTAAGATACCCCCGTCTCGTTTTGTTTGGCTCACAGTACCAGTCAAGAGGAAGGGGAGGGGTCTGCAAAACATAAATGAGGTGCAGGTTGACAATGAGGTGGATTGGCAAAGGAGGCACCTGGGAGCTCTAAACCATTTCTATGCGAAGGCACCTTATTTTAACGCCTATATGGATTTTTTCAGGTCGTGGTATCACAAAAGATGGGACAGACTTATTACACTAAATCTTGAGATTATCTACTTCTTTAAGGGACTCCTTGGGATCGATACAAAACTGTATTTTCTTTCAAACCTCGGGGTAGGGGGTGGGGGGCCCTCACTGCTTGTAAGTGTATCGAAGGCACTCGGTGCCGACATCTATCTCTCGGGATACGGCGGCAGAAAGTATATCGACGAGGGGCTATTTGAAAATGAGGGGATAAAAGTTGAATACTATAATTTCAAACCACCCGTATATCCGCAGTTGTGGGGAGATTTCCTGTATAATCTTTCAATAATAGACCTCGTCCTTAACTGTGGAGACAAGGCGGTAGAGATAATAAAAAAAAGCGGCAAGAAGTGAAGTATTTGCCGTCTCGATTTGAAATTCGTGACTGCTCAGATTGTTACATCGGAGCGTAAATTCTGCAGAATTATACTTTGGTAGCCTGCGATGAAACGCAATCTGAAGATTGCGACTACCGGAACTTGGATTGCCATTTTTTGAGTTCCTGTACAATCGCTCAAGTGCACTTTAATTACCTGGGATCAGTGGGTGCGTTAAGATTCTTCTATGAAGGATACTGTCAATTCAATGGCGACAGAGGAAAAGCCCGTGCCGGGAAATCGGCGCGTTCTTCTGCTCACGGCACTTGAACGCTCGTTTTATTCCTCGATAATTGAGAACTACCTCTTTTCACCCGCTGTAGATGTGGAAAGTCGATATTTAAATGTGAGATTTTACTACCTTGGTTTTGTCCCCATTACGATGTATTCTGGCAGGCACCAGCCGGTTTTGAGGTTCAGAGAATACAGGAAACGCAGAAGGGTACTGCAGAGCTAGATTCGTACCGCAGGCTGTGGTGTGGGAATGGGACTTTTACGACCCATCTTCGGTGAGATTTCATTGTTAACGCACACTTTTTTATGTTATGAACAGAACTGTATTCATAGACAGAGATGGGACGATCACGAAAGATAAGGGGTATATAACGGATGTTTCCTCACTCGAACTTATCCCCGGAGCCGCCCGGGCGTTAAATGGATTCCACTCACTCGGGTTCCTGGTTATATTGGTAACTAACCAGTCTGCTGTGGGTAGGGGGTATATTACGGATGATGAATTGGCAAAAATACATGGAAGACTAAAACAACTGCTTTCCCGGGAAGGCAGTCATCTCGACGCAATATATGTGTGTCCCCATCACCCCGATGATGGATGCGATTGCAGGAAGCCGAAGCCAGGTTTGATCAGAAGGGCATGCGGGGATTTTGATATCGATACTGCGAGGTCATACATAATAGGCGACCAGAAAGCTGATGTAGAACTCGGTAGAAGAGAGGGTATAACAACTATACTCGTTCTCACCGGTCACGGTAAGAAGACGGCAGAGGAGACCTCGCCGGATTATGTCGTTGATGATATTCTTGAGGCGGAGATGTTGATAGAAAAGATTGAAACCGGGGAGATATTGAAAAACCATCAGTGAGGGGCAGAGTTACCCTTGCCAGGCATTTTTTTTATTTTTATTTCAACCTTGTCTATCTTTCTTCGATGGACGGAAATCACCTCGAGAGTGCCCCAGTCAAAGTTAAATTTTTGGCCAACCTTTGGCAGGTTTTTCATCCTCGAAAGGAGAAGGCTCGATACCGTGCCCTTTTCTTCTATGTCTGCACCCAGTTCATATCTCAATTCATCAAGATCAGTTTCACCCCCCACGATAAAAACATCACCCGTTTTCTGAATCCCCGGTTCGAGAAAGTCATATTCATCCCTTATCTCTCCGAAGAGTTCTTCGAGGATGTCTTCGAGGGTAATAAGACCCGCTGTTCCACCGTATTCATCCTTCACGACTGCTATGTATCTATACTCCGTTTGCATCTCACCCATTAGTTCTTCTATCCGCTTTTGTGGTGGCACGAACATACATTTATGAAGAACATCAAATAACCACTCATCTTCACTCTTTCCATTTTCTTTCTTCTTCACAAAGACATTCATTGGCTTATGACTAAGATAATTTATTATCACCTCTTTAACCCTGATAAAGCCGATAATATTGTCTGGATTAACCTCGTAGACGGGTATCCTGGAATGTCCACTTTTTATAACGGTCTCGATGAATTCATCAAATGATATACCGGTTGAGACCGCCACGATTCTGTTTCTCGGTATCATCACCTCCTCTACTTTCTTGTCAGAGAAATCCAGCATCCGCAAGACAAGTTTTCTCTCCTGGAGGGGTAGACCCGCCATACCCACCCTTATCTCTTCCTCTGTTAAGAGCGTTCTTCTTGTATTTGCACTTATTTTGAATAACTTTATGATGCCCCTCGATGTGATTATTACGAGCGATATTATGGGAAAGAATAGCCAGTAAAGAATGGTGAAGGGTTTTGCAAGGACAAGGGATATTTGAAGGGCAAAACGATAAGCTATCCCCTTTGGAATTATCTCGGCGAAAATGAGCACACAAAAAGTCAGTATTAGGGGTAAGAATCCTTTTATCCAGGGTTGGTTCGGAAACATATCTGATGCGAGCACAGACAGGGCAACCATGGCAAGGTTCGTTCCCACAAGAACGGTAGAGAGGAATCTTTCGGGGTTTTTCAAAAATCTATAGGTAAAATCTGCTTCTCTCCTTTTCGGACTCCATCCCCTTAATTTTATCAGATCGCACGATGTGAAGGCAATCTCAGCGAGGGCAAAGAACGCGCAGGAAATGAGCAATATGATGGCAACGATTAGCATAAATAATCCCAGATTATGGGTTAAGAAACCATCTCAAGATCCGTTCCGTAGGATCCGTATGGAATGGACGAGAGCGAAAAGTTGGTTAGTTTGTTGGTTTGTTAGAATCTAAAAAACTATCCCACTAACGAACTAACTCCCTATACAGTCTGTGAATATCCCTGCCTGACGGCAGGCAGGTGTGATCATCCCTGCCTACCGGCAGGCAGGCGTGGTTAAAGCATATTTTTGGATAATTTATAATATTTTTCCCAGAATATCGTCCAGCGTAATGAGACCGTCTACACCACCGTACTCATCTACACATATAGCTATATGAGTTCTCTTTTTTTGAAAATTTTCTAACAGTTCTGACAGTCCCATACTCGATGGGATAAACATCGCGGTCCTCCTCAGTCTCTTCGCACGCATATTACCAAGGCGTTTACTGTGGAGAAACGGAAGAACATCCTTTACATAAAATACACCTGTAATATTGTCTATGTTTCCCCTATAGAGAGGAATTCTGGAGTGTAGATGTCCCGTCATCATATCCTCTATTATAGAGGAAAATGGGGTTCTCTCATCGAATGCCTGTATATTTCTCCTTGTGGTCATGATATCCTCTGCCGTAATCTCTTTCAAGGATAGCACCCTTTCCACAAATTTCTTTTCTCTTTCGGTTACATAACCCTCCTCTCTGGCAAGGGATATCATTACCTTGACCTCGTACGGCGTGAGCTTTGCCTCTTCTCTTTTCCAGAATCTCGTCGTTCTAAAACTTATGAGAAGGACGAAGGGGGCAAAGATCTTTTTGAAGAAAAGCAGAGTGGACATTGCCTTTCTCGTGACAATTTCTCCGAACCTTGCCGATACAAACTTCGGCGCGACCTCACCCAAGCACAGAATCACGAAAGCAATACACAATGTTATTATTATGATACCCTGTGGTGATAGTATTCCCAGAAATCCCGTAACGAGTATGGTTGCAAGGTAGGAGATACTTATGTTTACGAGGGTATTGCCGAACAGCATTGTGGGTAACAGCGTATGTGGTTCTCTCAAGCTTGAGAACTTGTGAGACTCCTCGGCAAGTTTTTTTCTCGTAAGCGGGGAAAGTGAGAATATGGCAGTTTCGGAACCCGAGAAGAAAGCTGAAAGGCACAACAATGAAACGAGCGAAATTATTTGAAGAACGGTAAGCATAGATGGGTTGAATCATTGGGTGTGCGTGAATAGTCTCTTTACATACTCCTCTTGCTTCATCTCTATTGATTTATCATCTTCGTACCCGAGTGCGTGTAGAACGCCATGCGCAGTGAGAATCGCAAGTTCATAATCGAGTGCTTCGCCTCTCTCCTTTGCCTGTTCGATTGCCCTGTCGTAGGATATGTATACATCTGCAATCTGTCTATCCCTTGTCTCATCCATTAAATTAAAGCAAAGACAGTCGGTTGGATAATCCCTCCCAAGATACCGTGAGTTGAGTTTCCTCATATAACTGTCGTCTGTAAATGTGATCTCTATCCGGAGTTTAAAAGAGTCGTCTTCGCATTTTAAGATGGCATCTGCGAGCCCTTTCAGGGCGTGAACATCTATATTGTATCCATCGGGATTTATGAATATTTCGTGCATTATTTGGCGGTGATGAGAGAAGTGACTGATTCTATTCTACCATATATATTTCAGATTGTCAAGTTTTTTCTTCATCGGATTAAAAGAAGTCAGCGCCTGCCTGCCCATTCCATTCGGCCCTACGGCTCGTATGAGATGCTGTGCAACGGGTCCGTAGGGACCAGTAGGCAGGGATTAAATTGGTCAGCGGATTAAACGGATTGTGAGAAGCGAGATAAAAAGAAAGACCACGAAGACACGAAGAACACAAGGAATTGACCATTTACAATTGAAAATTGACAATCGAAAATTGTAAATTTGAATTGGTGTCTTTGTGTCTCTACTTGCCGGTAAGTATAGTCTTGTGTCTGAATAATTTTTTTCTTAAAAGTCTCTTGCTTGCCTACCCTCAGGCAGGCAAGTCCCTGTTACATTAAAACCTTCAAGAAAACAAGGATAATAGATTTGTTGGTTTTTATTCCTTAACTTCGTGACTTTGTGTCTTTGTGGTGAATTGAATTTTTTCTTGACTTTTTTGGAGGGGTGTGTTATAATATAGCAAATTCGTGGTGATATCTATATAATATTCCATTGCAATTAAAATTCATACCCTTATCGATATGAAAGAAACCACAGTCATACGACCCGTCCCTACGGATCCGTATGGATATGGGAGTGCACAGAGGGAAAATTAATTCCCCCGCCTCTGGCGGGGCAGGTCTGTGGTCTCCAAATGATGACTTAGCAATTTCACAGGGATTCCCTGCCTACCGGCAGGCAAGTAAGAGACTAAAAGAGATTCTTTTTTCTTAAAATATCTTTTTCTCTTCCCTACGGATCCGTATGGATAAATTCTCTTTCAATCCCTGTTTGTAACTGATTAATTTCAATGTGATGGGATAAAGGAGGGAAGTCTATGAGATATGTCTACTTCTTCGGAGAGGGAAACAGGGATATGAAAGCCGCGCTTGGCGGAAAGGGCGCCGGGTTGCATGAAATGACCAGGATCGGTATTCCGGTTCCCCCCGGTTTTACCATAACAACTGACACATGTGTTTATTATTTTAAACACGGTGACAAACTTCCAGAGGGATTGAAAAGGGAAGTAGAGGATGCACAAAGAAGATTGGAAGGGAGAATGGAGAAGAAATTCGGGGATCTTGACAATCCCCTTCTCGTCTCCGTTCGTTCTGGTGCGAGGGTATCTATGCCAGGTATGATGGATACCATCTTGAACCTTGGATTGAACAAGAATACTGTGAAGGGGTTAATAAAGAATACGGGTAACGAAAGATTTGCATATGATTGTTACCGCAGGTTGATAGATATGTATGGCAATGTGGTTATGGCAATTTCGCATGGAGAGTTCGAGGAGGCACTCGCCAAATTAAAAAAAGAAAAAGGGGCAAAACTTGATTCTGAACTTTCTTCAGAAGCCCTTCGGGAACTTACTGAAATTTACGAGAACATAATTAAAAGACACGGTAAGACCTTTCCCGAGGACCCGTTTGGACAGTTATGGGGTGCAATAGGAGCGGTATTTAAATCCTGGAATAATGAGAGGGCAAAGGAATACAGAAGACTCAATAATATATCAGACGATTGGGGAACCGCCTGCAATGTCCAGTCAATGGTGTTTGGGAATATGGGTGAGGACTCGATGACGGGTGTTGCATTTACACGAAACCCCGCCACCGGTGAAAATGTATTCTATGGCGAGTGGCTCCAAAATGCCCAGGGTGAAGATGTGGTGGCGGGTATACGAACGCCCCATCCTCTTTCCAAGGCAGAAAGGGGGATGAGTGATTCCTCTCTGGCATCGCTTGAGGAAATGTTCCCCGACACTTACGGAGAACTGAGCGGAATCCGCGATAAGCTGGAGAACCATTACCGAGATGTGCAGGATATTGAGTTCACGATGGAGAAGGGCAAGCTGTTTATCCTGCAGACCCGTACGGGTAAACGCACTCCGCTTGCGGCTGTTAAGATAGCAGTTGATATGACAGACGAGAAACTTATATCAAAGGAAGAGGCAATTATGAGGGTAGACCCAAGAGACATAGACCTCCTCCTTCATCCGATGGTAGACCCATATGCGAAAGTAGAGGTTATTTCTCGAGGATTACCGGCGTCTCCAGGGGCCGCAACTGGCAAGGTGGTGTTCTCTTCGGAGGATGCGGTCAGGATGAAAGAGAAGGGTGAAGGGTGTATTCTCGTGAGAATTGAGACCTCTCCCGAGGACATAAAGGGGATGGCGAGTGCAGAGGGCATACTCACCCAGAGAGGAGGAATGACATCACACGCCGCAGTTGTGGCAAGGGGAATGGGCAAGCCCTGTATTGCGGGGTGTGAGTCCATAAATATTGATTACGCCAGAAAACTTTTCAAGAAGGGCGATTGTACTATAAAAGAGGGCGATGTAATCACCATAGATGGTGCTACCGGCCGCGTGATGGAGGGAGATGTCAAGAAAATCAAGGCATCACTCACCGGTGAATTCGGAAGATTGCTATCTTTTGCGGATGAGGTTAGAAGACTGGGTGTAAAAACGAATGCAGACACGCCAAATGATGCAAAGACGGCGAGAGATTTCGGATGTGAAGGCATAGGGTTGTGCAGGACCGAGCATATGTTTTTCGGGGGCGAGAGAATTAAGGCGGTCAGGGAGATGATCGTAGCGGAAACCAGAGAGGAAAGGGAAAAAGCGCTTGCCAAGATTCTTCCCATGCAGAGGGAGGATTTCAAGGGAATCTTCAGAGTTATGGACGGTCTGCCCGTGATCATAAGAACACTCGATCCTCCCCTGCACGAATTCTTACCCAAGGGTCCGAAGGCAATCGAGGAACTCGCAAAAGAGATGAATGTAGAACCCGCGGTCATAGAGGAGAAGGCGAGGGCACTATCCGAAACAAATCCAATGCTTGGACATCGTGGATGCAGACTCGGTATAACATATCCTGAGATAACAGAAATGCAGGTGAGGGCAATTTTTGAGGCTGCCTGTGATGTCACCCGGGAGGGCAAAAAGGTCATTCCCGAGGTTATGATTCCCCTCGTTGGCAGCAAGATCGAATTGGAGAATCAGAGAAAAGTGGTTGAGAAGGTTGCGGAAGAGGTTATGAAGGAACGGGGAGTAAAAATAAACTACATGGTGGGTACAATGATTGAACTGCCGAGAGCGGCACTCACAGCAGGTGAAATTGCGGAGATAGCGGATTTCTTTTCGTACGGCACAAATGACCTCACACAGACCACATTTGGTTTCTCAAGAGACGATGTTGCGAAGATTCTCGATAGCTACATAGAAAATGGAATTCTGAACTACGATCCATTTCAGACCCTGGACGAGAGGGGCGTCGGAGAGCTCATCAAGATTGGTCTTGAAAGGGGAAAGAAGACAAATCCAAAACTTGAGGTCGGGATATGCGGTGAGCATGGGGGCGACCCAAAATCCATAGATTTTTGTGAGAGGGTGGGATTAGATTATGTCAGTTGTTCACCCTACAGGGTGCCAACCGCAAGACTCGCTGCGGCTCAGGCGAAGATAAGGAATAGCAGGAAATGAACGGCAAATTTTTCTTGACTTTTTTCTTTTCTTGTGTTATAATATTTTTCTCTCTGAAGTGCCTGCCTGACACCTGCCCCGCTTTGGCGGGGGTGCGTGGGCATCACTCTGTCAATGCATATGCTGTGACCTGGTCACAGAACTCCGACTTCTGCAGAAGGGTTGAGGAATGAATGAGATCACATCCACTTTGGAAAAATCATCTGATTCGGGGAGAATGCTCAAGATAAGCGTCTCTCCATCTCTTGTCGCCAAAAAAGAGGAAGAACTCCTTAAAAAATACTCAAAAGAAGTCCCCGTAGATGGATTTCGAAAGGGCAAGGTCCCCATTTCGGTTATAAAAAGGAGGTTTGGGGGTGCATTAAAAGAAGAGGCGATAGAGGATGTATGTAGAGATGCATACATTGAGGTGATAAGGGAGAAGGGTATAATTCCATTGACAAGGGCTGAAATAAGTGATATAAAGCAAAGGGAAGATACGCTTTCATTTACTGCGTCATTTGAGGTGATGCCCGATGCGGATATAGATTACAAAGATATTGTTGTTAAGCTCCCGATTTCCCGGGAAACAGATGAAGATATTGACAGGGCAATAGGGGAAATGAGAGTTTCCTACGCCACCTATATACCCGTTGTGAGAAGTTCTGTACCTGGCGATTATTTGGTAATAAACTATGATTATTTAAAGGAGGAGAAAGGGGTGCTGCGACCCGAGAGGGTTGCCAACTTTGGGTTCGTACTCGGTTCTAATGTGGTCCCCGAGGAGTTCAACAAAAAACTTGTCGGCAGGAAACTGGGTGAGAATGTAAAAGTGAGTGTTCGTTATCCAATTGATTACGAGGACTCGTCCGTTGCCGGAAGAGAAGTTGCCTACAGGGTTATCATAAACGAGGTTAAGGAGGTAAGACTCCCGTCAGTTGATGATGAATTTGCAAAGACATGCGGATTTCAGAGCGCGGAAGAACTGAGAGAATACACAAGGAATACACTTTCCGAGAGGCTTGATGCACGGGTAAAGGAGATACTGCCCGGCGTGGTTCTCAGTGAACTTGTGGAGCGGCATAAGTTTGATCCACCGAAGGTATTTGTTGATATTGCGTATGAAGATTGGTTGGATGATGTGAAAAAAGGGAAGTTTGACTCCATGGATGAAAAGGAAATGAGGGAGAGGGCAGTTTGGGACGCAAAGGCAAGGGTCATTCTTTCAATAATAGCGGAAAGGGAAGACTTAAAGGTGACAGACGGGGAGATAAAAGAGGCTCTAAAGAAATCACTTTCACCCGCGGAGACGAAGTCATTCCTTGAAGACACCGATCGTCGTGAGTACTTGAGATCGTATATCCGCAGGGGAAAGGCACTCGACTTGGTGGTGGGCAAAGCAAAGATTGAATACTCGGAAAAAGTTGATAGACAAAGGAGCGAAAGACAAAAACTGGTGACTCCGAAATAATCGTTAGGTCTCTGAGTAGTCGACCTGTAATAACCGGTGTTTGACAGTCGAACGGGGAGAATATATGAATCTTGTTCCGATAGTAGTTGAATCGTCTGGAAGGGGAGAAAGGGCGTACGACATATTCTCGAGGTTGTTGAAAGATAGAATAATAATTCTTGGCAGTGAGATAACCGAGACCGTGTCTTCCAGTATAGTGGCGCAATTCCTGTTTCTTGAGGCAGAGGACCCGCATAAAGATATACATCTCTATATTGATAGTCCCGGGGGAATCGTATCTTGTGGCCTTGCAATATACGATACCATCCAGTATATCGGGGCAGATGTTTCAACGATATGTATGGGAATGGCTGCCTCTTTGGCTGCCGTCGTACTTGCTTCGGGGACAAAGGGGAAGAGATTTATACTACCGCACTCAAGAGTTCTTATACATCAGCCCATGGGTGGTATATCCGGTCAAGCTGTCGACCTCGCCATACATTCAAAGGAGATTACAAGGGTAAGACAGGAATTGAATGAGATATTGGCATTGCATACGGGTAAGGATGTAAAAAGGATCGAACGGGATACGGATAGAAACTTCTGGATGAATGCGCAAGAGGCTAAGAAATACGGAATAATAGATGAGGTTATAGCGAGAAAGGAGAAGAAATAGCGGTACAGAGTATAAGTTGAGGTATCTTATATGTCAAAAACCTGTTCATTTTGTGGTATCGAGAAAGAGGATATAATATCTGGCCCTTATGCAAATATATGTTTTAGTTGCGTAAGGAGATTTAGAGAGATGATACCTCGGGCAGTACCCAGTGAGAAAGAAAGGGAATTTACACCCGAAGGTATACACAGGTATCTGAACGATTATGTGATAGGTCAGGACCATGCCAAAAGGGTTCTCTCTGTTGCGGTGTATAATCAGTATAAGCGAGTACTTTACAATGTGGGAGATGATGATATCGCAAAGAGTAATGTGATTTTGATAGGTCCCACGGGGGTTGGCAAAACCCTGCTTGCCGAGACGCTTGCGAGGTTCCTGAAGGTTCCGTTCTCTATATCCGATGCAACTTCACTGACCGAGGCGGGCTATGTTGGGGAGGATGTGGAGAATATCATTCTGAGGCTTTTTGAGTCGTGTGACTTCGATATTGAAAGGGTAGAGAAGGGTATCATTTATATAGACGAAATAGATAAAATTGCGAGAAAATCCGATTCCCCATCCATTACGAGAGATGTCTCTGGTGAGGGAGTTCAGCAGGCGCTCTTAAAGATTATGGAGGGATGTATAGCCAGTGTTCCCCCTCACGGTGGAAGAAAGCATCCCGAACAAAAGCTGATAAAGGTAAATACGAAGAACATACTATTCATATGCGGTGGTACATTTGAGGGACTGGATGAAATAATTGGAAGAAGGCTTGGTAAGTCACGGGTGGGATTTAAGATAAGTGAAAAGGCAAAGCGGAATGAAATTGGTGAAATCGCCACCAGGAGGCTTTCACATCCAGAACCAAGAGATTTGGTTCAGTATGGATTTATACCTGAATTTGTGGGGAGGTTGCCCGTTGTTGCGACACTCGATCCACTCGATGAGAAGACACTGATTAGAATACTTAAGGAGCCGAAGGGTGCTCTCACCAAACAGTATAAAAAACTCTTTAAAATCGAGGGAGTTGAGCTCGAATTTGAGGATGACGCACTCGAATGCATTGCAAGGCTTGCAATAGAGAAAGATATGGGTGCCCGTGCGTTACGGACGATTGCAGAAGATGCAATGTTGGATATAATGTATGAACTCCCGTCAAAGGGGGGTATCAAGAAGTGTGTAATCACTTCCGATGTTATACTTGGTAAAGGGCAGCCCGTATATGTGAGGTACAAGAAAACCGCATAAGCAGATTAAATTGTGACATTCTTTAACATTGGACGTTGTCCCAAAGTGTTGTGATGAAAATTATCAGATTATATGATGAGTGTAAAAGTCCTCAGTTATGAACCTATAACTTAGCATATTGTCTTTATTCTTCATTTCTTTTGCATGCCCAAAAGAAACGAAGCAAAGAAAAGGGCACCCCTATGTTTTTC
>JGI24025J20009_10001334_pt1 | contig 18651 bp, 17 predicted proteins | sample Cruoilmetagenom3_FD_20009 | JGI IMG/M metagenome (IMG submission 20009) | reverse complement strand
AGGAGTGGAAGATGAGACAGACAACTGGAACACGCAAAAGCCCTGGCGAGAAGATGGTCAAAGACATCAAACGGGCAACCCGCAAGCAATATTCATCAGAGGAGAAGATCAGGATAGTCTTGGATGGTCTGCGCGGCGAAGATATCGATCATATCCCGCTGACCGGCAGGTGAATGCATGCATTCATCGAGAGGGGGCGGTAGAACGTCGTGCGGGGAATACCGAGCTTGGCCAGCGTCAGACGAGCCGAACTCTCTCTTAGTTTAAGCCGCCTTTGGTGCCAAAATCCCTGACGACGGACAGATACCGCTCAGGCAAACTCCAAGCATAGGAACCATTCTAAACGCCATGATCATAGCTTTGGTCCTTGATTTCTTGCTACCGTATTTACCCACCTTTGACAGTTTTATCTTAAAAGTTGGAGAGGCTATTACTGGCATTGTGGTCACAGGATTTGGTGGTGGTCTATATCTAATTGCAAATTTGGGCCCCGGTCCAAGAGATGGATTAATGACTGGGCTCCAAAGAATAACAAAACTGCCAATTGCTTGGGTGCGTAGTGGTCTTGAACTAATGGCGATAGCCGCCGGATGGACTATGGGAGGCAGCGTTGGTATCGGAATTGTTCTATTCGCTTTGGGAATAGGGCCGGCTGTTGCGGCGAGCATGTACGGCCTAAAAAGCGTCTATTGTGATCCTACTGGACCTGATTAAAGTACTAGACCAAAGTCAGCAAAGTATGGCTGTGCCGCCGTTTGGGCACCAGAAATCAAACGATATAGCTTTAGCAGGTTTTGAGTGGTTGCACTGCAGCAAAGCTTAGACCCACGAAAGGCCGGAAACGGTCTAGGTTACTGTGGTCGAGAATCCGACATTGATATTCATACATTAAAGTGCGCTNTATAAACCTCACCGATATGTGTTTGGGAGGTGGTCGGTTGTATACTTCTCTACTGTTCCAGACAGGCATTTCGATCGAGGAACTCGATTGTGGCAAGTGGATCTGATTTTATCATAGCTGGCGCGTTAATCATCTGCCAATTATTGATCCATGTACACTTGCGGTGCTTTGGCAAGCAATCACTCGGAAGCTGGCGAATTGGGTTAACTTAGTAGGCTTGCGTTAGATCAATGCGATTACTGACGAAAAAGAAGAGGGTCCACTCAAACGCACACCATTCTGAAAAGAAGAAAGTTCACATGGGCCCTTCCACACTTGAGAAAATGTTTAATCCGAAATCGATTGCCGTTTTTGGGGCAAGCGACAAGAAAAATAGCGTGGGTTCCATGCTATATGCCAATCTTTTGACTGGTGCATTTGAAGGTGAGCTCTACGCGATCAACCCAAAGCACGACAAAGTGCAAGGAAAAAAATGCTTTCGTTCTATCGCTGAGATCGGCGCAGATGTCGATTTGGCCGTTATTGCCTCACCTGCGCAAACCGTTGCTCATATTATCAAAGAATGCGGAGAAGCAGGCATTCAAAATGTGATTGTATTGTCAGCCGGATTTGGTGAGGGTGACGGTTCAGGGAAAGCCCGATTATCCGAAGTAAAGGAAGCGGCACGGCGGCATGGCGTACGGTTTATGGGGCCGAACTGTGTTGGCCTTGTTAGGCCATGGATCGGCATGAACGCAACCTTTCTAAAATCCGCTACGCCCGCCGGCAGATTGGCGGTTATCTCCCAATCAGGCGCACTTTGCTCGGCAATTTCCGATTGGGCTGAACCGCACCATCTAGGGTTTTCAGCGATCGCTTCACTAGGGAACTCAGCCAATATTGATTTTGGCGATGTACTGCATTTTCTGTCGACCGACCCGAAAACTGATGCAATATTACTTTATGTCGAAGGTGTGCGCGACGCTCGGTCTTTTATTAGTGAATTGCGAGCCGCAGCGCAGTTGAAACCGATTATTGTATTGAAGGCTGCCCGACACGTGCAAAGCTCGAAAGCCGCGCATACACATACGGGAGCATTAATCGGCTCCGAGGCCGTGTTTGATGCCGCTTTGGAGCGAGCTGGGGCGGTGCGGGTCCAAACCTTCGGACAACTTTTCGCTGCGGCGGAGATCCTATCGACCAATCGTCGGTCTCGAGGCAATCGTCTCGGCATTATCACCAATGGCGGCGGCGCTGGCGTGCTCGCCGCCGACCGCGCAGGTGATCTACAAATCGATCTTCCCGCACCAACCGATGAAACCATTAAATCCCTTGATGAAATTCTGCCTACCTATTGGTCCAAGGGAAACCCTATTGATATTCTGGGTGATGCCAAACCGGAAATTTTTGGGGCTGTGACCAGTGCTTGCCTGAAAGACAAAAACCTCGACGGCCTTTTGGTAATGCTCACCCCGCAAGCCATGACCGAAGCCACAGAGGCAGCTAAAGCCGTGGTCAATGCCATTCCCAAAAACAACAAGAAGCCGGTGCTGGCCTGTTGGATGGGCGAAACCTCGGTGAGAGATGGGCGGGAGTTTTTGAGCAGCAACGGGGTGGCCGATTTTATAACTCCAGAGCGCGCGGTTGAGGCTTTTTCCTATCTTGCGCAGCATCATAGAAACCAGCAATTGGCATTGGTTACACCCGGACCGCTGGCGGATTCAATCAAACCAGATATCCGAGGCGCGCGCTTGATCATTGCGGGAGTATTATCAGAAGAGCGAACCTCCCTTTCGGACATTGAATCAAAAGCGATTTTGCGAGCGTTCCACATTCCGGTCAATACCACACTTGAGGCGAATTCGGCTTCCAGAGCTTTAATAGCGGCCGAGACCGTTGGCTTTCCGGTGGCAATGAAAATCAATTCGCCGGCAATCACTCATAAGTCTGACGTTGGCGGCGTAAAGCTCAACATCATGAACGCGGCAGATGTGATGGCTGCCTATCACGATATAACTGACTCTGCCCGCACACAGCGCCCGGATGCAACGGTATATGGTGTCACGATCGAGGCGATGGCGAATGACGAAAACGGGCGCGAATTGGTGGTAGGCGCCAGCCGCGATCCTGTTTTTGGCCCGAGTATACTTTTCGGGGCCGGGGGGACGATGGTTGAGATTTTGCGCGATAACTCTGTCGCGCTACCGCCACTAAATGCGATCTTGGCCGAAAGGCTAATCAAGCGCACCAGAGTTTCAAAATTGCTGGAAGCCTTTCGTGACCGCCCAGCTGTAGACCGCGCGGCTGTTATAAATGTTTTGTTGAGGGTATCTGACCTTGTTAGCGAATTGCCTGAGGTCGTGGAAATGGATATCAATCCGCTTTTGGCCGGGCCGGACGGAGTCATCGCGGTTGACGCACGCTTCAGTGTTTCCCGCCCTTCAGCGCGGGCCGGGCAATACGACCATTTGGCAATTTCACCGTATCCGCGCCATTTGGAACAGGAAGGTCATTTATCAGACGGCACGCCCCTTTTAATCCGTCCAATCCGTTCGGAAGACGCAGAAAGCGAACAAAAGTTTGTGCGCGAGTTGTCGGTACAAGCCAAGCAGTTCCGCTTTATGGGAACGCTAAACGAGTTGTCGCCCACCATGTTGGCGCGGTTTACCCAAATTGATTATGGCCGGGAAATGGCGCTGGTGGCCTTAACGGAGGAAGGTGGCAAGTTTGTCCAGCAGGGTGTCGCGCGCTATGTGATCAACAGTGATAACACCAGCTGCGAGTTTGCCATTGTGGTTTCAGACAAGCACCAGCATCAGGGCATTGGCACCAGACTGATGAAGGCCCTTCTGGACGCTGCCCGTTACCACGACCTCAAGGTCATCGAGGGGTCTGTTTTATCCACAAATAAAAATATGTTAAAATTAATGGAGGAACTCGGCTTTTCAGCCAGCCGTGTCCTCGATGATCGTGATGTTTATCATGTCGAACGCATCCTGTAATAAGCTGCCGCTACCCCCTGACTGTGAGGCCCAATGCTTGCTGTAATATCCCACTCTGACTGCCTAAAACACGACGTTGGCCCAATGCATCCCGAAAATGCATCGCGGCTGAATGCCATAAACGACCAAATCATCATGTCGGGAATGGAATTCGTTATCCGGCACTATGACGCGCCGCTTGCTGCGCCCGAGCAGATAAAACTGGCGCATGACCCGGCCTATGTTGACCGCGTTTTTAAAATCGCACCAACAGAAGGCTCGATAGAGCTTGACGGTGATACGGTCATGAGCCCGGGTACGCTCAACGCTGCCTTGCGGGCTTCAGGAGCCGGTATAATGGGTGTTGATCTAGTGATGAAAGGTGAAGCCGGCCCGGTTTTTTGCGCCATTCGCCCGCCAGGGCACCACGCCGAGTATGATAAAGCTATGGGTTTTTGCGTGTTCAACAATATTGCCGTTGCCGCCGCATATGCGCTGAAGGAATATGGCCTTGACCGCATCGCCATTGTCGACTTTGATGTTCACCACGGGAATGGAACCGAGGATATCTTCAAGAACGAGCCACGTGTGCTGTTTTGCTCGAGTTTCCAGCACCCGTTCTACCCGTTTACAGGGCATGAGTCCGATACAGCCAATCTGGTTTCTGTGCCGCTGCGGGCAAGCACCGACGGTCCAGCTTTCCGCCAAGCAATTTCCGAACACTGGCTCCCGGCGCTTGAAGCCTTCAAGCCACAATTTATTTTCATTTCCGCAGGGTTTGATGCTCATATCTCCGACGATATGTCGAGCCTCTCGCTTACAGAAGCTGACTATAGCTGGGTCACCCAAGAGCTTCTGGCGATTGCTCAAAAACATGCCAAAGGTCGTATCGTCTCAATGCTGGAAGGCGGATACGATTTAGGATCGCTGGCACGGAGCGTCGTTAGCCACCTGAAAGCCCTGCTAGGTTAAGACCAGAAGTCGCGGACCCTAGGTCCCGATGTAAGCAGGGTGCCAGTGAAACCAATTCAGAAATCGACTTGGGTACAAAAGTCATTGCTCACGGTAGTGACACGCAGTGCCGCACAATGAACCAATGGAGGCTCTAGGAAAGTTGAAGCGCAGCAAAGCGGTGACCATAGAACATCGGCAAAGGGCAGGAAGTGTCGTTGAACTGGCATAAGGCAAGAGTCTTTTACCAGCTTCACGGCTCTTGTCTGGATGTGTTAATGAGGCTGGTCGACGTCGGGTTGACGCTGACGGTGGGAGCGGTGGACTGGAGAACCTATCATGCATACACCAAACTTACTTGCCATTCGCCCTTCTCAGTCAGCTTGGAACAAAAGTCGAATTATTGGCCAAAAGCGGCCACTGCTTCCACAACGCGTTTGGGCAATCTGAGTGCGATTGGAGATCGCAGAGAAGCATCGCGATCTTGCTCTGTTCAATTTGGCCAATGANAGCAAACTGCGAGGGTGTGATTTGGTCACGCTGAGGGTGGCTGACGTTTTTGTTGCTGGGCAAGTGAAAGAGCGAACGTCGATCANCCAGAGCAAAACACAAAAGCCAGTTCGTTTTGAAATTACAAATGGCACTCGAAAATCGTTGGCGCACTGGATGGACGAACCATCGATGGTTGGGTCTGAATTCCTATGGCCCGGTCGCTTCCACGAGCGTCTTCACATTTCAACGCGCCAATATGCGCGGCTCGTTAGGAACTGGGTGACTTCTATTGGTTTGGAGCCAAGCGCGTTTGGGACGCATTCGATGCGGCGCACCAAGGTTTCCAAAATTTACAAAAAGACCGGTAATCTGCGTGCCGTTCTGCTTTTGCTTGGCCATACCAAGATGGACAGTATGGTTAGATACTCGGGCGTTGGGTTGGAAGATGCTTTGGCAATTTCCGAAGCCGTGGAAATTTAGAGCAACGGGCCGTTGTCACAAACGGCCCGTAGCTGCCCTTAGTGTCGATTTCTAATTCTGCAATGCAATTTTCACAATGCAGATACTCACGCGGGTCGCGGCATTTTCAGACAGAAATGGTCAGATATCGTTTGAAATCTACCTTTAAGTCAGCTGTTTGCGCCTTTACATAGCCAAATTGACGTTTGATTTACGCTGCTGGTTCGGACAGTCTAGCTGCATTGGCTTGCAGCAAAGGATTTTCCGATTTTGCCGATATTGCAGACATGGGCAGGTCATCAACGATCCGACCTTCGTCAAGAACCACAATTCTATTGGCCAAGAGCCGCAAGGGGGCAAGGTCATGGCTGACGATCAGCATGGCGGAATTGCATTCAGCATGCACTTTTTTCAACAAATCCACCGTCGCAATTTGCGTGACAAGGTCAAGGGATGACAGCGGCTCGTCTAGGATCAGGACCTTTGACTCCGCGGCCAGTGCGCGTGCCAAGGCAACCCGCTGGCATTGCCCACCTGACAGTGCATGGGGTCTTCTAGCCCAAGTCTCACGGTCAAGACCGAGGTTCTCTAACAGCGTCTCGGCGCGTTGCTGACGGTTAGAGACCGAACCAAGTGCAAACCCGTTGAGGGTTTCCAAAACAGCGGCTTTGGCGCTCAGGAAGGGGCTCAGCGACTGGGTCGGATCTTGCCATAAGTACTGAATCTGCTGGCGCGCATCACCCCTGCCGGGATCGATAGCATCAAGTTCCAACAGAATGCGCCCGGCATCGGGTTGTTCTAGCCCGACAAGGCAGCGGGCGAGCGTTGATTTGCCAGCGCCCGAGCGGCCGATCAGACCCACAACTTCGTTTGCAGCGATCTCCAGATCAACACCGGATAGGATTTCCGAACCGTGAAATGACTTCTTTATGCCTTCGATTTTTAGCATACCGTCTCCAGACTCTGCGCGGCATTGGCAAGGGATTGGGCCGCCGGATGTGTCGCATGGGCAAGGTCGCCTGTGGGTGAATCGTGAACGATCTCACCGTTTTGCATAACCAAAATCCGATCTGCCACGGTGCGCACCGCTCGCAGGTCATGGCTGATGAACAAAAGTGACGCGCCGGTTTTCTCAACCATGGCGCTGAGCGCCTTGAGCACTTCGGCTTCGGTCAGCACATCCAGCCCGGTTGTGGGCTCGTCGGCAATCAGGATATCAGGTTGCAAGATCAGCGCCATAGCGATCAGAACCCGTTGTTTCATGCCGCCGCTTAGCTGGTAAGGAAACTGCCTGCAAACGGCGGGGTCTAGCAAAACACTTGCGAGCGCGGCGGGGACGGCCTCGAGCGGATGAACACCGGTAACCCTTGCGGCCTCGTCGAGTTGTATCCCAACACGCCGCGCAGGGGTTAGCGCGCTGCCGGGGCTTTGGAATATCTGGAATATACGACGGCCCCTGATTTTGCGCCATTGTCGTGGTGTCATCGCCGTCAGGCACTGCGCGCCGAGGTTCACGGTGCCGCTAGAAACGCGTAGCGGCGGGCGCAAAAGCCCACATAGCGCGCCCGCTGTTAAGGATTTACCGCTGCCGCTGGCGCCGACAATCCCGACACGATCTCCGGGGGCAATTTTGAAGCTCAATTCTTTCAACAAGGCTTGCCCCGCGCCGGTGGAGACACTCAGTCCCTGAACGTCAAGTGTGGCTACCATTGGTACGGCTCCCTATGATCAAGAATATCGCGCAAGCCTTCGCCGACAAGGTTGAAGGCCAGCACAGCAAGGGTCACGGCCAAGCCGGGCACTAAAAGCATATGGGGCGCTTGCATAAAAAACGGGCGGGCCTCGTTGAGCATGGCCCCCCATTCCGGCGTGGGGGCCTGCGCGCCTATGCCCAGAAAGCTGAGCGATGAGAGCGCCAGCAAAACCGAAGCGGTTTCCAGCGAAATGATAACAGCCAGTGGCGGCAGGATTTGGGGCAGGATGTGGCGCAGCACAACGCGCACACGCGAGGCCCCGCATAAGCGTGCGGCATGCACAAAATCGCGCTCTTTGGCGGCCAGCACAAGGGCGCGCACCAATCGGGCGTTTGACGGCCACCATGCAGCGGCAACCCCAAGGATAGACGCCTGAAGCGACGCCCCCATAAACCCGATGATCGCCAAGGCCAGCACCAGCATCGGAAACGCCATGATGATGTCAGCCAGCCGCATCATCACGCTATCAACACGCCCGCCCGATAAGCCGGCCACAATGCCCCACGGAAGAGAAATTGCCAGAATGGCCGCCATGGCCGCCAAAGCAGCCCCAAGCGAGATATGAACCGCAAAAGAGATGCGCGCCAGCAGGTCGCGGCCTAGGTGATCAGTGCCCAGCAAGTGGTCGGCTGACGGGCCGCTCAAGCGCGCCAGCAGGTCCATGCTATCCGGCGGCGGCAGGGTGAAAACATAACCCGCCAAGCCAAGCGCCGCAAACCCGGCCAGCATGCAAAGCCCCAGCACCAGCCCCACACGCCCCGCCCTTATAGGCAGGCGCAAAACCGGAAGGCGGTGGGATTTTTTGACGATATCATCCATTGGAGACCTCACGGCGCAACTGTGGGTCCGAAAGAATGACGGTGATGTCAGCGGCAAGTGACGTGGCAAAAAACACAAGCCCCATAAAAACCAGATAAGCCTGTATTACCGGAAAGTCGCGCTGTGAAATGGCCTGCAAAATAAGCTGCCCCAATCCTGGCCAGCCAAAAATGCTTTCAACAATGACAGCCCCGCCCAGAAGCGCGCCAAACGTATTGGCCCAAGCGGTTGCCAAAGGGCCAATGATACGCGGCGTGATATGGCGGAAAAGAATAACCGCCGGAGACAGTCCTTTGGCAATTGCCAAGCGAATATGGTCTTCGCACATTTCGGCGCGCACGCGCTCAAATACAACCCTGCCAAGCGAGGCCCCCGCCCCGAGGCTAAGGGTGAGGGCGGGCAATATCAAATCTCCCAGTGAGCCATCCCCGACCATACGGGCCCAGCCAAGCTGAAACACAAAAAAGTAGATCAGGAGCAATGCCAGCCAGAATGACGGGATTGATACCAAAAGAATCGTAAATCCGCGCAAACCTGCGCCCACCGAACGCCCCGCCGAAATCGCCGCAACACCCAAAGCGAGCGAAAAAACAATCGCGCCCGCCAAGGCGCTTAGGGCCAGCGCCAAAGTTGCCGGCAAATGGATAAGGATTTCGTCAATAACCGAGCGCCCCGACGCGATGGAATTTCCGAAATCGAATGTCAAAGCACGGGTCAGCCAATCAAAATATCGTGGAAAAAACGGCTTATCGAGGCCGTATTGCGCCTTGATGGCCAGAATATCCTCGGGCTTTGGCACAACGCCCATGGCCCGCAATTCCTGCATCACAGGGTCCCCCGGCGCCAGTGCGACGATCGCAAAAGCGACAAAAGACATGCCCAGCAGTGTGGGCAACGCCGTTGCCACCCGCATAAAAAGATAATGCCGCATTTTCGATCCTCCAGAGGGGGTAGCAGAGCGCCTAAAGGGAAAGGCGCTCTGTTTTGTTATGCTTACTGGGCGTCGAAGGTTGTGTGACCGTAGTCGATCCAGTCAGCATATTCCGACATCGGCACCGTGACGCCCGGGCGGGACAAGGTGAAATTCGGCACCATGAGGATCGGAATGGCAGCCAGATCATCCTGAACAATCGCACGGTGCGCGGCGCGGACCTTGGCGATAACCTCTTCGCGTGTCTGCGCGGTGCGGGCATCCGCCAACAATGCGTCAACATGCGGCCCCGGCGCGGTAAACTTGTAGCCGCCCCACGGGGTTGTCGAGGTAAACAGGTTGTTCAACAGGTAGGTCGGATCCGTATTGTTGTTCGACGCGAACTCCATATACAAATCAGCCTCTCCGGTATCGAGATAGGTGGAGCCATAAACCCCGCTATCGTCAACCTCTACAAGGTCGATATCAATCCCGACGGCCGCAAACATCTGATCCAGCATTTCAGGCATTGGTTTAACGCTCGACACGTTCGGATAAGCTGCAACCAGACGCAGGCTCAAGTCCCGACCGTCTTTTTCGCGGATGCCGTCAGCGCCCATAACCCAGCCTGCTTCATCAAGAAGCGCGCCGGCTTTTGCGAGGTCGTAACCAAACCCGTCGGTGTGGTCTTCACCCAGATCAAACATCCAGCCCGGCAGAATGCCCTTGGCAGGCACGCCACGACCAGCATAAAGCACACTGGCAATGGATTCCCGATCAATCGCCCAAGCCAGCGCTTCACGCACTTTATAGTCTTGCACAATGTCGAACGGCGCAGCGCCGTTCAGGTTGGCCAAAAGCGCAACATACCGGATCGGGCGGCTTTCATTCAGCACAACCGAGCCATCTTGGGGCATCGACAGCAACATCTGCGGGGTCACTTCGCCAATCACGTCGATTTCGCCGTTTTGCAGCGCCAGCATACGGGCGTTGTCATCGGCGATGAAGCGGAAGGTCAGCCGGTCAACACTTGGGGTTTCTCCCCAGTAATCGGGGTTACGGGTCACCGTGATTTGCTGCTTGGGATCATAGCTTTCCAGCAGATAAGGGCCGGTGCCCACGGGGTTTTCCGCACGGTTTTCAGTCACGGCAAAAAGCGAGGTCGCGCGGTGGGTCATATTCTCGATCACCAGTGCAGACCCGGTTTCCGAGCGAAAGCTAATCTGGTAGTCTCCCAGTTTTTGCAGGCTTTCCTGATCAATTTGCAGAAAATCCGATTTGCCCTGATCGTAAAGACGCAAGGAGGCGATAGCCGTATCGGCATTAAAGGCGCTGCCATTAGAAAAGGTAACGCCCTCCCGCAGGGTTACGGTATAGGTTCCGTCCGCATAATCCCAACTTTGGAATAGGAGCGGCTGGGGCAGGAAGTTTTCATCAGGCATCACAGCCGTTTCAACGATCTGGGCCGCCGGACGGCGGGTCGTAAAGGTGAACTTTTGTTCATCTATGCTGTAGCGATCCCGCGATACGGCCACCGTAAGAGACGTTTCGGCAAAAGCAGCTGGGGCCGCAACGGGCATTGCCAGCATGGCAGCCACGCCTAGGCGTACTGCAATTGAGTGTTTGGACATTTTGATTTTCCTTAAGAAACAGAATTCAGGTTTTTAGCTGAGTTCGGTTCCCAAAGGCGGTGCGCGCACGGCATTGGACAGGCGCGCCGGTTGGCGCACCTTTAGGTCCGCGATAAATTGTGACTGGCTTACTTTTGCACCGACCAGCATCCGTGTTGGGTTAATACGCTGGTTCGGGACGGCCGCAGTTTGTGAAGCAAAAAATGCACATTCAGGATCAACCTGTTCAGGTGTATCATGGTCTCCGTCTAGCGAAACCGTGATCGTTTTGACGTCACCACCAGAACAAATGACATAGCTAATCGTGTCGCCGTCAACGCCCAGCATCAGTCCGGGCGGTCGCGAAATGGTCGTAATAAGCACGACAAGGGCCATGGCAAACTGAAGGATGCCCCCTATACGTGTTTTTCGCGTCACTTCGCCTCCTTTGCGGGCCATGCCTAATGTTTCACTTTGGGTCGCACCCAGATTCGAATCGTTTATACGACCCATGCCCGAAAGCTTACTGTATTCAACATGGACCTGTCCCGCATTAGTGCCGCTCCAAGTTCTCATTTAAGCGGCAAATCTTTCAAATGCCAAGGGGCTTTTCTATCCCGGCGCTGAATGCCTGCGGCGCGTGTTGAACATGTCGCGGAATTGTGCCGTTGTCCGAAACGATTGAGCTAGGGGGCCCAGGCTCGGCAATAATTCGATCCAGTTCGCGTGAAACCCGTGATCCAGAAATGGACGAGTCAGCCACCAAGGCTAAATTCTCGCGGGTGTAATCGTCTATGACCGCCAGAATGCGGAACCTGCGCCCATCTGCAAAAGCATCATTCACGAAATCTAGGGTCAGGATCCTAGGCCAACCCCAAGTATTTTTCGACATTCCGAAATAAGTAGCTATCATGATGTGAGTACAAACATATAGCCATCATAGCGGTGCCACATGAAAAACGCTCAATCTTCTTTTTCTCCTCAAGAATATGCCGCTCACATTGCCCGCACGCGTAAAGCGATGCAGGAGAAAGAGATTGAAGTATTGGTGGTTTCCGATCCCTCAAATATGGCGTGGCTGACCGGCTACGACGGTTGGTCTTTTTATGTGCATCAAGCTGTTGTGCTTACGCTTGACGGCCCGCCCCTTTGGTGGGGCCGCGCGATGGATGCTCTTGGTGCGAAGCGCACTGTTTTTATGGATGAAAACCACATTTACGGGTACGATGATACCTTTGTTCAAAACCCCGAAAAGCACCCGATGGAAGATCTTTCCAGGTTGATTTCAGACGCTTGCGGGCGCAAAGCGCGGGTCGGGGTTGAAATGGACAATTATTACTTTTCGGCGGCCGCTTTCCAAAGCTTAGAAACAAACATTCCTGGCGCCAGCTTTCTAGACGCAACCGGGTTGGTCAACTGGCAACGCGCCACTAAAAGCGAGGCAGAAGTTGCCTTTATGCGGAAAGCCGCAGCGATTGTTGAAAATATGCATCGGGTCATCGTTGAAAAGGCCGAACCGGGTTTAAGAAAAAACGAATTGGTGGCTGAAATCTACCACGCCGCCATTACCGGAACCGAGGATGCATGGGGTGACTACCCCGCTATTGTTCCCCTGACCCCTTCAGGCGCCAATGCCACAGCCCCGCACCTAACCTGGGACGACACCCCCCTCACCACCGGAGAAGCCAACTTCTTCGAGATCGCGGGCGTGTATCGTCGCTACCATTGCCCGCAGTCCCGAACGCTCTTTTTGGGCCATGTGCCACAAAAATACATTGAAGCTGAAAAAGCTGTGTTAGAGGCGGTTGCCGCCGGGATGGAGCAGATCAAACCCGGCAAACTTTGCGAGGATGTAGCCCGTGCTTTCAACAGAACCCTCAACAAACTGGGGTTCGAAAAGGATAGTCGCTGTGGCTATTCAATCGGGTTGTCTTATCCACCCGACTGGGGGGAGCGCACAATGTCGTTTCGTGAGGGGGACAAAACGGTATTAGCGCCCGGCATGACCTTTCACTTCATGCCTGCACTCTGGCTTGACGATGGCGGGCTCGAAATCACCGAGCCCGTATTGGTAACCGACACAGGCGCCGAATATCTTTGTAACACCCCCCGTTGTTTGACCGTGAAAGGCTAAGACATGCCAGCAAACCCGATATCCCCGACCATCCCGCTAGGTGCTGCCGGAAAACACCATGGTCATCTGGTTCTTCCTCACAGCCGCGATGAAAGCGCTTGGGGGTCGATCAGGGTGCCGATTACGGTGATCTCCAACGGCCCGGGGCAGACAGCCTTATTAACCGGTGCCAACCATGGCGACGAGTATGAAGGGCCATTGGCTCTGGTCGAACTGGCTAACACTTTGAATATAGAAGACATTACGGGTCGGGTTATCATCATACCTTATATGAATTTTCCGGCATTCCGTGTGGCGAGGCGAACATCTCCGATTGACGGCGGCAACCTGAACCGCGCGTTCCCCGGCCGGCCAGACGGCACGATCACCGAAAAGATCGCTGACTATTTTCAAAACACACTGCTGCCAATGGCTGACGTTATTCTGGATTTTCATTCCGGTGGAAAAACCCTTGACTTCATCCCCTACGCGGCCAGCCACATTCTTGAGGATAAAGAGCAGGAAAGCCGTTGCCGGGCCGCGCGAGACGCTTTCAATGCCCCCTACAGCCTGGATATGCTGGAGATTGATGCCGTAGGTATGTATGATACAGCCGCTGAAAGCCTGGGCAAAACATTTGTTACGACCGAGCTAGGCGGTGGTGGCACAAATACGCCTGAAACTGTAAACGTGGCCCGCAAAGGCGTAAGAAATTTCCTCATTCATGCGGGAATTCTTGCGGGTAAGCTCGACCTAGCCCCTAGTGTTACGCTTTCTCAGCCAGGAGAAGATTGTTTCCACTTTTCCCCCGTTGCGGGGATGATTGAAACCATCGTTCCTTTGGGGGATAAAGTTGGAAAAAGTGACCTCATCGCGCGCATTTGGAGTGTCGATAATACAGGTGAACCTCCTGTGGAAATTAATGCCAAAATGGATGGAATTTTGGTTACACGCCATCATCCCGGCCTTGTTCAGACCGGAGATTGTTTGGCCGTACTCGCGGTAACTCAAACCTGATTTCTGGGCCTTAAATCGCAAAGCAACGCGAGGACCAATAAGTTGGTGGAGTTTTTTAAATGCGGCGAGCGGAAATGTGCGGCCATTCGCTTTATAAGAGTGTGGTTTTTCGCAAAGAGTCGACGGTCTAGGAAATTCATATTGCGGAGCGCGACTGGCTTACTTTTTTCCACCAACAAATGGCTTTTTAATACTTACCGCTTCATAAATAGTGGGGGGGGATATCCCAAAATCCCACACCGCAACCGACAGGCCGCAAGAAGCTCAACTTGAGCACATTTGAGCTCGTTTTTCAGTGTGATTTCACGAAAGAACCTAGGGGCCGTAATATCAACGGCTGAAAAACTGGTCAGCACTCAGGTATCCTGCAAGCCGCGCGGCCTCGGACCATGCCCGTTCCTGTGACGTATCCCCTACGACGACCACGCCATCCCGTGGTAGTTTTTGGCCATGTACCTGATTCAGGATTATATCACGGGTTTCGCCCCATGTATGTTTGAAATTTGGCGCGGTGAAGCTGGCTTCAAACAAAGGCTGAACTCCTTCGGGGAGGGCTTTCAATACACTCTGCGCGGTGAGCGGCGCATGTAACGCCGCGATCCGGCTTGCATTCTCAACGCCGCCCAGTTTCAAACTCCGAGCCTCGGATAGCTCGGGTTTATTCGGAAAAACCCGCAGCGCGTTGCTGGAAAACAGGAAGGCGATAACGTCATGGCCGCTTGCGGCCCTGATCGACGCGTAGGCTTTATAATCCAGCCCGAGCTCAGCCGCGCGTGCCACTCTGTTGCGCAAAATTTCGATGGGTAGTGTTTTTACCAAATCCTTGCGGGCTTTGGTCCAGCAATGCTTGCGCCAGCTTTCNCCGGGTTCCATTGTTGGNCCGTTATTGTGCCCNAGCCTATTCACGCNTCGAAATCCTTGAGCCGCGCGACATAGCGCGCCAATGTGTCAATCTCCAGATTCACAATATCACCCGCTTTNACAGCCTGCCATGTTGTGTTTTCCTTGGTGTGCGGAATGATATTCACACCAAACCGGCATCCTTCTACATCGTTCACCGTGAGGGAGGTACCGTTAAGCGCCACTGAGCCTTTTGGTGCAATGAACCTTGCCAGCCCCTCCGGAGCCTCAAAAACAAAGCGCGTACTTTCCCCCTCCTCAATGGCAGAAACCACCTTGGCCACACCATCCACATGGCCAGATACGATATGACCACCTAGTTCATCCCCCAGTTTCAAGGCCCGCTCCAGATTGAGCCTCGTGCCCACCGGCCATGCTACGTTGCCTTGCACAATATTGGTTTTTGCGATGCTCTCGGCTGATATATCCACATCAAACCAGCCCTGCCCTTTATCAACCACGGTTAAACATATGCCATTGCACGCGATAGAGGCGCCCAGATCTACGGTATCCATATCATATGTGGTTCCGACTCTTGCATGCAGGTCGCCGCGCATTTCAACGCGCAAAACCTCACCAACATCTGTGATAATTCCAGTAAACATTATATCCCTCAAATAAGCTCGCGCTACTTTGGTAGCAAGCAAGGCCACATTGAGCAAGGTGTGGCAGGTATATTGGTTGGCAGACCCGCCAAATTTCCATATAGGTTGACGCAATCAAACAAAGTCGAGACCCGTGTGAACGAAATCCAGCAAAAATTCCTGTTTCTACAAGGCCCGCATGGTCCGTATTTTGCCGAGCTCGGGCAAGCGCTTGTTTCTTCCGGATACAGCGTTTGTAAAATCGGGTTTAACCGCGGCGATCGCTTTTTCTGGCCGCAAGACCTGCCCTACACAGCATATACCGGTGACGAGGCGCATTGGCCAGTTGCGCTTGAGCAGCATATCCGTGACGAAAAAATAACCGACATCGTGCTTTATGGCGACGCGCGCCCGCTACACAGGATAGCTGTTCAAGCCGCTCACCAACTCGGAATAAAAATCCACTGTTTTGAAGAGGGCTATCTCAGGCCTTTCTGGGCCACTTACGAGCGTTCCGGGTCCAATGGTAACTCGGCGTTAATGGACCTGACAATCGAACAGATGCGGGGCCTGATTGACAAGGATGCTCCGGCGCTTGAGGAAGCCCCCTCGCAATGGGGGCCGCTTTGGCATCATATCTGGTACGGTGCGCTTTTTCATTTGAACCTCTTACTCCCGTCAAAAACTTATGCCAATTACCGGCCGCACCGTGAAAACTCTATCGGTGAGGAGTTCATCCACGGGGTTTGGGCTTTGGCGACTATGCCGCTGCGCTCGATCAGCCGCCGCATCGCCACGCGTCGCCTGCTCAAACGCAGTGCACCTTATTATCTTGGCCTGCTGCAACTTGGTCATGATAGCTCAATCGTCAGCCATTCGGCCTTCGACACAAACAAACAGTTTGTTGATCTGTGTATCAAAGAGTTCTCACGCGGTTCCGCGGCGCCACTTCGGCTCGTCTTCAAAACCCATCCGCTAGATGACGGAAGAGACAAGCTTGGGCGCCACATCCGTAATAGTGCGAAAAATCAGGGCATTGCCGACCGTGTTGATTTCATCACGGGGGGGAAACTTGGCACATTGCTTGATCATGCAACCGGTGCGATCACCATAAATTCCACGGCGGCTCAACAGGCGCTTTGGCGTGGCCTTCCGGTGCGGGCTATCGGAAATTCGGTTTTCAAAAAGGCGGAGCTGGTTTCACAGCAACCTCTTGCAGAGTTTTTTAGTAAGCCAACGCCACCAGATCTCGCCGCCTATCAGGACTATCGATGGTTTTTGCTGCAAACCTCACAGGTCCCGGGCGGGTATTATACGGCCAAAGGGCGCACGGCTCTGGTCGAACGGGTTGTAGACATGATGCTCGCCGATGAAGGGCCGTATTCCCGCCTCAACATGATAAAAAAGGCGCATGAAACAGGCAAACCTGATCATCTACAATCTTAACGATGGATTTCTGCGATTTGACCGCTATTATGCCTAAACAAATAATATAATCTTCGGGCAGTCATCTTCGAACTTCAGGCCAAGCTTTTGAACAATTTTATCAGAAATTTAAAACCAACCCGCGTCTCCTCTCTATTGGTGTTCGCGTTGGTGCTTGGAGCCTGCGGCCTTCCGCGCTCGGGCCCTTCTCAAAAAGAAATTCTTGCCGGTTCGGTTGAAAACGGTGGCAGCACCAATGTCGTTCTTGTCGATGATCGTGTCGCCGGGGCTGCCTATTCAGTAAATCCGCTCGGCTTTTCGCGCACTTTTCTGAACGCCGGCCTTGCCTCGGTCGATCGAATTCGCGCTGGTGACCTGATTGCCGTGACCGTATGGGAAAATGTAGATAACGGTCTGCTTTCCGCCCCCGGCACCAGTTCAACCACCCTCCCTGAAATTCAGGTAGACGAGCTTGGAAATATCTTTGTACCTTATGCAGGTATTGTCCGCGCATCCGGCCGGACTCCTGAGGAACTCAGAATTGAAATCACCCGCTTGCTCGAACGCCAGACACCTGATCCACAGGTTGAGGTCCGGCGCAAACCCGGAATCGGCGCCACGGTTAATGTGGTTGGTGGCGTGAACAACCAAGGCGTATATCTGCTTGATGCCGCCTCTCGACGCCTGACCTCCATGCTGGCCAATGCCGGTGGTGTCTCGCTTGATCCGGCTGGCACCAAAATCATTGTTCAGCGCGGAAACGAGGTTGGCGCAGTTTGGCTGCGAGACCTCTATGACAATCCGCAAAACAACATTACCCTGCGCGCAAATGACCGCATTATTGTTGAAAGAGACGAACGCTATTTTACCGTATTGGGGGCGAGTTCCGGACAAGAACAAATCGACTTTGAAAGCCGTGATCCAAGTGTTGTAGATGCTCTCGCTCAAATCGGCGGATTAAACGGCAATGCCGCTGACCCGCGCGGGATATTCATTTTCCGAATCGAACCCGCTGAAATTGCCAACGCGGTATTGGAAACCAACCAATACACAACTCCGCAGCGCATTGCCTATGTGATCGACCTGACCGCAGAAGAAAGCATTTTCACAGCGCAAACCTTTCGCATTAAGGATCGAGACACAATATACGTGACCGAAGCGCCGTTTGTTTCTTGGTCACGCGTGCTTGAATCTATTTCTGGAACGATTAATACCATCGACAATCTCGCAACTATTGCGGATGTTCTTTAAGTATTAGGCTCTCTAAGGATTAAAATTGTGCAAAAGCTGGCGGTTTATACGCTTGGTTTCCTGCAAGTTCCGTATATTCGAAAAATGTTGCGGATATCGGGATGGCAGGTGCAACCCAGTCTCCTATCGGGAGCGGCAACTGCAGTGGCTGTTTGGGGACGCAAACCCCTTTCAAAGCGGGGCATTCGGGCGGCACAAAGACGTGGCCTTCCATTGTTGAGCGTAGAAGACGCGTTTCTGCGCTCGGTCCATCCCGGACCCAAGAGCGCGCCGGCGGGTCTTGTGCTGGATGATGTAGGTATTTTTTTTGATGCGTCGCAGCCTTCCAAGCTCGAAAATATTCTGAACTTCGAAGCCTTGGACGACCCGGTTTTATTGGCCCGAGCGCGCGACGGAATAGGTTTTTTACGCCATTACGGGCTATCAAAATACAATCCGGTACCCCGCGGCTATGGCACGCTTCCAAAGCAGGGTTATGTATTGGTTGTCGACCAAACCCGAGCGA
>JGI24025J20009_10001333_pt1 | contig 18652 bp, 16 predicted proteins | sample Cruoilmetagenom3_FD_20009 | JGI IMG/M metagenome (IMG submission 20009) | reverse complement strand
GCCCCCGAAAGCGCCGCCGAGGCACTGGCCTGGCTGGTGGATCAGGGCGACCGGTTTGGGCATTTCATCGACGGGGCGTTCACCGCCCCCGGCGACGGGTTTGACAGCCGCAACCCAGCCACGGGCGAGGTTCTGGCAACACTGACACAAGCAACACAGGACGATGTAGACGCGGCGGTGGCGGCGGCGCGCAAGGCGCAGGGCAAGTGGGAGCGGCTGGGCGGCACGGGACGAGCGCGGTACCTGTATGCGATTGCCCGCCTGTTGCAGAAACACAGCCGGTTGTTTGCGGTGCTGGAAACGCTGGACAATGGCAAGCCGATCCGCGAGTCGCGCGATATCGACATTCCACTGGCGCAGCGGCATTTCTATTACCATGCGGGCATGGCGCAGTTAATGGAGAGCGAATTGCCGGGGGTCGAGGCCTTGGGTGTTTGCGGCCAGATNATCCCGTGGAACTTNCCGTTGCTGATGCTGGCNTGGAAGGTGGCACCGGCGCTGGCGACGGGCAACACGGTGGTCCTGAAACCGGCTGAATACACCTCGCTGACCGCCCTATTATTTGCCGATATCTGCGTGCAGGCCGGGCTGCCCAAGGGCGTGGTCAACATTGTCACGGGTGATGGTGCTGTGGGTGAGATGATTGTCGCCGCCGGGGTCGACAAGATCGCCTTTACCGGGTCCACATCCGTGGGGCGGCGCATCCGGCAGGCAACTGCGGGCAGTGGCAAGGCGCTGACGCTAGAGCTGGGCGGCAAGTCGCCCTATATCGTGTTTGATGACGCCGATATCGAGTCCGCCGTCGAGGGGCTGGTGGATGCGATCTGGTTCAATCAGGGGCAGGTTTGCTGCGCCGGGTCGCGGTTGCTGGTGCAGGAGAGCATTAGCGAGCAGTTCCACACCCGCCTGCGCGCCCGGATGGACAAGCTGCGCATCGGTGATCCGCTGGACAAATGCATTGATGTTGGGGCCATTGTGGACCCGGTGCAATTGCAGACCATCACTGACATGGTGGCCGCAAACACCGCCGGTCAGACGCATCAGGCCGCCGTGGACCTGCCGGAAGGGGGCTGTTTCTATCGCCCGACGCTGATCACCGGGCTGACCCCGTCGGACACGCTGATGCAGGAAGAAATCTTTGGCCCGGTTCTGGCCGCCACCACCTTTCGCACCCCGGCTGAAGCGGTCGCACTGGCCAATAACACCCGCTATGGGCTGGCCGCGACGCTCTGGACGGAAAACGTCAATCTGGCGCTGGATATCGCACCCAAGCTGGTTGCCGGGGTGGTTTGGGTTAACGCCACCAACCTGTTTGACGCCGCAGCCGGGTTTGGCGGCGTGCGTGAAAGCGGCTTTGGCCGGGAAGGTGGTTGGGAAGGGCTGGCGGGTTATACACGGCCCAAGGGTAAGGCCAAACCGCTGGGCCGGGTTGCGCCGATGGCGGGGAATGACGGGCCTGCCGACCCGATTGACCGCACCGCCAAGATGTATGTGGGTGGCAAGCAGGCGCGCCCTGACAGTGGCTATTCCCGGGCTGTATATGGCAAATCCGGCGCGTTGCTGGGCCATGTGGGTCTGGCCAGCCGCAAGGATGTGCGCAATGCGGTCGAGGCCGCGCAGGGGGCCGCCGGGTGGGGCAAGACCACCGGGCATCTGCGGGCGCAGATCCTGTACTACATCGCCGAAAACCTGTCGGCCCGCGCGGACGAGTTTGCCGACCGGATCAATAGGATGACCGGCAAACGCCAGGGCGGCAAAGAAGTAGACGCCAGTATCCAACGCCTGTTCACTGCCGCCGCCTGGGCCGACAAATATGACGGACAGGTGCACAGCGTGCCGATCCGCGGCGTCGCATTGGCAATGAAAGAACCGGTGGGCATCATCGGCGCGCTTTGCGCGGACGAGGCACCGCTGCTGGGGTTGGTATCGGTGATGGCGCCGGTGATTGCCATGGGCAACCGGGTGGTACTGGGCGCATCTGAACCTTTTCCGCTGGCTGCCACCGATTTCTATCAGGTGCTGGACACGTCGGACGTGCCGGGTGGTGTTGTCAACATTCTGACCGGCAGCCATGCCGATATCGCCCCTGCACTGGCCGCGCATCTGAACGTGGACGCGATCTGGAGCTTTTCATCAAGTGATCTGTCGGGTGCTATTGAGTCTGCCGCAGCTGGCAACCTGAAACGCGCCTGGGTCAATAACGGCCATGCCTTTAACTGGTATGGCCCGGACATGCGCCCATTTTTGACGGCGGCGACCGAGGTCAAGAATATCTGGGTGCCCTACGGCGAATAGGGCGAGGCCAGATCAGACCTGCCGTAAGAGCGTGTAACGCCAAACCGGCGTTTATAGGCGCGTGAAAAGGCGATATCTGATCCATAGCCGACGGTTTCGGCGATAACGGGTTTGACTTTCACCCGGTTGAATAGACCAGCGTCCCGGGCACGGCCCTGGTCCGTGCCCGGAGCATTCCAGATCAATCCGTGACTGTCGCCAACCCTTCGGGTTTGCCAACCACGATGAATTGCAAGCCATCCGGATCCAGCAATTCCGCCGCAACCCGGTTCACATCTTCCAGCGTCACCGCCTCGACCTTGCTGTTACGGGTAGCGATATAGTCGATGGGAAGGTCTTGCATCTGCATGCCCACCATGATGTTGGCGATCCGTCCATTGCCGTCAAAGCGCAGCGGATAGGCCCCCGTCAGATAAGTTTGGCATCCTGCAATTCCTGTTCGGTCACGCCGGTTGACGCCATCTTTTGCCACTCGTCGCGGATCACTGCGATGGCCTCGGCGATACGGTCATTGGCCGATGACACACTGCCCAAATAGACCGCCGCCAGATCCTTGGGGACAAGATAGGAATAAACCCCATAGGTCAGCCCGCGTTTCTCGCGCACCTCGTCCATCAGGCGGCTTTCAAATGACCCGCCCCCCAGTATCTGGTTCAGCACATAGGCGGCAAAGAAATCATCATCGTCCCGGGCAATCCCGCGCTGACCAAACATCGCCACCGATTGCGGCGTGTCAAATTCAATGACCGTTGTGCCACCCGTTATCTGCACCTTGGCCGGGCCGGGAATCGGCGCGCCGGTGGCGGGCAGATCGGCCAATAGCTGATCCACCAACACACCCAGCTCTTCGGGCGAGATATCGCCCACCGCGCCCACATACATCCGGTCCCGCGCCAGCACTGCGCCCCGCGCCGCCAGCATGTCATCCCGTGTCAGACCCGACACCGTTTCAACCGTGCCCTCGCCTTCGCTGCCATAGGGGTGATCGCCAAACGCCATGCGTGAAAACGACGACCGCGCCATCCAGTCCGGGTCTTGCGCGTCCGACATCAGGCTGGACACGACCTGCCCCCGCACCCGGTCAATCGCTTCCTGATCAAACCGGGTATGGTGGATGGTATCGCGCAGCAACGCCATCGCAGCGTCGCGGTTTTCCGTCAGGAACTTGGCCGAGATCGACACGAAATCGTCGCTCGCGCTATACTTGAACGACGCCGCCAGCGATTCCAGTGCGCGTGCGTAGGCGCGTGCGTCCAGATCGCCCGCGCCCTCTTCCAGCAGCGCAGTCATCAGATAGATCGCGCCGCGCTTGCCCGGGACGTCCAGCGACGTGCCACCACGAAACCGCAGTTCCAGCGCGGTAAAGGGGATCGAATGATCCTCGACCAGCCAGACGGTGATGCCCGCGGGCGTGGTCACCTCTTTGATCTGGACCTCGGCGGCGGCGGGCAGGGCCAGAAGGAAACCCGTCAGAACGGCGAAAAGGCGGCTCGCAAAAAGGCTCATTGTGTCATCTCCTGATCGCGCATCAGCCAGCCGGTCACCGAAGTTTCCGGCACCAATATGTCACGCGCGGCGGCAATGATATCGTCACCAGTCACCGCCTGCAGAATATCGGGCCAAGCCTGCACATCCTGCACCGTCAGCCCGCTGGCCAGTGCCCGGCCATAGCGGTTGGCAATCCCGTCCACATTGTCACGCGCATAAATCTGCGAGGCGCGCAGCTGCATCTTGATCCGGTCCAGTTGGTCCGCATCGACCCCGGTTTCGATAAACGCGACCAATGCGGCATCCATCGCCTCCTCGACCTCGGACAGCGATACGCCTTCGGCCGGGACAACAAGCACATCAAAGGTCGTGTCATCCAGCGACTGGCCGCTGTAATACGCGCCGGAATAGACGGCGATCTTGGTGTCGAACTGCAAGCGCTCGGTCAGAAAAGACGTGGTGCCGCCGCCCAGAATTTCGGCCAACAGATACAAGGCCGCAGCCTTTTCCTGCGCCCCACTGTCGCGTTCCGGCGCCAGATAGGACCGGCTGACATAAGGTTGCGCCACCCGCGCATCCTTGAAGGTGATGCGTCGCGCGGCGGTTTGCGGCGGTTCCTGCGTGCGGGCACGTTCGGGCAAGTCCGGATTGGCCGGGATCACACCATAATACTTATCCGCCAGGCGCCGGACTTCCGCTGGATCGGCATCGCCAGACACCACCAGGATTGCGTTGTTGGGCGCGTAATAGGTGCTGTAGTAGGACATGGCATCGTCCAGGCTCAGCGCCTCCATCTCGTGTTTCCAGCCGATGATCGGAACGCCGTAGCGGTGATTGTAAAACTGCACCGCATTCATCTGCTCCCCGAACAGCCCGCGCGGGTTGTTTTCGACCCGCTGGTTACGTTCTTCCAGGATCACATTGCGTTCGGTTTCGATGTCGCGCTCGGTCAGGCGGATATTGACCATACGGTCAGATTCCATCCGCATCATCAGTTCCAGCCGGTCAGCGGCGACGCGCTGAAAATAGGCGGTGTAATCGTGGCTGGTAAAGGCATTGTCGCGCCCGCCATTGGCCGCCACGGTCGCCGACAGTTCACCGGCCTCCATGTTGTCGGTGGCCTTGAACAGCAAATGCTCTAGGAAATGCGCCACACCGGATTCACCGCGCGGCTCGTCTGCGGAACCGGCCCGGTACCAGACCATATGTTGCAACACCGGCGCGCGGTGGTCTTCGACCACGATCACCTGCATGCCATTGTCCAGCGTGAAGCTGCTGACAGCCTCGTTCACCCCTTGACCAAAAGCTGGCAGGGCCGCCGCCAGAAGTGCCCCGAGTAATGTAAACGCCCGGATCATCAGGTTTCCTCCATCCATGTTACAGATCAACCTGTGGTCTCGCGCACGGGGTTCAAGACCGCCTTGCAAAATCGTGAGGTCGGCTATTTAATTGCCGGCCGAGAGCTTGGCGTGCTAATGCCAGAGCGCCGGAAACGGTTGGTTTTGTCAAACGGGTTCAGCGCCTCACGCCGATAGGCCTGCTCATACCGGTCCACCGGGAACAGACGTATCCGAGTCATGACAGATTGCTTCTTGCGAAACTTGGCGTCGGTTTCAGCCAAGGCAACCCGGGTATTGGCCGGAACCCCGTATCGGCTGACCTGAGTTACCAAAGCGCCATCCGAGGCCGGGATATCGCCTGGTGTCAACGCCGAGGCCTTGCCGCCCAGCGCCACAACCGCGTCAGCCTTGGGGTGCGGATCAACCAAATTGGCGCCGCCGGGGGTTGGGGCTGGCAAAACCTGATAATCCTTGGGGGCCGTCAGCGGCTGGTTCGGCAATAACATGAATTCGTCCGGCCCGGGGCCGCCGGGCTGCAGGTCGCGCAAACCCCTTTTCGAGCAGCCTGCCACAACCACCAACCCTATTAATATGATCGCACCCAGCGGTATCCGCATGGTTACTCTCCTGCCTGTTTTACGCGCTTTTAGCGCATTTGCGGGTCAAGGTCACGCGGCCTTTTTCCCCGATTTGGAACTGCTATCGAACACGATCAACCCGACGGCCCCCACAAAGATGAATACATCAGCGATGTTGAACACAAACGGGTTGTCGAAACCGCAGCAGGACATGTTCAGAAAGTCCAGCACATAGCCATATACCAGCCTGTCCACTACATTTCCCAGCGCCCCACCAATCAGCAAACCAGCGGCCAGTTGCATCCGCCGCGACGGGTGCCAGCGGTGCACCCAGTAATAGACCGCCGCGACCACCAACAGCGAAAACCCGATCAAAATCCACCGCAACCAGTCTGTGTCGCCGTTAAACAGGCCAAAATTGATGCCGCGATTTTCACCATAGCGCAGGTTCAGGAACGGCGGCAGCACGTCAATCGCGCGCAGCCGGACCAGGTCCATCCAGTGGACCACCACGTATTTGCTGACCTGATCAATCAGAAAGGCCCAGAAACCGGCCCAGATCAGCAATCCCATCCGCATCGCGATCAGTGCCGGAAATGGCGCATGGAGGTGAACACCATCGCCAACCCGGCCTCATCCGCCGCCGCAATCACTTCGTCGTCACGCATCGACCCGCCCGGCTGAATCAGCGCCGTCGCGCCAGCCTCGGCCGCTGTGATCAGGCCATCGGCAAAGGGGAAAAACGCATCGGACGCCACCACGCTGCCGATGGTCAGCGGTGCTGCCAGCCCCATTGCATCGGCCATATCCTGCGCCTTGCGCGCGGCGATGCGAGTGGAATCCACGCGGCTCATCTGGCCCGCGCCGACACCAACGGTGGCACCGTCCTTGACATAGATGATGGCGTTGGATTTCACATGCTTGGCCACGGTCCAGGCGAACAACAGATCGGCCAGTTCGGCATCCGTGGGCGCGCGCTTGGTCACCACTTTCAGATCATCGGCGGAAATATGCCCGGTATCCTTGTCCTGCACCAGAAACCCGCCGGAAACCTGCCGGAAGGTGCGCGCCGCCGCCATCGGGTCAGCCAGCCCGCCTGTGGTCAGCAACCTCAGGTTCTTTTTCTTGGCAAAAATACTTTTAGCATCGGCATCAGCCCCGGGGGCGATCACAACTTCGGTGAATATCCCGGTGATTTCCTGCGCTGTTTCCCCGTCCAGCACCTGATTAAGCGCGATGATCCCGCCAAAGGCACTGGTGCGGTCACAATCAAACGCGCGGGCGTAGGCCTGTTTCAACGTCGCCCCCGTGGCCACTCCGCACGGGTTGGCATGCTTGATGATCGCGCAGGCCGGGCCGCTTTCGGGCGCAAATTCACTAACCAGTTCAAACGCCGCATCGGTATCGTTGATATTGTTATAGCTCAGCTCCTTACCCTGATGCTGCTCTGCCGTGGCGACACCGGGCCGCGCACTGCCATCGGTATAAAACGCAGCCTTTTGATGCGGGTTCTCGCCATAGCGCAAGGTTTGCGCCAGCGTTCCTGCCACGGCGCGGCGGCGCGGGGAGTCCACGCCAATCGCGTCGGCCATCCAGGTGGATACAGCCACATCATAGGCCGCCGTGCGGGCATAAGCGGTCTGCGCCAGCTTCTTGCGGAACTTCGGGCAGGTCGCGCCATTATGCTGATCCATATCACCCAGCAGCTTGTCATAATCCTGAACATCCACCACCACGGACACAAACGCATGGTTCTTGGCCGCCGCGCGGATCATCGCCGGGCCGCCAATGTCGATGTTCTCGATACACGTGTCATAATCAGCGCCCGCCGCCACCGTGGCCTCGAACGGGTACAGATTAACCACCAGCAGATCGATCGCCGCGATGCCATGTTCGGCCATTGATGCCTGATGATCATCATTGTCGCGCAAGGCCAATAACCCGCCATGCACCATCGGATGCAGGGTTTTCACCCGGCCATCCATCATCTCGGGAAATCCCGTCACCTCGGCCACATCGCGCACCGTTAGCCCTGCGTCGCGCAGCGCCTTGGCGGTGCCTCCGGTGCTTAGCAATTCAACCCCGCGCGCGGCCAGTGCCTGCCCCAGGTCAACCAGACCGGTTTTGTCGGAAACGGAAAGCAATGCGCGGCGTATGGCAAGGTGATCAGTCATAAAGAGGTCCTATGGCGTTGTGTCAGTGGTTGCGCGTCGCATAGTCCAATTGCGCCCGGGATAGAACACCCTGTTTTGTCGCGTGCCTTGGGTTTGGCCCGTTTCATTTGACACGGGAAATGTAATAGGCCTGACGCAGTTGCGCCGACACCTGCGCGGCACCCAACAAAACCACGCCGACAATCAGCGTCAGTATCCTGACAAGTCGCCCTGTTGGCATATGACGCATCCGGCTGGCCCTTGCTGAAAAGTCGCCTTAGTGTTGGTCGTCAAACTCGATCTCGTCCCGATTCAGATCGCGGATGGCAACGGCAGTGTCCTGCGCCTTGCTGAGTGACCACCGGACACGTGTAGCATATTCCATTGCCCTGCCAGACAGAACGATCTGTTTCGTCGCGCGCGGTTTCAGGCGGCCGTTTTCCAGATAAACGCTTGGTTCCAGCGCCAGCTCAAACTTGCCATCGTGGCGGAACACCCAGATTTCCCCGCTTTTTTGCGCCATCGACACGGCCGCGCCGCCCAGATCCAGCGCCGCATCCACGTCCGGGTGCAGATGCAGGCGAATGGCAAACCCGATTCCGGCAAGCGATCGTTCATCCATTGCCGTATCAAACTGGCGCTTGGCGGCATCGTCCATCGCCAGCAGCATATCTTCGCCGGCCATACCGCGCCCGTCAAAAGCCAGCTCTAATGTGCGCGCATGGGTCAGGCCAAAACCGCGCACATAGCCATCATGCCCACCCTGAAACCGGATGCCATCGGCCATTTCAGACATTTCNACCGGCACGTGGGTCGGCCCCTCGACCAGGGTCTCGACCCCGGTGCCGCGCGCAGGTTCGGTCAGTCGGGCGCTGGAATGGCGNGCCAGACACAAAGTGGAATGCGATGGTGTGGCGCGTCCCGCCCGACGCCATTCCTGGCCAAAGGTCCCGCCAGCCCCGCAATTGACAATCAGCGGACGCCGTCCCGACGTCAGCTCGAACGCCAGGGTCGACGCATGCGCGTTACCCGACGCCGACCCATCGGGGGGCGGGCTGGCATCGACAATGACACTGGTGCGCCGCGCCGACAGGCGGGCATAGCCCATCGCCAGCCCCTCGGCGTGATGGGCCTTGACATGGCTGGCAGCCAGCGCGTGATCCAGTCGGCCCTCTAATCCGCGTCCACCGCCATGAAACCGCGCCAACCCGCCATCGGCGTGGCGTAGCACCCGCAAGGTGGGGGCGATGCGTTCGATGGCTGCCGTATGCGCCGGCGGGGCGCCGCGCCCGGCCTCGTGCAGGGCGGCGGCGGCCCAGGTCAGCAGGGTGAACACCTCTAGCAGTTCTTCTGGGTTGCGGGTGGGCAGACCGCCCTGATCGTCAACCTGGGTTTCGCATTCATGCACCAAGGCACGCACCGCCGGATCGGCCAGTTCTTCGCGCCCTTCCAGCGACAACCCGGCATAGATCAGCCCGGTCAGCGCCTGAAACCGCGGCAGGCCGGGGGCTGCGACGTGCCAGCGTTTGCTGAGAAACCATGTTTGCCGGGTCAGGGCGCTGAAAAACGCCCGGCTGAATTCGCTATCCTGTCCGCGCAGCAAAAACAGCGCGTGGTTGATCCAGCGGATCACCCGCCGCCCGGTCAGATCGGGCGTCCATCCCGGCCCCTGCCCCGCGCCATAAAGATCAATCCAGCCGCGCAACCAGGTCTGCGCCTTGTCGCGCGCCGCCAGATCGCCCACAGCTGCCAGATCGTCCAGCCAGCCAAACCCGTGACGTTCATCATCATAAGCAGCATTGGGAGAGTCGATCCGCCACATATCCGCATCGGGCGATTCCACCAGATACCCCGCCAACAGAAGATTGCCCGCAATCATCTGCCGCCCACGCGCAAAACTGCCCACAGTGCGGGGTTCGGGTTGCGATACAAACCCGGTTGCCGATTTTTGCCGACGGCTTAGCCGGGCATAAAACCGGTTCAGGAACCGTGACCGGCGGCCGGTCATTGTGTCAGGACTGGACATGCGCTCTGCCTCTTACGCTCTTTGGCGTTTGCGCTGATCATAGCTTGTCCGCCTGCCCAAGTCACCGATGAAACGGTGCTTGGTTCAAGTTCAGGCGGCTTTGCGCAGACAGGCGATGTAAAACCCGTCCATTCCACCCAGGTCCGGCCAGTAATCCGGGCGCAATCGCAGGCCCCCTTCGTCGGTTATCCATGCCGGGATCAACGCCCGGCAAATCCAGCACCGCCCGATCCACAGCCATGTCCGGATGCGCGTCCAGCGCCTCTTCGATCTGCACTTCGCCTTCGTCTGGCAGCAAGGAACAGGTGCAAAACACCATGCGCCCACCAGGTTTCAGCAGGGTCCATGCATGGGCGAGCATCCTGGCCTGCAACTCAATCAGCCCGTAAAATTCCGAACCGTCCTTGGCATGTGGCAAATCAGGATGGCGGCGAATCGTGCCGGTGGCGGAACAGGGCGCGTCCAGCAGGATCGCATCATACGTCCCCTGATGAGTCAGCGCATCACCGATCTGAATCTCCGCGCTCAGCCCGGTGCGCTCCAGGTTTTCGCGCACCCGGTTCATCCGGGAATCAGAGATATCCAGTGCCACCACATCGGCACCGGCAGCGGCCAGTTGCAGCGTCTTGCCACCGGGGGCGGCGCACAGATCCAGCACTTTTTCGCCCGGCTGCGCCGACAAAACCCGCGCCGGAATCGCGGCCGCCGCATCCTGCACCCACCAGTCACCCGCGGTATATCCCGGCAAGGCCGATACCTGCCCGGGCGAGACCAGCCGCAGGCTGCCTGTGGGCAACCCTTGCGCGTTCAGATCGTCACCCGTTACCCCTGGCTTGACTGTGATGTCCAGCGGCGCCCCTGCAAAATGCGCGGCTTCCATGGCCGCAACGGCCTCGGGGCCCCAGGCCTGCACCAAAGGGCTGCGCAGCCATTTGGGCAAACGCGGCATGCGCAAGGCAGGCCATGCCGCGGGGCCTTCGGTGGCGATCTTGCGCAGAACGGCATTGACCAGCCCTTTTAGCTTGCCATGACGGCGGTGCGACCCAACGATCTGCACCATCGCGTTGACAACCCCATGTGCCGCGGCCCCGTTACACAGCTCGACCGTGCCCAGCCGCAGCGCGTTGCGCACGGTCAGGGGCGGATATTTGCGCAGGTGTTTTTGCAACAACCGATCAGCCCGTTCCAGCCCGCGCAGGGTTTCAGTTGCCAGTCGCTGCGCCCGCGCCCGATCATCGGGCGGTAGTTTATCCAATGCCCCGGCGCTAAGGCATTCAGGCAACAGGCGCCCCTCGCCCAGAACCTGATCCAGCAGATAAATTGCGCTGCGCCGTGCGGCTGTTCCTGAATCTGGCATCAGATGCTCCTGCTTGTGGCCTGTGGCCTGTGGCTGCCTTGCCTTGGGCGGACGGGGGCGTATATCACGGGACAGACATAAAGGAACCCGACATGATCGACCCTGACACGCCCACCACCCTGCCACCCGCAGCCCAACGCGCACTGGCCGAAGCCGAAGAGCGGCGCAAGACGGCACAGGGCAAGACACCAGCGCCCACAGAACTTGGCGGCCGCGACGGGCTTGATCCGGTGCGCTATGGCGACTGGGAGAAAAAAGGCATCGCGATAGATTTCTAAGTACGGTCCCATAGCGCGCTAAAAGTACACCCTATGGGAGGGTTCAGCTTTACAACCCAAGCACATCCAGCATGTCGTATTCACCAGGCCCTTGCCCCTGCCCCCATAGCGCCGCTTTCAGTGCCCCACGCGCAAAAACCGCCCGATCCGTTGCAATATGGCGCAGCACAATGCGCTCGCCGGTTGCGGCAAACATGACGTCATGTTCCCCCACAATGTCGCCGCCCCGGATAGCGCTGAACCCGATATGCCCACGTTGACGTGCGCCCGTGATGCCATCGCGCCCCCGGTCAGCCACGTCATCCAGCAACACACCACGCCCATCGGCAGCCGCCTGCCCCAGCATCAGCGCGGTCCCCGAAGGCGCATCCACCTTCCTGTTGTGATGCGCCTCGATCACCTCGATATCAAAATCATCATCCAGCGCCGCCGCCACCCGCTTGGTCAGCTGCGTCAGCAGGTTCACCCCCAGGCTCATATTTCCGGCCCGGATAATCACCGCGTGACGCGCCGCAGGTTTCAACCGCTCGATCTGTTCGGCGCTCATCCCGGTGGTGCCGATCACATGCACCGCACGCGCCTGTGCGGCCAAAGCGGCGAATTCCAGCGTCGCCTCGGGTGCGGTGAAATCAATCACCGCCTGCGCCTTGGCAAAGGCATCCAGCGGCTGATCCGTCACCGTCACGCCCAGCGCCGCGCCGCCCATCGCGATGCCCACATCCTGGCCGACCCAGTCATGCCCCGCCCGCTCTACGGCGCCCACCAGATGCACGCGATCGCTGGCGGTTATGGTCTCGACCAGCATCTGGCCCATCCGCCCTGATGCCCCGGTCACAACGATCCCCGGATTATGTGTCATTCTGCAGCCCTCTATCTTGTCCAAATGCTCCCTACCTGTTCACGCCCGTCTTGGCAAAGCCCGGCGATGCGCGTAGATCACCAATATGACTAAGAACAAATTTCAGGATGGTCCCGGCCCATCGCAGCGCCAGTTGCGNGTGGGCGAATTGATCCGACGCTCGCTGTCCGAGGTGCTGGCGCGCGGCGACGTGCATGATCCGGACCTGAACCGCATGTCCATCACCGTGGGCGAGGTGCGTACCTCGCCTGATCTGCGCATTGCCACTGCCTATGTGCTGCCCTTGGGGGGCAAGGGGCAGGAGGATGTGCTGAAACTGCTGGCCCGCAACAAGGGAGAGTTGCGGCGCGCGGTGTCCAAGAAACTGGCGTTGAAATTCTCGCCTGACCTGCGCTTTCAGCTGGATGAAACGTTTGACCAGATGGACGACACCCGGCGCATGCTGTCACAAGACGCGGTGCGCCGCGACCTGGACGAGTAAACGCATGATCCGGATGGGTCTGACCCTGATGGCGCTTGGCCTTGGAAACGCGGCCCTGGCGCTGGAGTGTCGGGACATCGTTTATGACGATAACCGCTATACAATTTGCGAGGTCGATGCCGCGANCGAACAGCTGCGCCTGTTCCTGAACGATNCGTCCGGCGATCTTTANGGCCAGTTCCCGACCATCAATGCTGCGCTGAAGGCCAAAGGCCAGCAACTGGCGTTTGCGATGAATGCCGGGATGTATCACGATGACCGCTCGCCCGTCGGGCACTATATCGAAAACAAAACCGAGCTTAAGCGCGTGATCCCCAATGCCGGGCCGGGAAACTTTGGCCTGTTGCCAAACGGCGTGTTCTGCATTCGGCCCGGCCGGGCCGATGTCATTGAAACACTGGCCTATATCGACCGCGCGCCCGATTGCACCTTTGCCACCCAATCCGGCCCGATGCTGGTGATCGACGGGGCGCTGCACCCGCGTTTTCTGCCCGACAGCACCTCGCGCTATGTGCGCAACGGGGTCGGCACCAGCGCCGACGGGACGCGCGCTGTCTTCGCCATTTCACGCAACGCCGTGACGTTTCATGATTTTGGCAGCCTGTTCCGCGATGCGCTGACCCTGCCCAATGCGCTGTATTTTGATGGCAATATCTCGCGTCTCTATGCCCCAATGTTGGGGCGTAACGATGCCGGGTTCAGCATGGGGCCGGTTGTTGGCGTCGTTGTACCGCTCAAAGACTAGGTGTTTGTTCCCACGGATTAATAGTGCGATCCATTCGTTGGAACGGAAGGAAGCATTACGAACGCGTCGCGCTGCGCATAGCAATTCTATTCAACCTCGGCTGGCGGGATATTTCTGATTGGGCCAAGCAGGCGGCGGTTGTTGAACCAATCCACCGACCCCAGCTCCAAGACCAGCATGCTGCGCCAAGGGCTTTGGCGACGTTTTGGCATAAATTAAGCCGCTCTTTGCACCTGTCGATCCATTGCCCGGCAGGTGAAGCTTACATCACCGTAAGGGGGTGGGGCATTTCCCCGCCAACAGACCACGGCTGGTGGCAAGCTGATGCACTAGACCCTGATCGACGATACTGTATACAAACATTCGGCATCCATTTTTCAAGGTAATAGAGGGTGGATCGACTCGTCATTTTCGAGCAATTTTAGAAAAGCGAATTCATTCATGCAAAAGCCTCCCACCCGGAAAATGCGGCCTTCTAACCAGTCACGACAGCAAAAAAGACCGTCCCCGGACGCCGTTTCCAGAGTTTTAAACCCATTGAAAAACGGCAATATTCCGCAGGCTCGCGAGGCTGCCAAGGAAATACTGACGGGTTTTCCCGCGCATCCGATTGCCCACGACCTTTTTGGTGTTGTTGCCAGGCGCGCCGGAAATCTAGAGGTTGCAAAAACCGCGTTTGGCAAAGCAGTCAAACTTGACCCAGAATTCGTACCTGGCCTTGCGAACATGGCCGGTACGCTGGCGGATGTTGGAGACCATGTTGCAGCAGTACATTGGTTTGAAAAAGCAATCGCACTAAAAGGAGATTCGCCTTCATTGCTCGTTGCGATGAGCAAATCATTGGAGGAGACGGGCAACCCAGAGAAGTCCAAGACGCTGATCGAAAGAGCTTTGACGTTGGATCCCGGAAATGCCGCCGCGACAGCCGCAGTCGGCCATTCCGCGACATACAACGGAGCAAAAGATGTTGCTGCCGAGCGATACAGAGAGGCGCTTGAGCGGAACCCACGCAATTCAAATATCCACCGAAATCTGGCAAATGTCCTGACGTATAAAACCGGTGATCCACATCAGGGTCAGATGCTACGTCTAATGGATGATAAGACGCTGACAGAGCAGGACCGCATACATCTTGGTTTTGCGCTCGGAAAATCGTTTGATGACATCGGCGACTACGAAAGTGCTTTTAAATACTTTTTGGGGGCCAACCGTCGATATTTTGCAATCAAACCACACGATCCGGAGCCTGAAAGGCGATTGAGGGTTCGGTTGCGGACCGCATTTTCCCGGCCACTTACACCTCAGAACTTAGGTCCAAAAAGCAACTTGAGGCCGGTGTTCATTATCGCCCCCCCCCGATCCGGAACGTCGATGCTGGAGCAAATCCTGACAAGTTCTGATGAGGTTCATGCCGGGGGCGAACTTGGTTTCCTGGTTCAGGCGGCTGTCGAAGCTCGTGCTGCAAGTCGCCCGCCGGATGTCATGATGCTTAGACGAATCCGCGAAGGTTATCTGCGGCGTCTTTCCGAGATTTCGGAAGGAAAGCCTGTTGTAATCGACAAGCAGACATCAAACAATTCTTGGGTTGGCCATATTCTTACCGCGATTCCTGAGGCCGAGGTCATTTATTTGAAACGCGACCTGCGCGCGGTTGGTTGGTCGATATATCGGCGTATCTTCGACAGTCCGGTCATGAGTTGGGCTTATGATCTGGCCACGCTTGGAAAGTATTTGCACGAATATGACGAAACAATGCGCTTTTGGCAAAAACGGTTTCCGGATCGCATAAGAGTGGTGGATTATGAAGCACTTACAGAGGACCCAGAATCGGTACTAAAGCCACTCACCACCGATATCGGCCTTGAATGGGATCAAAAATTTCTATCGTTTCACAAAGCAGGACGCTCAGTAAGAACTGCGTCAGCTCTTCAAGTTCGCAAACCAATTTACAAAGGTAGTTCCGAAGAATGGCGCCGATACGAAACTTACCTTGGCCCGTTTCTCTCGGCATTGAATCCGCCAGATGACTGAAATGGCGTGTATTACGTCTGACGCCACCGGACACCGCCCCCTTTCCAGCAAGTTGAAATCGGGGCGGCGCATCTCTTGAAATAGGTGATGGTTGTCCGTTTTGATGGGTGGTGCACACCAACCACAAAACGAGGAGACCACTGAGATCTTGATTTTGGCGTTGGTCAGGATGGTGACCCAGGCCGCTCCGGTGAACTGGGACCCGCAGCCACAGGCCAGGATCGGGCGGTCAGGTTACGGCACGAATGGGCCGCACCTGAAGCTGATTTTGCGGGCCTTGGGTGACCTCGGCCTCGATACCATACATGGTCTTGAGGTTTTTGGCGGTCAAAACCTGCGCGGCCGAACCCGAGGCGATGTTTTGCCCGTCGTTCAGACCAACGATCCGATCCGCATATTGCGCGGCAAGATTGAGATCATGCATAGCCATGCCAACGATCGTCCCGTTCTTGTGCGATATCTGGCTCAAGCGTTCCAGCACAAGCAACTGGTGGCGCAGATCAAGGGCGGCGGTCGGCTCGTCCAACAAAAGAACACGGGGTTGGCGAAACAGCGCCTGGGTCAGGAAAACGAGCTGCCGTTGACCGCCGCTGATTTCATCAAGTTGCCGTGTGTGCAGGGCGCCCAGCCCAAAGGTGTCGAGGGCTGCCATTGCCTCGTCGGCGATGCCCGCGGGCAGTCGCAGGCCCAGGCTTCCCAACCGCCCCAAAAGAACCACTTCCAGCACGGTCAGCGAGGACTGCGCGCTGGTATCCTGTGGCATATAGGCGATCTGTTGACGGCGCTCTTCCGGTGACAGGGATATGCCGGAAATCGCCGTCTTGCCCTGCATCGGGATCAGCCCCGCAAGCGCCTGAAGCAAGGTGGATTTGCCAGCGCCGTTGCATCCGATCAAGGCGGTAACACACCCTTCGGGCCACTGATCGCTGAGCGAGCGGATGACCGGGGTTTTGCCATAAGCGACGGTCAGGTTTTCAATCTGCAGACTCACCAATGCCTCCTTTGCCCGCGCAGGATGAGAAAGAACAGGAACGGCACGCCGATCAACGCGGTCACGATACCAATCGGGATCACACCGCCCGGCGACACCAGTTTAGACAGGACCGACGCGCCGGCCATGATGATTGCCCCCATCAAGGCGGCCATGGGCAGAAGAACGCGCTGATCTTCCCCCACCAGCATCCGGGCTATATGAGGCGCCACAAGGCCAACAAAGCCGATTGTGCCAACAAATGCCACGGCGACGGCGGTCAGCAGGGCCACCACCCCGAAGAGCTTTTTCCTGAGCTTACCGACATCCACGCCGATGGCCGCGGCGCGGGCATCGCCCAGACGCAACGCGGTAAGCTGCCAAAGGTTGGGCAACACAGCCAGGCTGGTTAAGACAAAAACCACAGCGACGATGGGCACATTGTTCCAGCTTGCTTTGAGCAGCGATCCAAACAGCCAAAACACGATGGCCTGCAGGACCTCTGGTGCCGCCAGGTATTGAACAAGAGATTGCGCCGATTGAAACATGAACAGGGTGGCAATGCCGGCCAGCACCATGATCTCTGGCCGCATGCCACGCATCTTTGAGAACGCGAATACAAGGGCTGCCGCCAGAACGCACATAACAAACGCCGACAAGGGTACGGTCAGCCACGGCAGGTAAGGCAGGGAAAACCCGGTCAGAATGGCCAGCGCCGCTCCGAAGCCTGCGGCAGCGGAAAAGCCAAGCGTATAGGGGCTTGCCAGCGGGTTGCCGAGGATGGTCTGCATATGCACCCCGGCCGTGCCCAGGGACATGCCCACCAGGATGGCCATCAGGGTCATTGGCAGCCGGATATCCTGTACGATCACCCGGGTCATCGCGTCGGCCTTTGCTGGTGTGAACAGCCCGGTCAACACGTCGCTTAGCCCAAGCATGGCCGGGCCGGTCAGAATGTCGGCCACAACCAGCGCTGCAAGCACCACGACGGCCCCGACTAGCCGGGTCAGGCGCCGCAGAATCAAGGCGCGGTAATCAGGGGTTCGGGCGATGTCGAGGGCGGCCTCCGCCGCCCTGTCCGCTTGTGCAAAGGACGCCCCGTCGGGGGCTGCCATCAGTTATTGCCGCCCGGCAACTGGGTCATGTAGGTGCCCTTGAACTCGACAGGCATGTAGGTGGCAAAGAACCGGTCAAGTGCTGCCTGCGGATCCACGTCGGCAAATTGCTCGGGATACATGGCTTTGGCCAGGAACTGCAGGAAAGCATAGTCATAGAGCGTACGATTGCCGCCGTGATAGATGCCAAAGACCTTGCCAGCCTTCACCGCGTCCAGACCATCCCAGCCGGGCCGGGCCAGATAGGCCCGCATGCGTTCGTGGGTCAGTGCGCTGTCGACACCCGGCCCCATGATCACGGCCTGATCTCGTCCGGCCCAACCCGAACCTGCCAACAGGATCACCTGCGGGTTCTGCGCCAGCACGTATTCCGGGCTCAGCTTGCCCCAGTTGCTGATCTGGCCATTGGCGATATTGGTGGCATTCAGCTGGTCGATCACGCTGCCCCATTGGGTGCCCGAGTAGGAGTTGTCGACCGTGTCCATGCCCTTGCGGGCCAGTTCCACATAGACCTTCGGCGCGGCACCTTCGGGAAGTTTGGCCAGACGGGATTCGATCTCGGCCACGGCCGCGGCATATTCATCAGCCAGCATCTTGGCACGGTCTTCCGCCCCCATCAGCTTGCCGAGAAGCTCTGTCGATTGAACGTGTTTCTCAACGGTCTGCGCATTATAGTCGAGCACAACAATCGGGATGCCTGCCGCTTCCAGACGATCGGCAACATCACCAAGCGTCTTGTATTGCCAGGCCGCCAGAACAGCCACATCCGGCTGCGCGGCAACAGCAGCTTCAAGCGAGAAGGTGCCGGAATCGATTTCACCGACATCGGCCAATTCTTCGAGGCGGGGGATCACGGCGGCATAGGTCTGCCACTGCAGATTGCGCCAGCCTTCCCAGGTATCCTTGGAAATGGCGACCACCCTGTCATAGGCTTCC
>JGI24025J20009_10001332_pt1 | contig 18654 bp, 15 predicted proteins | sample Cruoilmetagenom3_FD_20009 | JGI IMG/M metagenome (IMG submission 20009) | reverse complement strand
TTTATTTTTCTCTAGATTAGATCTGCAGAATATTGAGAGCAGATAGGAGATCATACAGATCAGTTTGTTCATCTTGAAGTTCTTTTTTGGAAAAATCAGTGTTTTGAGCAAAAAGCCGAAACTAAAGGTTGTTTACGAACCAAATGTTCGTTTATCCTTTCCGATATGCTTTAACTGCGCCCCATACATCTCGATAAGTTCTCTCTTCGTTGTCGCATCTCCCGGATCCTTATCGTCGCGCCATCTCCCGGTGAATCGCGGGAATCGTATTGCAAGACCGGAATTTTTCCTGATCTCTCCAAACGCACATGTGTGTATCGGGCTAAGTGTCATCTCGGCTCCGAGAACCTCCATCACGATTGCCGGCGTGAACCAATAATCTGCCTCAATCTTAGATATAACAGATTTGTCCATCTCTTCTATCCTATATCTTCTGAGCCTCTCCGGTAGATCGATCAAGGTCTCATCGTCGAATCCTGTACCGAGCTTGCATACCGTCTCAAACCTATCCTCTTCTGGGTCATAAGATACCATCAATAGGGCCCCATAAGTTCCTGCCCTCCTTCCTCTGCCTGCAAAGGCGCCGATAACCACGAGATCCACCGTATCGGTCATCTCAGATTTGTACTCTCTCTTGTACTTGATCCAGTTCCACCCTCTTGCGCCCGCCTCGTATGCAGATTCGGTGGATTTTGCGACCACCCCCTCACAACCATTCTGTATTGCCTCTTCAAAGTACTGCTCGAAATCTTTCGAGTTTTTTACGATCTGATGATCCGATATCCTTATCTTATCGGATGGTTCTATAATCTTGGTCAACCTCTCTCTTCTCGTCAGGTAATCCTCGTTTGTAAGATCCCTCCCATCTACATATAGGCAATCAAAGAGATAGAGCGTTACAGGATAGTCTTCAATTGCCTCGACGATACCGTGCTTTCTGCCGCGTCGGTGCGATACTTCCTGGAATGGCAACATCTCATCTGTGTCCGTATTCATTGCTACACACTCCCCCTCAACTATGCCGTCTTCTGAGAGAAAAGACTCCCTTAGACTTTCTTTTATATCTGGGAACTGATCTGTCAGATCTTCGAGTCTCCTCGAGAAGAGCTTCACCCCCTTGTCAAAAAAATGTCCCTGTATTCTTATGCCATCATACTTGTATTCGAGTGCGCAGCCCGGCACGTGCAAATGCCGCATCTTATCTATGATCTCCTCTATTGAGGGAAGACGCTCCGCTAACATAGATTTTACCGGTATTCCCGGTATCATTCCAAACTTCTCTGGCGATAGACTACCTATACCTCCTTCCGATAGAGATCTGGCAATGGCTCCAAGATCGGGGTGAAGATTGTATGCCCTCTCTACCAACTTTTTATCCGATTTATGGGCGAAAGCAATTGATAAAGCATCTATAATAGTCATATCACCTATCCCAAGCCTTAGTTTTCCTGTTACCGTCTTTAGAATGAACTTACCCTCTTTTGGCGTGGCAGATCGCAGAAGAGCTCTCAGAATATCGATTTTTGTCTTTTGAGAGCCGGATCCACCCGTGCTGGCAATCTTTCCTATATCTTCATAGACCTTCTCGACGGTCAATGGTTCTGTCGTTCTCTCATCTTCTTTATCTTTATTGCGCATTTGAAGATGTTCCATTTTCAAGTTTGCAGATGTTTCATTTGCAATCATCACCACCTCGGTCACAAGTCCGAGATCGCCCATTTCTTTACGTATCTCCTCCAGATCTTTGATACTTACACCTGAGACAAGCGATATGGCTTTCATGGATAATTTTTCTGCCATCCCAAGCTCTACACCCATGAAATCCGGATAGAGCTTACCCTGCGTCAGATATACCACCCGATCTATTATCTCAACAGGCGTGGCTCGGAATAGATCCACTAGATACCCCGTCATCTCGAGCCGTTTGCTGGTCTTCTCTACCTTCTCATAGATCTTTACCAGATCCGCATACAACAAATCGTTCACCCCCTGCAGATCTCCACAAAATTTTTAAATATTTTTTCTCCCCGCTCCGTATGATAAACTTCCGGATGCCATTGAACTCCAAAGATTGGCCTTTCTCTGTGCCGGATAGCCTCGTATTCACAGATATCAGATCTCGCAAGCCTCTTTAACATTGGAGATATCTCGACCACCTCATCTCCGTGAGAAGACCATACTTTGATCTTGTTTGGCATATCCATAAATATATCGTCACCATCCAAGATCTCAACTTCCACCTCCGCATACTCCTCCTTTCCTCTTCTAACGCTTCCACCGAAGGTATTTGCGATTATCTGATGCCCGAGACAGATTCCCAAGAAGGGTAGATCGATCTCTTCCAGATAGCTTTGAGATCTTCCTGACCTCTCTAACGTAGGCCCCCCACTCAATATGATCCCATCTGGATCTTCTGAGAGGAGTTCTTCTATAGAGATATCGTTCTCAACGATCCTATTACCCACACCTAAATCTCCCAAAGATCTGTGGATCAGATGGCAATACTGCCCGTGGTTGTCTATGATTAGAATATTCAATGATGGACCGGTCGGGATTTGAACCCGAGGCCTCTACCATGCCAAGGTAGCGATCTTCCAGCTGATCTACCGGCCCTTTAATTCAATGGTAAGGATAGTTTGGTGCTTCATCCGTTATTAATATATCGTGTGGATGACTTTCGACTGCGCCATTTTGAGTTATTCTTATGAGTCGTGCTTTTTCCTGCATCTCCTCTATGTTTGATGCCCCCACATACCCCATAGAAGATTTAAGCCCACCCGCCAACTGGAATATTATATCGGAGAGGGGGCCTCTGTACGGTACCGCCCCCTCGACACCCTCCGGAACGAACTTCGTCCCTCCGATACTGGCATACCTATCGGTTTCACCCATGACGCCGAGGGAACCCATTCCTCTATATTGCTTGTACATCCTGCCTTTTATCGTTACAGGCTTCCCAGGAGACTCTTCAGTTCCTGCGAGGAGGTTTCCAAGCATTACGCAATTGGCTCCGACGGAGATCGCCTTGGCTATATCGCCTGAATACCTAATTCCACCATCTGCGATTACCGGGACGCCGTATCTTCTGGCAACTTCTGTAACCCCTGCCACCGCAGTCAACTGGGGGACCCCCACACCAGCGATCACCCTGGTGGTACATATAGAACCTGGGCCGATTCCGACCCTCACCCCATCCACAAAATCCACAAGTTCCTCCGCGGCATCTGCGGTGGCGATATTTCCCACGATTAGATCCGCGCTCACATTCTCTTTTATCTTTTTTGCACTCTTTATCACATTTATATTGTGTGCATGGGCACAATCAATAACGATCACATCCGTTTTTTCTCCATCCAATCTTTTAGCACGCTCCATATCGAATGGTCCTATTGCTGCGCCCACGACGAGCCTGTCCTCGTCATCCCTTGCCGCAGTTAGATATTTTTTCCTCTCTATTATGTTGTGCATCGTGATCATCCCGATGAGGTCATCTTTTTCGTTTACGACGGGCAACCTCTCTACCCTACCATCATACATCTTTTCAAAAGCCTCTTCGTCCGTCGTATCTTCTCGTGCAGTGATCACGCCCTTCGTCATTATCTCTTTAACAGGCTTATCGCCCGACACACCCCTCACGTCTCTCTTACTCACGATTCCAAGCAATCTTTTACCGTCCACGACCGGAATTCCACCGATATTTTCAGATTCCATCAAATCAGATATCAAAGAGGTGGGTTCCTTCGGAGACGTGGTTATCATCTTACGGGTAATGAGCTCATCGGAGCTTTTTACCTCATAAACCTCTTCAAGCTGTCTCTCCATGGACATATTTCTGTGAATGACGCCGAGACCACCATTCCGCGCCATAGCTATTGCCATCTTAGATTCCGTAACGGTATCCATCGAGCTGCTGACGATAGGTATCTTTAACCTTACATTTTTAGAGACCTTGGTATCAAGGTTTATCTGGTTTGGCTCCACCTCTGAACGATTTGGGAGTATCAATACGTCATCGAAGGTTATTCCCGGTCTCACATCCAACTTCTCTATAAACATCTTATACCGTCACAAGCTCTTTAATCTCTTTTACGAGCTCTTCTTTTATGGAAGAGCTTCTATCTCCCCCGCAGACCACTCCTCTCACACCGATTATATCTGCATCCAGAGGAATTATCTTCTTTATATCGTCTATATTCAGCGAACCTGCCAACGCGACATCTAACCCCATCTCGTGTGCAGAATCTATAAAACCTTTAATTTCCTCAGTCGACAGGAATTCTAATGTAGATCTGCCATCTTTTACCCCGGTATCCACCATGACGACATCAACATCGTAACCTTCGCATATCTCGGGAAGCGTTAAAGGAGAGACGGAGTTTATCCTGTGGCAATCGGAATAACCGGCAATTACCACTTTTTTGTTGGAATCGTACCCCTTTATAGCTTTGCTGATTTTTGATACCATCTCTTTGGCCTCTTCTTCAGTTTTGACACCATATAGGCCAGTTTTAATATAATCCGCTCCGGATACGACTGCGCCTAAAGCTGCCAGAGATGCGGTCCCCGGCTTAAAATTGAAGTCGCCTATGGCGGCACTTAAGGGGATATCCTCTGGAACCATCTCCCGGATGGCTTTTATTACCCAAGGAAAGTTTGCTCCAAGAGAACCCTCCTTCGGATTTTTCACGTCTACTATATCTACTCCTCCTCTGACGGACGCATCTGCCTCGTCTATATTTTTAGGACTGACCAGCAATTTCATCATCGATCACCTATAAATCTTTGGATACCCAAAAGAGAGGGGTTATATTTAAATGTTATATCTCCAGTATTTAAATTTGTATGCCATTTAAACTGATCTTTGTTATGGACGTCTCAAACGGTCTGGTGGTCCACGGAGTTAGAGGAGAGAGAAATAACTATAAGCCGATCTCCGAGGAGAGCAAGATCGTGGAAAATTCCGATCCATTAGAGATTATGCGCGTGGTGAAAGCTAAAGAAGTTTATATAGCCGATCTTGATAGGATAATGGGGGGGGGAGATAACTTCTTGCTCATAAAAAAGATCTCGGATAAGGCAGAAGTGATGGCAGATATAGGGGTTAGAAGTTTAGAAGACGTGGAGATTGGGCACAAATACGCAAGCAAGATAGTTTTAGGCACGGAGACGGTGCCTATGAAAGTTATAGACGAAGACACATATATAGATGAAGATCTGGTCAGCATGGATCTTAGAGGAAAAGAGTTGTTGTGCGACGACCCGAAGATTCCAAAAGATCCAAAAAAATTTTTAAGCGAGCTTGATAGATACGATCTGGACGGTATTATAGTTCTCTTTATAGATAGGGTTGGAACAGGATCGGGGATGGATCTTGAATTTTTGGAAGAGCTCAGAGGGATGTCCGTGCACCCTATGATCTTTGGGGGAGGAATAAGGGGATTAGAAGATCTCGATAGACTCAAAGATATTGGAATGGACGGTGCATTAGTTGCCACAGCNGTTCATAACGGCAAGATACCTTTAGATCTGTTGAGCTGATCATTTAGGGGTANTAAAGATGGTANTTTCAGAAGCAGAGGATTTGAAGAGATATTCTTTTGAGATTGGGGCAATAAGACCGCCTTCGGAGGGAGGAAGTTATTCTCTCTTGATAAGAGCCACGCGCAACTGTCCGTGGTCCAAATGCAAATTCTGTTATGGCACACCGTACAATCGAGAGAAATTTCAAATGAGACCGGTGGAAGATATAAAGGAGGATATTCAATCCGTGAAACATATCGCCGATGGGATAACTGTTATAGCTGAAAAACTCGGCGGAATGGACTGGGCGGGGAAGGTCATCGATCCGTTGTTTTTGTATGAAAAAGATTTTGAAGAGCTAAATGAGAATGAATCAAGTAATCTTCAATCTCTTGTAAACGTCTATAATTGGCTCTATTCGGGTGGAAGAACGGTCTTCTTGCAGGACGCAAACAGTTTGATTATGCGCCCCGCTGAATTGATCGAGGTGGTAAGATATCTTAAAGAAACGTTTCCAAGTATAGAGCGAGTTACATCTTACGCTCGATCGAAGACGCTTTCAAAAAGATCTCTCGAAGATCTAACGGCAATAAGAAGATCGGGGCTCTTAAGACTACATGTTGGCCTTGAAAGCGGGGACGATGACGTCTTAAGATATGTCAATAAGGGCGTTACTGCAAAGGAGCAGGTTCTTGGGGGAATAAAAGCTAAAGAGGCAGGTTTTGAACTTTCAGAATACGTAATGCCTGGCTTGGGCGGAAAGAAGATGTCGGAGCAACATGCGAGGAATACAGCAAGCGTTCTAAATGAGATAGATCCAGATTTCGTCAGATTGAGACCATATACTCCAAATCCATTAACGCCGCTCTTTGAAGAATGGACGAGTGGAAATTTTGAGTTATTATCACCGTATGGATACCTGAGAGAGATGAAGATGATGGTCGAAGATTTAAAGTTCAACGGCAGACTGTGCTTTGATCATGCGATGAATTTTTGGCGCGGAAGAGATGGAAGACCACTCTTCAGGATGGATTATGGTGGGTATAAATTCCCTGAAGAGAGAGATGAAGTTTTAGATCTCATAGGAGAAGGGTTAAAGATTAAAGAATCGAGACACGTGCAACGAATAGAATACCTGATGTGAGTCTGGGACGGATGAAATTTAAGGCCACTAAGAGAGAAAACTTTGGGTCAGTGATAGGGATTTTTCAGGAAGATAACAGAAAAGTTTTTAAACTATTATTGCAACGCAATCGAACATGGACTTTGGATTCAGTGAAGATCAAAAGATATTTAGAGACAGTCTTAGGGATTTTTTGGAGAAGGAGATTGTCCCAATAGCAGACGAGAAGGAGAAGATAGGTAAACCTGCAACGAGAGAAGAAGCGATAGATATAGGAAAGAGGTTCAAGAAGATAGGCCTCAGTCCCGATATTGAGGATATAGGGGGATTTGCAAGCGATCTCTCGACTGTTGGGCTTGTGGCAGAAGAGTTGGGGCGTGTTAGTCCGAGTGTCGCTCTTCTTGTGGGCTATTCTCTCTCTATTCCGGCAGTGATCCAATTTTTACCCGACGGAATGGATCTAAAAGAGAGATTGCTCCCGAAGATGAAGAGGTCTGAGATAGTAGCCACCTATGCTCTAACCGAGCCGGAGGCGGGTTCTGACAGTAGAGCTATAAAGAGCACGGCGGTCTTGGATGGGGATGAGTACGTCATCAACGGTAGTAAGACCTGGGCGAGCAATGGTCCAATCTCAAATCTAGCTCTGTTGGTTGCGAAGGTTGAGAGTGGAGAGCAGGAGATGTTTTTCATTGATAGAGAACAGTCTCCATACGACTCAAACGAGCTGGGGCATCTGGGCCTTAAATTTGGGTCAACCGGGGAGCTTTTCTTGGAAGACTGCCGCGTTCCTGCAGAGAACACTCTGACAAATGTAATAGGTGCGGTAATGTCTAGTGGTAAAATGGAAGAATTAACAAAAGATCTTGAGATGCCATCAGATTCGCACGTGATGGAGTTGTTTGGTATGATGAATCCTGTCTCCCTCGTCTTGGCATTTCTTCGAATCGGGATGGCATTTATGGCAACTGGTATCTCTCAGGCGTGTCTCGAGGCATCGGTAAAGTATTCAAAGGAGCGGGTGGCGTTTGGCAAACCGATCGGTAAATTCCAGTTGATTCAAAATATGCTCTTCAAGATTGCCACGATAACGGAGACATCTCGCCTACTCGGGTACAAAGCTTTAGATTTGGCTGCCAATGGAGATCCAGAGTTCCGTATGGCATCTTCGATGGCGAAGGCGTATGCGTGCAAAGAGGTGGTGGATGCGGCATCTTACGCAATAGAGATCCACGGCGGAAATGGTCTCTCAGACGAGTTACCGATAGAGAGGTACTTCAGGGACGCAAGGATGATGTCGATCCCCGACGGTACGACCAACATGAATACACTGGTCGTTGGCCGCGAGCTCTTAGGGCCGGGGTATTCGGCGTACGTCTAATCCTCTTCTTTTTTTATTTATTTTTATCTTCTCGATCGTCCCCTCTCATCGATCAAGTGCCATGGTATCTTTTTTTTTGGCCTATGGAAACTTGTATTCATATTAGAGTCTATAAAAGACCAAACGAGCGGCGATCTATTTGAAATGAGGCGACATGTTTTTATATGATAGAAATATAAAAATGTAACTAACGACCATAAGCTTCGTGGTAGGCTTGATACCATATATCGGGCGGGTCACCGCCCCGATAATAGGGATAATTAGCGTAATACCCTGGATCGTGCTGATGATAAAGGCGTATCAGGGAGAACGCTGGAAGGTTCCGGTTGCCGGGGATTTCGCNGAGAAGAATATGCATATGGNGGGATNAAAATATCTTGGGTCGTGGCGTACGTTACCGAGAGCGGATAGAAATCCAGACGCACGCCAAAGACTATCTTACTTTTGCTATCAGATTTTATCGGTTATTGCCTTTTTTTAAAAGTAACGTGATTAAAAACAATATAAAAGTTTTTGAATGAGATGACTGTTCTTTCCACNATGAGTCGGATAGGTGTGGGCGTTCTGGTCTCGGGCCGGGGGACGGATCTTCAATCTATAATAGATGCATCAGAAGAGGGGAAGATAGATGCAGATGTAAAGGTGGTCATAAGCAATAAAAAAGATACCTATGCTTTAAAAAGGGCAATAAAACATGGTATCAACGATGTTTATGTAGAAACGAAGGGGAGAGAAAGAGAAGAATACGAAGCGGAGATGGACAGGATTTTGAGGGATCATGGGGTTGATCTGGTTGTTGGTGCCGGATGGATGAGAATTCTGACCCATTTTTTTGTAAAGAAGTGGGAAGGAAGATTGATAAACATTCATCCATCGTTATTGCCATCTTTTGCGGGGACAGATGGCCCGGGAGACGCTTTTGGATATGGCGTAAAGATCGCGGGATGCACCACCCATTTCATGAGTGAAACGGTGGATCGTGGTCCGATAATTTTGCAGGCGGCCATTTTGGCGAGAGAGAAAGACACAGAAGAAAAATTGGCTCAAAGAATCCTGGATGCCGAGCATCAGATCTTGCCGAGAACGATCGATCTTTTTTCTAAGAAGAGGCTCATCATCGAGGGAGAAAAGGTGAGAATACTTCCCGGAGATTCATGGAAAGAGAAATATCCCGTGATCCCAAACGTCTTATACAGTGAAGGATATTGATTGGCTCTTCTCTCTGAGAAGATTCGGGATTAATCTTGGGCTCGAGAGAATAAAGAAACTATTGGAAAGGATGGAGCATCCCGAAAAAAAGTATGATCTCATTCACATCGGAGGGACAAATGGGAAGGGGTCTGTCTGCACATTCATAGGATCCATCCTCAGCGAGTCGGGTTATAAAACCGGTGTCTATACTTCTCCATCTCTAAATAAGATAGAAGAGAGATTTGTAATAGACGGGAAGAATATCTCCAGGGAAGATCTTTTGGAGATAATAGGCGAGATAAGGCATCATGCAGAAGAGCTGGGTGCGACATTCTTTGAGGTTACTACGGCGATCGCGCTGAGATATTTTCAACTAGAAAGAGTGGATTTCGCGGTTTTAGAGGTGGGGCTTGGGGGGAGATTTGATGCAACTAACGCCGTTAAACCGATCGTTTCGGTGATAACTAACGTATTTAAGGATCATACAGATATATTGGGAGATGAGATAAGTGATATCGCGTTTGAGAAGGCTGGTATCATAAAGGAAGGAGTGCCCGTCATAACCGGCTGTGCGGAGGATGCGCTCGGGGTGATAAGAGATGTTTCAAACGAGAGAGGAAGTGAAGTTAGGTTAAGAAAAGGATTTAAAAGGCTTTATTTTGGAAAAGAATTTCAAATATTTGAAATAGACGGATACAAATTAAAGACGGGGCTCTTGGGTGAGTATCAGGGAGAAAATTTGTCTTTGGCGCTGGGTGTAGCTGATTATCTCAAAGAAATGGGCTATACGATAAAAGAAGAAGCTGTGGCAAGGGGTGTTGAAGAGGCTAAGATTAATGGGAGGTTGGAATTTATCGAAGACATTCTCTTGGACGGGGCACACAACCGAAGGGGCATAGAAGTTCTATTTAAAACGTTAAGAGAGTTCAATTATGAAAGACTCATCTTAATTCTTGGAATCCTTGCCGATAAAGATATCAACGGAATGATATCGGAGATTCGGGCGGATGTTGTCATAACGACGAGATCTAAGAATCCCAGAAGCGCGGATCCAGAGAAGATTGCAGAGAAATTTAAAGGATGCGAGAAGGTATTTATCACAAGAGATATTGAGGAGGCGATGGGATTGGCAAAAGATATTGCGTCCAAAGGAGACCTTATCTGTGTGACTGGATCGTTGTACCTTGTTGGGGAGGCAAGAGTAATACTTTATGGGTGTTAAAAAAATTTCTTTTGGGGGGAAGACGTTGACAATGGGAATCTTAAATGTTACTCCTAACTCCTTTTACGAAGGTGGAAGATTTCTCGACGCTGAAGAAGCGTTGGAACATGGATTAAAACTCGTCGAAGAAGGAGCTGACATCATAGATATTGGTGGAGAATCCACGCATCCGGGAGCTCTTCCCGTTTCTGCAGAGGAAGAGGAGAGGAGGATATTACCCGTCATAAGAGGACTTAGAAACGAGATAGACGTGCCAATATCCGTTGATACGTACAAGGCAGAGGTTGCAGAGGCGGCGATAAAGGCGGGGGCGTCGATGATAAACGATATAAGTGCACTAAGATTTGATGAGAAGATGGTTAGAATGGCGGCAGAATATGGTGTAGCAATCTCTTTGATGCACATGAAAGGCACCCCGAGGGATATGCAGTCCAATCCTTATTATGAAGATGTGATGGGTGAGATAATATCTTTTTTGGATGAGAGAATAAGATTTGCATTGGATAATGGGATTTCTGAGGATAAAATTGTGATCGATCCTGGAATAGGATTTGGGAAGAGAACTGGGAGAGGGATAGAAGATAATTGTATAATATTAAGAAGGCTCAAGGAATTAAAGTCGTTTAAGAAACCTATTTTGGTCGGAACATCCAGAAAAACGTTCATAGGGAATATATGTAATAAACCTCTCCCGGAAGGAAGATTGGATGGTAGTTTGGCCACGGTGGCGATCGCAGTAGCAAACGGCGCTGATATCGTGAGGGTCCACGACGTCAGAGAGACTAAATCTGTGGTGGATATGGTGGATGAGATAATAAGATAGTAGATCTGCAAAGAGCATCATAAAACGCAAGTTCTTCCTTGCTAATATTCATTTATTTCTCCTCTCTTTTCTGCTTCTCTAAATTTCATCAGAAGATTTTATATAGAGAACTTTGCAAAAGTCCCTAAATCTAAATAGCCTCTGCCCTTTCTTTCCATACTTCTCATTTGGACACCAATATTCTGATATTTTGATATTAAATCTTTTCAGCAACCTACAGACACTACCAATTTTTAAAAATAACAAAAAATTAAAAAAAGAACAAATATTCATTTTCTTTGAGCCAATTTTTATGTTTTTTATAGCCAGGTAGTATAATCTTAACCTTATCCCAAAATTTCCTGGAATGATTTTTTTCTTCAATATGCACTATCTCATGCACAACAACATAATCAATAACTTTTAAAGGTGCCATAATCAACCGCCAGCTGAAATTTAAATTCCCCTTTATACTGCACGACCCCCAGCGCTTCTGAGCATTTGTAATATTTATCTTATTGTATTTAATTCCTGAAGACGAAGAATACCGTGCTACTCTTTCTGAGATTTTGCTATATGCTTGCTTTTTATACCACCTGATAAAAACTTCTCTCGCATTTTCAACATATTCACTTGATAATATAAAACTATTATTATCAAAAATGATAGGAGGATATGTTTTATCAGTTATAAACAGTTTATAGATATTTCCCAAATACAAAAAACCTTCACCGTTTACAAATTCTTTCTGATCTGTTTTTTTATACTTCTCCTTTGCAAGTTTCTGCTTTTCAGAAATCCAGAATCTCTTTTTATACACAATTTTTTGAATTGTTTCATAAGAAGCATGCTCAGGAGCTCTAACAATCAAGCTCGCATCGCTCTTTATCTCCAATGCAAATGTTCTCCTTCTTGTCCTTATTATTTTGTCAATCTTAATGTCATCCATTGTTATCTACCAACATCTTCTGCCATAGCCAAATTAATAAAAATATATCGAGAAAGTCAAATTTATTAAGCCTTCAGATGGTTTAATGTCATTCGTCGAAAGGGAAGAATATAAATCCAAAAGAAGATAAATCCCAAAAAGAAGGAGGTAGAAAATAAGATGAAAGTGAGCAGTGTCGCTGAGATGAGGAATTTGGACAGGCGTGCAACGGAAGAATTTGGCATTCCCGAAGAGATCTTGATGGAAGATGCCGGTGATGCCGCATACTTCGTTATGCTGAGGGGGACTGGCATAAAAGACAAAAAATTTGTCGTCTTCTGCGGTATAGGAAACAACGGCGGAGATGGATTTGTTGTAGCGAGGAAGATCCAATCGAGCGGGGGATCCGTGAAGGTCTTTCTCCTGGGAGATGAAAAAAAATTGAAGGGATCGACAAAGAAGAATTTTGAGATCATATCCAGAATAGGGATAGATATTGAAGTCGTTAATTCAATCGATTCCATAAAAAGTGATGTTACCCATTCTGACGCCGTTGTTGATTCTATATTTGGAACAGGTCTCACAAGAGACGTGAAAGGGATATATAGGGATGTAATTCAGCTGATAAACGATCGTGGAAAGAAGGTATTCAGCATCGATATTCCATCGGGCATAAACGGTGATACTGGAGAGACCATGGGTTGTGCCGTAGATGCAGATTATACGATAACACTCGGACTTCCGAAGCTGGGGAATGTGCTCTACCCTGGATATGAGAGGTGCGGAAAGCTTTATCTCTCGCACATATCCTTCCCTCCATCGCTTTATGATACAGAGGAGATCAAAGTTGAGATAAATCACCCGTTGGAGCTTCCAGAGAGGGAAAGAGATACACATAAAGGGAATTGCGGTAAGGTTCTCTTCATGGCGGGCTCCTCAAATTATCTGGGTGCTCCCTATTTCTCTGCACTATCCTTCCTAAAGGCAGGTGGGGGGGTCTCTTACCTTGCCACACCAAAGTCCATCTCCTCGTTTTTGGCAATAAAAGGAGGTGAAATCGTCTTTCTTCCCCAAAAAGAGACGAGTTTTGGAAGTTTAGCAGTGGAAAGTAAGGATGAAATTTTAGAACTTTCAAAGAGGGCAGAGATGGTCGTTATGGGTCCCGGCGTCTCTTTAAATGAAGAAACCCAAAGATTGGTAAGAGAACTAGCGGATATGATCGAGAAACCTCTGCTGATAGATGGGGATGGGATCACCGCCATCGCGAAAGATATGGATATAATAAAAAATAGAGAAGAAGCAACGATCTTAACACCACACATGGGTGAGATGTCCAGGATAACGGGTATGGATGTGGATCAGATAAATAGAGACAAAATAAGAGTCTTACAAAAAACTGCAAAGGAATTAAAAGCAATCATCGTCTTAAAGGGAGCTCATTCTCTCATAGGGTATCCAGATGAATCAGTTTTTATCAACATGAGTGGGAATCCGGGTATGGCTACAGCCGGAAGTGGAGATATATTGACGGGTACGATAGCCGCCATCTTCGGCCTTGGGTTACCGATTTTAAATGCTACAAGGATCGGTGTCTTATTACACGGATTATCCGGAGATTTGGCTGCGCAGGAAAAGGGAGAGGACGGAATAACTGCAGAAGATATACTGAATCACCTTCCCAATGCACTGAAACATTATAGAGAAGACTTCGATAAGCTCTCTAAGGATTATGGCGGTGTTTATATGGTGTAGGAATGGTGAGGTTGTTATTCACATTCAAAAATTATACGACCACAGCTACGGTCACCTTATCCCTTATCGGTAAAAGTTTGATCTTTTCTCCCTTTTCGGTCAAAAATTCTTTTTTCACGTCAAAATAGCTTGAATCAAGCTCTACCTCATCTCCATCTATCTCAATCGTCACTGTATCTCCTTCTGGTTCCATCTCTCTAAGCTTCTCTGCGACGATCTTTGAATCTTCCCTGAATTTGGGCCCGATCTTCTTCATATTCGGCATCACCTCAATTATCTTGCGGTTGAAGGTGGGTTTCGTCCGAAGGATTTTAACCTCTCTGGCACCGACGGTTCCTTTGATATCGATCAGATCACCTTCGGAAAAGACGCCTGCCTCATCGTGTATCTCGAGCAGATTTACCTCTTTGTTGAGAGGCATCCCTTGATCGGATTTGTATCTCCTTATCGAACTCACCAGATCCTTTACGATCTCTCCGATCTTGTGTGAACGTTCGTCGAAAGGTATCTTGGAATGATCGGGATAAGATTGTAGATGCACGTATCTTTGAGGACTTTCTTCAAAGAGATGGGAATAGATCTCCTCTGAGATGTATGGCGTAAACGGTGCCAAAAGCCTCGATAAAACGTCTAAGGTGAGCTTGATTGTATATAGAGTGGAGTTATCTCTCTTTTCGTAGAGCCTCGACTTTACCATCTCGATATAATTGTCAGCAAAGACATTCCAGAGAAAGGATCTTATCCTCTTTATGGCATCGTCAAACGAGTAATCTTCCATATAACCTTCTACTTCGACCACAGTTTTATGCAATTCACTTAACAGCCATGAATCGATCGTGTTTATTCTCTCTGGAATCTCTCCATCGTAATCTTTCAGGTGGATCATGCAGAACCTGAATACGTTCCATAGTTTTCGGATAAATCTGGACGATGATCGGATATCTTCCCACCGAAATAAGATATCGGAACCGGGTCTTCCGGCAGACGCCGCCCATAATCTAAAGACGTCCGCTCCATATTTTTCCATTATCTCTTCTGGGGGTATTATATTTCCACGGCTCTTGCTCATCTTATAGCCATCTTCCCCAAGAATCATCCCATTTATGAATATTGTATCCCATGGCTTCTTACCGATGAGCTCTCTCGTCCTCAATATTGTATAAAATGCCCAAGTTCTTATTATATCGTGTCCCTGGGGTCTCAACTGTGTTGGCTTTATCTCCTTCTCGTTCTCACCGTTCCAGCCCGCCACGTTGATGGCAGAAAGAGAACTATCCATCCATGTGTCCAGAACATCTTTCTCCGGTATAAACTCGTATGACCCACATTTGTCGCAAGGATCCTTTGGTTTCGTATTATTCGGGTCAAGCGGAAGCCATTCAACTTTAGCGACCTTTGCCTCCCCGCAGTTTGCACAGTACCAGACGGGGATCGGTGTGGCAAAGACCCTCTGTCGTGATATGCACCAATCCCAATCCATCGACTCCGTCCAATTTTTTAGCCGATAAAACATGTGCTCCGGCATCCATCTAATTGAGCGGGCGGTCTCTATGATCCCTTCCTTATCCACCTTTAGGAACCATTGAACCTCGGACAATATCTCGATTGGGGTGTGGCACCTCCAGCAATACCCGACGTTCTGCTCGATCTTCTCCCTTTTAATTAATATTCCTTCCTTCTCCAAATCTTCTATCACCGCTCTTCTGCATTCTTCGATCTTCATCCCTTCGTATCTTCCNCAAAGAGACGTCATCCTTCCCTTCCTGTCGACCGCCCGTCTCGTCTCCAATGAATGCTTCTTCCACCACTTNACGTCTTGTTTGTCCCCAAACGTACATATCATTACGATACCGGTCCCGAAATCTGGATCCACCTCTTCATCTGCAATTATTTTCACTTCTTGGCCAAAGAGGGGAACGCGTACCTTCTTCCCGATCAAATCTTTATGCCGCCCATCATCAGGATTTACAGCAACGGCAACGCAAGCCGAGAGTAATTCCGGTCTCGTCGTCGCTATATGTACACAAATCGAAGATTTGTGTACATAAAACCAGGAGGGTTTTAAACTCACCGATTCAAAGTTAATATAATTTAATTCGGTCTCTCTCGATTCGTATTCTACTTCGGCGAATGCTATCGCCGTCTCGCATCTGGGACACCAATTGACAGGATGTTTGTCTCGATAGATCAAATTTTTCTCGTGCATCTTGACGAAAGATATCTGCGTCTTCGCATAATACGCCGGAAGCATCGTTATATACTCTCTGCTCCAATCGATAGAGAATCCAAGCCTGATCATCGTTCTTCTCATCTTCTCTATATTTTTTGACGTTAAATCTTCGCATATCCTTCTGAATTTTTCCCTCGTGAGCTCGTTCTTGGTTATGTTGTATGTCTCTTCTGCCTTCACCTCCGTCGGCAGGCCGTGACAGTCCCATCCTTGTGGAAACATCACGTTAAATCCCTTCATCCTCTTATATCTCGCTATGAAATCTATATAGCACCAATTTAGAGAGTTTCCTATGTGAAAATCTCCTGTAGGGTACGGAGGAGGCGTATCTATAATAAAATTCTCTTCATCCGATCTCTCGCCAAAATAATACATCTCATCTTTCCAATCTTCAATCCATCTCTCCTCAATTTCTTTGAACTCATAGTCTTTTGTTATCTCAGACATCTAAAAATCTCCGATTTTTAGGTGCTCAAAAATCCTTTGGATTTTTGGCATGTGAAAATGTTCCATTTTCACTGCGACGAATCTTCGATTCGTCTGCATAGCACAAATCTTTGATTTGTGCCTATTTGCAAATCAAAGATTTGCAATCATCTAATCTCCATCCTAATAAAACCGATATTAAATTTTTCCATTCCAAGATATAGTTCTTTGTTGGCGCGAACTCGAAATGGCTAAATAAGAGGTAGGTAAAGTTGGGGAGGGGCAAAAAAGATGAGAGTTGTAGTGCCATTGGCAGATGGTTTTGAAGAGATCGAATTTAGTACGATCGTCGATATTTTAAGACGAGCTGGGGCAGACGTTATAACCGCTGGATTAAAGGAAGGAGCGATTGAGGGAAGAAGTGGGGTTAAGATGATACCTGATCTCTCGATAGATAAAATAACCCCCGATGACTTTGATGTGGTAGTTCTTCCGGGTGGTTCTCCAGGTTTTGTGAACCTTGGGAATGATGAGAGGGTATTGGGCCTGGTCAAGAAGATGTATGATAGAGGTAAGTACGTGACGGCGATATGCGGTGCTCCATCCGTGCTCTCGAAAGCAGGAGTGCTAAAGAAGAGAAAAGCCACGATTCACCCGACGTGTAAAGAGATGCTGGGAGATGCCCAGTATGTTGATGAGAGAGTTGTCATCGATGGGAAGATAATCACAAGCCAGGGTCCGGGTACGGCGATGGAGTTCTCGATGAACCTTGTTGAAGTGCTATTTGGAAGAGAGAAGATGGAAGAGGTAAATGGAGAGGTCTTAGCTAGGGTATGAGACATTATATCTCTAACTATTCTTGAATAGTCCTAAATTCGACTATGCCTAAAAAATAAAATAAAGAGAAGATGTAAAATAAATAAAGAGAGTATCTTTCTTTACTTTACTTCAAGATCCCTCCCTTCTTCATCTTCCCGATCTCTGTATCCCTCAGGCCCCTCTTGAATATCTTCTCTGCAGGGGTTTTTGGAAGTTCATCCATGAATTCTACGGACTTTGGAACGGCATATTTCGCCACTTTACCCCTGAAGAAGTTTATCACATCCTCTTCTTTTATCTTTCCCCTGTACTCCGGGGTTGGAGCGATGAAAACTTTCAACCTCTCGCTTCCAGGCCTATCTGGATCTGGGATACCCACTACAGCAGCCTCACTGACACCGGGAACCTCGTAAAGCATGTCGTCCATCTCAATCGTATATACCTTGTATCCCGAGATGTTAACCATGTCCTTCGTCCGATCGACGATGTGGATTCCGCCCTTTTTATCGATCGTTACGATGTCCCCGCTGTGTATGTACCCCTCTTCGTCGAATCCCGTTCCAACGTCAGGCCAGTATCCGAGCATCACATGAGGGCCTTTTATGCACAGCTCTCCCCTCAACTTCTCCTTTACGACTTTAGATATCGGTATCTCCCCTCCGGTCTCTTCATCCAAAATTTTTATCTCTCCGCCTACGAAGGGAAAACCAACCGAACCGACAAATTCCCTGCTCTTCTTATCCGATATGGGTGGAAGGATGAGAGAAGACCCAAGCGACATTGCTTTATTCATTATCATCCCGCAGTTTCTACGGCCAACCATCATCAATGCCATTCTTAACATCGGAGTGACACCAGGCATCTCTAATAAGCGGTTCAATGGGTGGAATAACTTTTTAGAAACCTCACTGCCCCCCATCATCGGAGCCAACACATCAATCGACGGGATGGTGGTTGTAGCCCCACCAGTCTCTGTGAATCCATAGGATTCAAAGAGTAAACTCTTTGACTTTTCTTCGAAACTCTCCTGTACCTTTGAGGCAAGTGGCATCGAACCGGATAGACAGAGCAGTCCTAAATCTCCTATGGTCTCATCTTCCGCCAGTTTCATGTACTGGGTTGGAGCCGTCGGCGTAAATACCGGATGATATTTCTTCGCCATTCTGATGAACTCCTTTGTGTCTCTTGGGTCTGTCACCAGAAGGAGTGTACACCCCCAGCTCATAAAAAACTCATAGAATTCGTGGCAGTAGATGTGGAACA
>JGI24025J20009_10001331_pt1 | contig 18658 bp, 16 predicted proteins | sample Cruoilmetagenom3_FD_20009 | JGI IMG/M metagenome (IMG submission 20009) | reverse complement strand
TCAAAGATTTGCGCTTACTTCGATTTGGTGCACGCAAAATGAAACATTTTGCTGTGGAACATTTTCACATACAAATCAAAGATTCGCATACATTTCAAATCACTTTACAAATAACTTTTTTGCCTCTCTGGAAGTCTCCATCAAGACCAGAACATCGCCCATTTTTATGGGACCAAGAACATTTCTCGTTACTATTCTCCCTTTGTTTCTGCCATCCAGAACTTTACACTTCACCTGGTGGGCCTCCCCGTGCATCCCTGTTCTGCCTACGACCTCAATTATTTCCGCCGGCGTGCCATCATCATCTGCCATAATCAAGCCTCACGTTTCTTTAATGAGTCGATCGTCTTTATGATCTTTTCTATTGAACTCTTCCCTTTGCCGACATCTACAATAGCAACTGCCGCAGAGGATATATTTACTCCACAAGAAGCCCCAAGCTCTCTCTTACTTTTGACGTATATATATGGTGTCTTCTTCTCTTCGCAAAGCGGTGGAAGATGTGCAACGATCTCTTCCGGCTCAACATCCTCGCTTATATATACCAGCTTAGCCAGTCCTCTTTCTATCATCTTGGTAACCTCGTTAGTGCCCTTCTTTATCTTTCCCGTATCCCTTACCAACTCTAACGCCTCTAACGCACTATTCTCCAAATCTTTTGAAACATCAAACTTAACATATATTGGCTTCGCCATCTTTAACCTCCTTCAAGGCATATGAAACTGTTCCACAGCAAAATGTTTCATTTTGCGTTATCCCAAAAATCGAAGATTTTTGAGGAATTTGGTTGCATAACAGTAGATATGCCATCATTATTCATCGGTCTATAAGACCCAGACGAATTGGACTTTATCGTCTCATCTTCCCCTATATTATATTTTTCCTTGAGTTTGGTTCCAACCTGACACCGTCAAATGAGATCTCTACGGGTATGGGAACGCCGCCCGCCATTTTTATGGCAGTTGAGACCTCTTTTTCTCTCCCGGAGGAAAGAGCGAAGATGCAGCCTCCTCCTCCCGCCCCGGTAATTTTGGCACCAAGTGCACCGGCAAGGAGAGAAGCATTGACTAAATTCGAGAGAGAAAAAGAAGAGACCCCGAGTGCTTCCAATAAGCCGTTATTCAAATTCATTAAATCTCCCAACTCGTTCTCGTTTAGATCACCGGATTCATCGCAAATCTTCGATTTGCGAGTTTCAAATCGTCGATTTGAAGCATCTAAAATAATCTTAGCTCTCTCCGATATATCTCCGATAACGTCGAATATGTGGTCTATGATCTTCGGATATTTTTCTCTTAAATGAGAGACGTTTGATATCATATTCTTCGTTGAAGAGGGGCTACCGGTGTATCCTATAACTATACTCAAAGGATTTATCTGCTGACGATCAAATCTTCCATCCCTGTAATAGATCGCACCGCCATAAGTCGATACGAAAGGATCGATGCCGGAAGATGCACCCTGAACTTTGCTCTCCACCTCCCGCCCCAATCTTGCGATCTCCTCTTTTCCTAAATCCACCCCCAACAAAGTGGAGACGGACTTGATCGTTGCTACGGATAGCGCCGCAGAACTGCCAAGACCACCACCCACCGGTAATTCAGAATCGATCGTTACATCTATTCCTTGCTTTTTCATCCTCTTCGTACCAATAACAAGCTCTATCGCGTGTTTTACATATTCTATAGAGGACTCTGTCTTATCTTCACTGAAAATCTGAATACCTGAATCTATCCGTCGAGATTTAACATAAATTCTCTTAGTTATCGCGGCTGCGATGGCAGGCTTTCCATATACCACCGCGTGTTCGCCAAATAGTATTACCTTTCCTGGCGCAGATGCAATTACCATTAAAACTCCTAAATAAATAGCCCGGAGCGGATTCGAACCGCCGTCAGAAGATCCAGGGCCTTCCATGATTGACCGCTACACTACCGGGCTCTTCACGAGAAACCTATCGGTTTCTTCACTTCCCAGGTCCCACCTACGGTAGGACTTTCGATACGACTTCGGTATTTCAATTTTGATCTCTCTTGTTATTATCTGTTTCTCCATTCTATCCCTTACGTGGTGTAAGTATCCCAATATAGTCATAAACTCTGGGACTTACCACACAACTATGACAGAAGGGCTTACTCGGATACTCCTTCCTCTCCACCAATACCGTATCCAACCCGTGACTTCGCGCACGTCTTCGCCGTGCTCAAAAACCTTCGGTTTTTGGCATGTGAAAATGTTCCATTTTCACTGCACGAAATCAAAGATTTCGTTGCATATCAAAAATCTTTGATTTTTTAATACCACCGAGCCACCTGCCCCCCCCCACAACAACTACATCACAATTTATTTTTCTCATCTTTATCACATCCTAATAGAGGATGATCTTTCTTAAACGTTTCTCGATCTTACTTTTTATTTTTTTCTCTTGTTTTTAATGTGCTGCCGAAGGTGCACGCAGGATGAAAGGGTGCCCACCCTTCTATATCTGGCGTGCGATCTCTGCCCCTTCCCGAATGGCATCCAGCGCTTTTCTGGGTTTGGAGGAATCTCCGATCAGATACAACTCTGAGATTTTGCCGGATAATGCATCGTACAACCCTCTATTTGATCTCGTGCCGACCGAAAGAACGATTCCATCTCCTTCGATAAACCCTCTTTTGCCGTCTTCTTCGACGATCAATCCACCCTCGACGATCTCGACCGCCTTAGTCCCCGTTTTAATATCTATCTTCGCTTCTCTTATCCTCTTCTTGACGATCCACCTTGTTGTCCTTCCTATATCTGCTCCAACCTTCCCAAGCATCTCTACGATCGTCACCTTCTTACCCTTTCCGGCTAAAAATAACGCGACATCGCATCCGACCCCTCCACCACCCATTATAACAATATTCTCTCCATCCACCTCTCTTCCTCTTAAGATATCAAATGCCGTAATAACGTTATCTCTATCCACCCCGGGCACGCCTGGTATGATTGGTGAGGCTCCTGTGGCGACGATCACCACGTCTGGATTTTCCCTCATTATAAGATCCGGAGTTACATCTCTTCCAAACTCGATCTCCACATTTTTTCTCAACTGGGTGAGATAATACCTTGGTATATTTGCAAATTCTTCCATCTCTGGCCATGCAGAGATCAAGTTTATCTGTCCTCCCAACCGGTCATCTTTTTCGTATAACGTTACGTTGTGCCCTCTCAATGCGGCAACCCTCGCTGCCTCAGCACCTGCTGGCCCTCCGCCAACGACAATCACCTTTTTGGGATCTTCTACGGGTTTAATCTTATATTCTTCCTCATTCCCAACGGCAGGATTCACAACGCATGTTATGGGCAGACCGCTGAAGACATTATCAAAACAACCTTGATTACATGCAATACACGTTCTTATCTCATCATAACGTCCCTCTTTTGCCTTGTTGGGCAGTTCAGGATCGGCGATTAGGGGTCTTGCCATCGCGATCAGATCTGCTTTTTTCTCCTTCAGAATATTCTCGGCGAGTATGGGATCATTGATTCGATGGGAAGCGATTATGGGGATATTGACGACGTCTTTGATCCCCTTTGCCAAATATATGAAATTACCACGCGGAACCATCATCGACATCTGATCGACTCTTGATTCGTGCCAGCCGACGTTCACGTTAAGTGCATCGACGCCAGCATCATCTAGGGCTTTTGCAATTATTTTCTGCTCGTCTAACGTGTTCCCCCCATCCACAAATTCGTTTCCAGAGATCCTACAGAGTATTGGGAAATTATCGCCGACCTTCTCCCTCGTCTTCTCTATTATCTCCAATAAAAATCGCATCCTCTTCTCGATACTTCCCCCATAACGGTCGGTTCTCTTGTTCGTGCAGGGGGAGAGAAATTGGGAGATCAAATATCCAGTTGCGGCTATAAATTCTACACAGTTGAATCCTGCCTTCTTCGTCCTAAGGGCACCTTCTGCAAATTCATCTTCGATTTTTTCTATCTCCGGAATCGTTAGCGCCCTCGGTCTCTGCCTCGTGAATATCGGTGCGGGTATATCCGAGGCTGAAACGATATGATCGCCGGGGAAGAAAGAATACCTTCCGGGATGCCATAATTGTAATCCGATCTTCGTTCCATATGCTTGAACTGCTCCTGAAAGATCTTTCAATTCCGGGATGAACTCATCGCTGTATATATTGACGTAACTTGGCTCGTTCTCGTCGATGCCTGTAGGCCCAATGAAGATCAATCCCACACCACCTTTTGCTCTCTCTACGTAGAAATTTTTCAATCGATCATCCGTAAAGAAACAACCGATGCTTGGCATCACGATTCTATTTTTAAGTTCCATACTTCCTATTTTTGTATCTTCAAACAAGATTCCCATTTTTTTCCTCCATTGAGGTACGCCCCGCTCTTTACATCAAAACCTGAGACTCTTTTATATGTCTCTCCGGGCGCATTTATAAACTTTGGTGGTATTTCTAATATTTAAAAACTATGATAGACCGCCGCGACGAGAAGATTCCCCTCGATAGAAAGTATTAAATAATATTAACGTTTACGTTAACTGAACATGGCTAACCGTGAGAGAAAAAAGAAATATAGCATTTCAGAGTTTGCCACCCAATTCGATATCAGCCCGAGAACGATACGGTACTATGAGGAGAAAGGGTTGTTATCCCCAGAGAGAAGCAGCTCAAATCACAGGTTTTACACGAAAAGAGACAGAGCTAGACTGAAATTGATATTGAGAGGTAAAAAATTTGGGTTCACACTTGCTGAGATCAAAGAGATGGTGGACCTATACAATGATGACCATACGGAGAAAAAACAGATTCTTAGAACACTTGAATACGGAGATGAGAAGTTACAGGAGATAGAGGAGAGAATACAAGAGCTACAGATGATCAAGGAAGATATGCTCAACGTTAGAAATGTTCTATTGNAAAAATTGAATGAGATCAAGAGAGGAGGTAAAAGATGNTAGAAAACGACTTTTTATTGACAGAAGAAGAAAAAAAGCTTAGGAAGGAGACGAAAGAGTTTGTAAAGANCATAGACCCAGAGCTATTAAAAAAGATGGATGAAGACGCCATAGACTACCCATACGATTTTTATAGAGAGGCGGGAAGGAGGAATTTGCTTGGTTTGAGATTCCCGAAGAAGTACGGAGGGCGAGGTTTACCGTGGACCGCAGAGGGAATTGCACTGGAAGAGATCGCTGTCTTTGGGAATGGACTTGGGTGTTCGTATGCGATGCCGAGCATCGTTGGCGAGGGGTTGAATACGTTTGGGACGGAGGAACAGAAAGAAAAATATCTTGTCCCTCTGATAAAAGGCGAAAAAGTCTCTGCAGAGGGACTTACCGAGCCAAGGGGCGGCAGCGACTTCTTTGGCACGACGACGAAAGCGGAGAAGAAAGGTGATGTCTACGTATTGAATGGCGAGAAGAGGTTCATAGCTGGCGGTGCAGTTGCCGATTTTTATCTCTTATATGCAAGGACTGATCCGAACGTCCCGGGTCATAAAGGGTTGAGTGCTTTCATCGTTGAGCGAGATAGGGGCGTAAAAACTGCCAAAAGATACGGTCTCTTAGGTTTTAGGGGTATGGGAACGGCAAGAATTGTTCTTAATGACCTAGAAGTACCAGAGGAAAATTTACTTGGAGGACCCGAAGGGCTTAACCGTGGAGGGTTAGTCTTCAATCGGATGATGATTCCAGAAAGATTTACAAGCGCGGCAGGTTCGATAGGATCTGCGAGAGCCGCACTTGAGGTGGCAATGAAATATTCCGATAGAAGAAAGGCATTTGGGCAGAAGATAAGAGCTTTTGAGGGGGTGAACTTCAAGGTAGCAGAAAGTGTGGCCAAACTCGATGCCGCATGTGCGCTCATTTATGCCGCGGCGAGAGCGATCGATTCAGGAGAAGATGCAAGAAAAATCGTCTCGGAAGCAAAATACTATGCGACGGAGGTCGCGTGGGATGTCACGAACGATGCCATGCAGATATTGGGTGGGATAGGATATACGACTATCTTCCCCGTGGAAAGGATCCTGAGGGATGCCAGATTGAGTACCATCTGGACGGGTTCAAATGAGGTCATGAAAATGCTTGTACAACATGAAGCGTATAAAAAACTGCTGTCTGGTGAGTATAAGGATAGAGATATCGAACTTGATGTGGGTGATCTCGATAGAGAGGAGATAGTGTACGAGTGATTAGGTGGTTTGGAGAGCATGTTTGCTCTCTCTAATCATATTTTATCCTTTATCCACGCATAAGCCTTCTTTAGCTCTTCTCCATCCTCTGATTCAAGTTTGATCTTTAGAAAATACCCTTCATCGTTCCTCTTTGGATAAGATCCCACTTTAACTCCAAATCTCCTCTCCGTTTCTTCCATGATCCCACCTATCTGGGATTCAAATCTCTGAGTATCTATCCATTTTGTGTGTATCTCTTCTCCCTTAAACTTGTCTTCTATCGAAGAGAACATCACCTTCATCTCTCCCGGAACCCCTGGAAGTACGAAAATTTTGTCATTGATCATAATTCCTATCGCCCCGCCCACCTCATTATATATCGGTTTTGTTCCCTCTGGAATCTCTATCATCTTCTGGAGGGGGGTTCCCACGAAATCCGCATAGTCTTCGTCGTCGATGGGAACTAAATCTTTGTTGAGATAGATAGATAGAGCATCTCTCGTTACGTCATCGTGCGTGCTTCCGAGCCCCCCCGTCATGAATATGTAGTCACATTTATCTACCTCCTCTCTCAATTCTTCTACTATCGTATCTACCTCGTCTGGGATCACAACGATCCTTTTAACTTTTATCCCCCGCTCTCTCAACTTTTTTGAGAGCCATGTTGCATCTTCATTCGTTATATCCCCTGCAAGTATCTCATCACCTATAGTAACGATTATCGCCTTCATCTTTGTTTTTCTCTCATACTTTTATATTTATATAGTGCAGCCATCGCCTTTACGGCCCTCTCGGAGGACGGATACACAGGTATCTTCTTCGACTCCAACATATTAACGAACTCATCCTCCATGATATCCATCGAAGATCTCCATAGAGCCAAAGGTTTTCCTTTCTCTTTCATTCTCAGAAATATATCGGCGATCCCGTCCATCATTCCTGAAATAGCCGATTTTGGAAGTTTAAGGGTCGCCGATACCTTCATGAAGATCGTCGATGGAAGTTGCATGATCATACAGTCGACCTCTTCATCCTCCAAGATGGAAGTCAGATCGTCGAAGAACTTGTTGAGATCTGTAATAAAATCTGCCATATGAAATTCCATGCAAACACCGAAATCGAGAGGATTTAAGGGGATTTTCCAGGGAGGGAAAGTTTCTCTGAGTCTTTTATAGGTTTTTTCACCTAACTTTGCCATTTTAAGACCGTTTCGTTCACAGGCATCCGTTGCGATTACGCCCTCTCCCCCAGATATGTTTGCTACGGCAATCCTGTTATCGCCGGGAGGATCCTCCGTGAACTCAAAAATTTTTGCAAAGTCGAAGAATTCATCCAGGGTCTGTGCTCGGATGACCCCCGCCTGCCTCAGCATACCGTCGAAGATCGCATCGTTCTCCCGCGCGATTGCGCCCGTATGCGAAGCGGCCGCCTTCGCTCCAGCCCCCGTCCTCCCGGATTTAAGGATCACGATCGGCTTTTTCCTCGATGTGTCTCTCAGAATTTGCATAAAGCGTCTGCCATCTCCCCTCATACTCTCGAGATGCATCGTTATCACCTTTGTCTCCGGGTCCTCTGCCAGATATTCCAGCGCATCGACCTCGTTTATATCCATCTTGTTTCCAAGATCGATGATTTTACCGACGCCGAGATGGGAAAATATCCAGTTGAGCTTGTACTCGTATAGACCGGATTGAAAGACGAAAGATATGCCGCCCCTCTTCAACTTCTCGACGGGGTGGAAGCTGATGATGAAATTATTTGAGGTATTGATCGGGCTTAAAGTGTTCGGTCCAAGCACCCTCATTTTGCTCTCTCTCGTAAGTCTGACGATCTCTCTATGCAGTTCTTCTCCTTTTTTTCCTGCCTCTTCAAATCCTCCCGCCACGATCACAATTCTCTTGATTCCCATTTCGGCACAGTCTCTTATGATCTTCAAGGTTATACTATAGGGAACAGCGGAGACAACCAGATCTATATCAGCGGATATATCATTTAAGCTCGGATATGTCTTCATCCCAAGAATTTCGTCGGCATTTGGATTTACGAGATACACCTTACCGAGAAATTTTAGTCTCAGCAGATTCTCGGTTATGTGATAATTCATCTTCATCTGGTTTCCGGTGGCACCGACGATTGCCACGCTCTTCGGATAGAAGAACGGATCCAAAAAATGCTTCTCTCGATTCAAACTCATCTCTCCCATTTTTATGGGATGAAGTAATCAATATATGATAAAAAACTTTCGTTTAATGATGTGATTTAACCGTAATCGAGTGCCGTTGATGAGATAATAGTCATAAAAAACAGAAAGATTTTTTATATTTTAGTGATTTTTGAAAATAAATCGAACATTGGTGATATACTGGGAAACATGGCGAGGTACCGATGATAATTCCGGATCTGTTAGAGATGATTCGGCTTGAAAGGATCTTTAAGCACAAGATAAAAAAGAGAGGTAAACAAAATGGAAATAGAGAAAAAATATCTTGAAAAACCCTGGCTCAGATCGCATGAGTTGGCATGCGCACCAGAGACCCTCGAACCGTACCCAGAGATGACATATACGGAGGCTGTTTTGGATGAACCCGCCAAGAAATATCCAAATGAACTTGCGTTGGTTTTTCTCAACTACGAGATGACATTCAGAGAATTAAAGGAGAAGGTCGATAGATTTGCAACTGCATTATCTGATTTGGGCGTGAAGAAAGGAGACGTGGTTGCAACTGTCATCCCGAGCTCTATACAGTTTTCGATATGCGATTTGGCGATACCGGAAATCGGGGCAATACATTTTCCAGGAAATCCGATAGATTCGGTAGATGCTTTAGTTGACAAATTTAAGAGAACAAACTGTCAAACGGTGATATGTGCTCATACAAACGTAAAATATAGAGATATAATAGATAAGATNGAGGAGGTGAAAGAAAGAACCAATTTGAAGAATATAATCTTGACGAAGCTCGAAGATTTTTCTTCGAAGGTTCCGGAACATGAAATANAGGAGGGGGTAATCTGGCTTACAGATCTATTGGAGAAATATCCACCAAATCCACCGAAAGTTGATATCGATCCAAAAAAGGATGTTGCATTATTATTTTTTACCGGAGGAGCAACAGGATTGCCAAAAGGGGTGATGTTGTCCCACTACAATGTGGTATCATGTACAAGATTAGCTCTTGGATCGGCGGCACCACAATCAATGATTCCTCTGATGGATGGGCTCGCTACAACCATTATAGCGGCACCCATATGCCATCTGCTGGGGCATGAGTTTTACAGGTATTTTCTTACCCTCGGACTTACGGTTCTCCTGCAATCGGATCCGAGAGATACAAAAGAATTCGTTAGATTGGCGAAGAAATATCATCCGGTAGTTACTCCAGCAGCCGCAACATTATACATGAATTTGGCAAAAGAAGAAGGTGCAGATAACCTTGGAATACTTGGCATATCGGGTGGAATGCCATTGGCTCCGGCGTCTCAGGCGGATATGGAAAAAGAGACAAGAAGCATGGTAGCTGAAGCACATGGGTTATCAGAAACTTCTGGAGCTACGCTTGCTCCAACGGCGGTGGATATAGCAGCACCCCTCCTCGGTGGCAACAAAGAGACCACGGGCAAGTTGATTCGTTTATTGGATACGCTCTTAAAGACGCCCGGTATCGTTCCATTACTAAGAGCTGTGGTGAAGCCGATTGGTCGTCGAAACCTCGGCATGATCGTAAATAGATTGATAACGTTCATATCTTCTGCTATCCTTCCGCCCCCTATGGATAAAAAGAGGGAGATAACTACCTCTTGTGGTCATCCGCTGGTGGACGAAGACTTTAAAGTCGTGGATGAAGATACAGGAGAGAGAATACCAATGGAAAAGGTCGTGAAAGAGAAATTGAGGGGAGAGATGTGTGTAAAAGGCCCCCACAGGATGCTCGGATACTGGCCAAATCCCGGAACTGGATTTGACGATGAAGGATATGTCCACACGGGAGACGTCGTAAAGATGGACGAAATAGGTAGAGTCTATATCGTCGATAGAACGAAGGACATGGTGAACGTCTCCGGATACAAGGTATACACAAAAGAGATGGATGATCTAGTTTATGAGTACCCAGGTGTATTTGAGGCCGCTACGGTAGGCGTTCCGGATCCTGAGAGGCCGGGGAGCGAGAGGATAAAGGTCTTCATTGCCCCTTATCCAGAATATAAAGGAAAGATAAAGGAAGAAGATGTAATAGAATTTTTAAAAGGAAAGGTTGCAAAGTATGCAGTTCCTAAGTCCGTGGAGATCAGAGACGAGCTTCCAAAATCTCCCGTAGAAAAAATTTTTAAGAAGCAGTTGAGAGAGGAAGAGATCGAGAAGATGAAGAGAGAGGGGATTCTGAAATAACCCTTTTTTTATTTTATTTTTGAAAATATACGTTTCCTGGCTCTTTCTTCTTACCTTTTCCCATATGTGCTTAGTTTAATATCACAGAAAATATACTCAACTATATATCCATTCACCCTATGATTCGTCTAATATCGCAATATTGGCACAAAGAACAAAACCATATGAAAACCAAACCTAAAAGATGATCCCAAAAAAAGAAGCGATCGTAAAATTGATAAAAAAAGCGGTTACGAGCGTTCCAAAGGACGTTGAAGAAGCGATAAAAACTGCCTTTAAAGAAGAAGATAACGACATAGCAAAGATACAGCTAAAAAACATCATCGATAACATCGAACTGGCAGAGAAATCCGGGCTGCCGCTCTGCCAGGACACGGGGATTCCCTTATTTTACATCAAAATAAATCCCTCTTCTTCAAAAGTAGAGATAAAGAAGTTGGAAGCGGTCATAGAAGAGGGGGTAAGAGAGGCAACAGAAGAGATCCCTCTGAGGCCAAACGTCGTCGATCCGATTACGAGGGAGAATAGAGGTAATGTGGGGGAGAAGATTCCGATCTTTCACTATGATTTCACGGAGGAAGATCTATTTGAGGTAACGTTCGTTCCTAAGGGAGCCGGATCAGAGAATATGAGCAGGCTGGCGATCTTAAATCCATCAGATGGTCTGGAGGGGGTGAAAAAGTTTGTTCTGAATACGGTAGAGGAGGCAGGCGGAAGACCCTGTCCTCCAACGATTATAGGTGTGGGGATAGGAGGAACAAGCGATTTTTCATGTTTTTTGGCAAAAAAAGCTCTTTTAAGATCGCTTGACAAGAGAAATGAGAGAGAAGATATTAAAAGATTGGAGGAAGAACTCTTCGAGATCTTGAACGATACCGGAATAGGCCCGATGGGGCTTGGCGGAAGAACGACCGTCTTGGGTGTGCATATAGAGTGTGCAGATACACATACAGCTTCACTTCCCGTGGCGGTAAATTTTCAGTGCTGGGCCGCAAGGAGGGCTGTGCTCAGGGAAAAAGAGGATGGAGTATTTGAGATCGTATGAGAAAATTTTATCTTAAGACGCCGATGAGCATGGACGAGATAAGAGAACTTGAGGTAGGAGATGTCGTTTATCTAAGTGGGACAGTTCATACCGCCAGAGACGAGGCGCATAGAAAGATATTGGACATGTTGAAGGAAGATGATCGCAAATCAAAGATTTGCGAACTTGAAAATCGGAGATTTTCAAATGAAAAATTTCCGTTCGATTTAAATGAAGGGGTTATATATCACTGCGGGCCGATCGTATTGAGAGAGGAAAAAAGGTGGAGAATTATATCGGCAGGCCCCACGACGAGCTCAAGGATGAACGATCTGGCGCCGGAGATCATAGAGAAGTATGAAATAAGGGCTATCATTGGAAAGGGGGGTATGGGAGAGAAGGTTAGGGAAAAGCTCTTTCAAAGAGGTGTCTATCTAGCATATACTGGTGGGGCGGCACTTTTAGCGGCGTCCAAGATAAAAGAAGTTTTAAATGTTTACTGGGAAGATCTGGGGATGGCTGAAGCAGTTTGGGAGCTTGAAGTGCGAGACTTTGGCCCTCTAATCGTAACGATGGATTCCCACAAAAAGGTATTTTGCCGGGGTGGCTGAGCGGACCAAGGCGCCGGCCTTGAGAGCCGGTATCCCATCCGGGGTGCAAGGGTTCAAATCCCTTCCCCGGCGTTATTTGGTAAAAATCTCACATATCAAAATCACTTATTATCTTCTTTCCATCCGTTATAATATCATTTATCACATCTTTAACCTTTTTTATCTCTTTGATCATCCCAGCGGTTTGTCCGCACAACATTACCCCATTCTTTATGTCTCCATCCATCAGTGCAGATCTCACCCCATCCATATCGAAGATCGCCTCCATCTTCGTGGAAAAGTCATTCTTTATTACTCTAGCGGGCAAGGTATCTTTTCCTATAACTGTCGTTGAGTCATCCCGGGCGTCTATTATCGCGTTCTTGAAATTTTTGTGCGCTATACATTCCTCCGTCGCGATGAACCTCGTTCCGATCTGTACCCCCTGTGCCCCGAGCATTAAGGCGGCTAAAAACCCCCTTGCATCGGCTATACCTCCAGCCGCTATAACGGGAATCTTCACCGCGTCCACGGCGCTTGGAACGAGTGTGAACGTCGTTATCTCGTCTCCCCCAACAAGTCCACCGGCTTCTGCGCCCATCATAATAATTGCATCCACTCCAGCATCCTCTGCCCTTTTCGCATGTTCCACTTTTGTCACGACCTGCATTACGTTTATCCCCTCTTTTTTGAGGGTGGATGTGAATTTTTTCGGATTGCCGCCGGACGCCGTAACAACCGAAACTCTCTCTTTTACAACTTCTTCGACGATCTCTTTTGCGTTGGGACTCCATATCGGCAAATTTACTCCAAAAGGATTTTTTGTCAGATCTTTCGTCTTTTTTATCTCTTCTTTTATCCCTCTATCAGTTAAAGGGCTTATGATGCCCAAACCACCGGCATTTGAGACCGCCGACACCAGTTCCGCCGTCGCGATCCATCCCATCGCCCCCTGGATGATGGGGTATCTTATTTCCAACATATCACAGATCTTCGTTCGCATTATCTTTACCTCCTCTACAAATTTTTGCCTCTCTTTAAAAAATTATCTCCAATTAGAATAGACCCAAACTGCCTTCCCTCTTTGCTGTTGGATACACTATCCCCATAAGATACTTTTGGAGACTTGGGAAAAGTTTTTAAGTTGATGAAACCACGAAAAGAAAGGCACCACATCATCTCTTCATAATGAAAAATATCATCATCAAAGGGGCACGAGAGCACAATCTCAAAAATATCACGGTCGAACTTCCACGGGACAAACTGATTGTGATCACGGGCGTCTCCGGTTCTGGAAAATCGACACTTGCGTTTGATACGGTCTATGCAGAGGGACAGCGCCGCTACGTGGAGTCGCTCTCGGCGTATGCCCGTCAGTTTTTAAGCATCATGAACAAACCGGATGTTGATAGTATAGAGGGTCTGTCGCCGGCGATCTCTATAGAACAGAAGACGACCTCAAAAAATCCCCGGAGCACTGTAGGAACTGTGACGGAGATTTATGACTATCTGAGACTTCTCTTTGCCCGTATTGGAATACCATACTGCCCGGTTCACAATATCAGGATTGAATCCCAGTCACCAGAAAAGATCGCCGATACCATTGGAGAGTTTGATAGTATGGTCACCATCCTTGCCCCTGTCGTCCGACAGAAGAAGGGCACCTATCAGCAGCTCTTTAGAGACCTAAACGATGAAGGATATGCACGGGTCAGGGTAAACGATGTCATCAGAAGGACAGATGAAGAGATAACGCTTGAGCGTTACAAGAAGCACGATATTGAGATCGTCATCGATCGCTTGGAGACCGATGATAGGTCTCGTCTGGTAGAAGCCTGCGAAGACGCACTTTTGAAATCTGAGGGGCTCATCATCGTCGTCGGTGAAGATGAGGGAGAACGGATCTATTCTGCAACGATGGCATGCCCGATATGTGGAATATCTTATGAAGAGCTGCAACCGCGGATGTTCTCCTTCAACAGCCCTTTCGGTGCCTGCGAGGGGTGCAACGGGCTTGGCATCAAGATGGAATTTGATCCTGATCTGATCATTCCTGACAGGAGAAAGAGCATCGCAGATGGTGCTGTTGCCCTCTACCGAAATTTCATCGATGGCTACCGGATGCAGCACCTTTCAGCCGTTGCCAAACACTTCGGTTTTGACATCTTCACCCCCATAAGCGACTTAAGAGAAGAGCAGTACGATGCTCTGATGTATGGCACACCGGAGCGAATCCGGTTCTCTATGCGGATGAAGAATGGAGATGGACACTGGTCGCACACCGGAGCGTGGGAAGGGTTGCTGCCGCAGGCGGAGCGGCTTTATAAGCAGACCAAGTCTGAATATCGGCGGCGGGAACTCGAGAAGTTCATGCAGGTTTCGGTCTGCCCAGCCTGTAAGGGAAGACGACTTAAAGAAAAAGTGCTGGCTGTTAAGATCGGGGAAAAGTCCATCGTTGATCTCGCCGATCTCTCCATCTCAGCCTGCATAGAGTTCTTTAATAATCTGAGATTGACCGAAAAAGAGCGAGAGATAGCACATCAGGTAATAAAAGAGATAAAATCCAGGCTTAATTTTCTGGAGAAGGTGGGGTTAGGGTACCTTACGTTATCGAGAAGTGCCGGTACCCTTTCAGGGGGTGAGGCGCAGCGGATCCGTCTTGCGACCCAGATCGGCTCAAATCTGATGGGGGTGCTCTATGTGCTCGATGAACCCTCGATTGGACTGCACCAGCGGGATAACTACAGACTGATCACTACCCTGCGGAAGCTCCGCGATATGGGCAACACCCTGATCGTGGTGGAACATGATGAGGAGACGATAAGAGATGCAGACTTTATCATCGATATGGGACCCGGGGCAGGTCTCCAAGGTGGGGAGGTGGTTGCCCAGGGAACGCCCAAAGATATCGAAGAAAACCCCCTCTCTCTCACCGGACGGTATCTTTCAGGTGACTTGAAGATTGAGACACCGCGGGTTAGAAGAAGGAGTGATAGGTACATCAGAATTTTGGGATGTAGGGAGAATAACCTAAAAAAGATCGATGTGGGGATCCCAATAGGTGTCTTTACAGTCATCACAGGCGTCTCGGGCAGTGGGAAGTCTACATTAATCTACGATACGCTCTATAAAGCCCTCATGAAGAATATCCATAACTCAAGGACGGCTCCCGGTGCCTACGATGATCTCCAATTAGATACTGCAATCGATAAGGTCCTTGTGATTGACCAGAGCCCTATCGGACGAACCCCACGCTCCAACCCTGCGACCTATACCAAGGTATTTGATGAGATAAGAAGGATCTTTGCAGAGACGAGAGAGGCAAAACTTAGAGGATATAAAGCAGGAAGGTTCTCGTTCAACGTGAAAGGCGGGCGCTGTGAAGCCTGTAAGGGAGAGGGACTCATCAGGATCGAGATGAACTTCCTGCCCGATGTTTATATTGAGTGTGAAGAGTGCATGGGAAAGCGATACAACCGTGAGACTCTCGAAGTCACCTACAAGGGAAGATCCATCGCTGATGTACTTGGTATGAGTGTTGATGAGGCAATGGGACTTTTTGAGAAGATTCCCTCTATCAGGAACAAGCTGGAGAAGCTCTCCCGTGTCGGACTCGGCTATATCAAGCTTGGGCAGAGCTCAACCACCCTTTCAGGTGGAGAAGCACAGCGGATCAAAATAACACGGGAACTGACAAAGAAGGCGACTGGAAGGACGGTCTATCTATTAGACGAACCGACAACCGGACTTCACTTTCATGATGTCAAGAAGCTTATCGGAGTGTTAAACGATCTTGTGAGAAGAGGAAATACGGTGGTTGTGATTGAACACAATCTCGATGTCATCAAGTCGGCCGACTACATCATCGACCTTGGACCGGAGGGGGGCGATGAAGGAGGATACATCGTTGCCACAGGCACACCCGAAGAGATTGCAGGGGTTGAAGAGTCCTATACCGGACAGTTTCTTGTGGGGCGGGTATAATAACCATGATCGATGTTGCTTTAGCCTTTCAGACGCAATAATTTATATCATATATCTTGGTACTATCTCTCGTGTTTAAAGATATAATGGTGATGGGGGCAGGGGCAATCGGAAGCCTTATTGGTGGACTTGTGACGAACTCGGGGCGTAATGTAGCGTTTATCGGAAGGGAGTGGCAGGTCAAAGAGATCAGAGAGAGTGGATTGCACATCTCTGGTCTCGATGATCTTTGTGTCTATCCAGAAGCCTATACAGATCCTATCGAGGCGGATCTGATATTCATAACGGTGAAATCGTACGACACGGAAACAGCCGCCAGGATTTTATTGCTGAGGGAAGAGAGCGTCGTTTTGAGCCTCCAGAACGGTATCAGAAACGAAGAGAAGATTGGAAGAATAATGGGTATCAAGCACGTTTTGGGAGGTGTAACGTCGCAAGGTGCTTTACTTCTGGGTCCAGGTCATATAAAACATACCGGAGATGGAAGAACTATCATAGGGGAACTGGATGGGAGGATAACAGAGAGGACAAAGGAGATAAAAGATATTCTCGATGGGTCGAAGATAGAAACGAGGATCACGACGGATATAAAGAGAGAACTGTGGAACAAACTCATCATAAACGTTGGAATAAATGCCATCACCGCAATAACAGGCCTCGAGAACGGTTATATCTATAAGATGAAAAACTTAAGGGAATTATCGAGGAGATGTGTGAGAGAGGCGTTGAAAGTTGCCGAAGAAGCTGGAATCGATACCGACGTGAGAGAAGAAGATGTCTTAAATGTTGCAAGACTAACCGCCGAAAATAGATCTTCGATGCTCCAAGATCTGGACAGAGGGAGAAAAACCGAGATAAACGAGATAAATGGGGTTGTCGTGGCTCTTGGGGAGAAATATGGTGTCAAATGCGAGGTGAATGAGGCACTCCTTCATCTGGTTGGGGTTATGGAAAGAGCGATAGAATAGCCAAGAGTTTCTCTACCAATCTGGAGGTTAAAAAATTTGCGCATTCAAAAATTTTTTAAATGAGCATATTTTATAAAAGTATGTGCCATTGATTCTAGATTTTCCCTGGTTATCTCTTCTGCCGCCACTCATTGCGATAATATTGTGCTTCGTTACGAAGGAGGTCTTGCCCTCCTTATTTGCGGGAGTTTTTACAGGTGCCCTTATCTTAAGTGATCTAAATCCTATAACGGCAATAGCCAAAACTGCTCTTATATTAAGAGATAACCTTGCAGACCCATGGAATGCGACCGTCTTCATACTTTTTTTGGTTGTTGGGGGAATGGTCGGTATGATATACTTTTCTGGAGGTGCACAGGGATTTGCCAACCTTTTAACTCCGAAGATAAAAAGCAGGAGAGGAGGTGAGATGGCATCTTCGCTTTTAGGCATGCTTATACTTTTTGATGGTTATTCAAGTTCAGTCATCACTGGGAACGGAATGAGACCGGTTACTGAAAAACTTGGGATAAGCAAGGAAAAATTTTCATACATAATAGATTCAACGAGCGGACCAATAGCAACGATAGGAGTTATCTCAGTCTGGACCGGCTACCAGCTTGGTATAATCGGTGAGTTTCTTCCTGAAGGAGTAAGTGCATGGCAGGTATTCTTCCCAGATGTTATTCTCTACAGTTTTTACAGTTTCTTTGCAATAGCGATCGTCTGGATTCTCTCAATGACGAAAAGAGAATTTGGCCCCATGCTCAACGCAGAGTATAGAACGATAACAACCGGAAAGTTGATGGATGACGATGCAGTTCCTTTGATGAAGACAGAGCGACTTGAGACGAAGAAAGAGGTCAAAGAAAGGGCAATAAACATGATCTTACCTGTGATTATCTTTGTCGTTGTCACCCTTATAGCGTTTTATCTGACGGGGTGGCAGACAAGTGGTTTGGAATCTATCTCCTTTAGAGATGCTTTAGGCTATGCGGAAGTTGTAGATTCTTTGCTGTATGGAGCGATTGGTGCGGTGATAGTTGCGATCATCATGTACAGGGTACAGGGTATAGGAAGGCTTTCCGATCTGATGAAAGCATTTGTCAACGGTGCTGAGATGATGATCTTCGCAAACCTCATTCTGCTATTGGCGTGGTCTATAAGCGACATATGTGCTCCCATAGCATGGGGCGGCGTTGGAACAGGAGATTATGTGGCAACCCTCATTTTGCCTTATACGCCACCCTGGTCTTTGCCAGCAGTTATATTTCTTGTGAGCTTCTTTATAAGTTTTTCAACTGGAACCGCATGGGGAACGATGGGGATGGTTATGCCCATGGCAATTCCTTTAGGTCTGGCTCTTGGCATTCCTCTGCCCATAGCGATAGCACCTGTTCTAAGCGGTGGGGTTTGTGGAGATCACTGCTCACCCCTATTAGATACAACGGTCATGGTCCTCAAAAATCGAAGATTTTTGGGATCTGCTGAAAACTCTTCGAGTTTTGGCATCCCACCCCGAAGGGGTAAGGACCACGACGAAGTCGTC
>JGI24025J20009_10001329_pt1 | contig 18666 bp, 15 predicted proteins | sample Cruoilmetagenom3_FD_20009 | JGI IMG/M metagenome (IMG submission 20009) | reverse complement strand
TGATAGCTGATAGCTGATAGCTGATAGCTGATAGCTGATAGCTGATAGCTGATAGCTGATAGCTGATAGCTGATAGCTGATAGCTGATAGCTGATAGCTGAGATAGCTGATAGCTGATAGCTGGCAATTTATATTTTAAATTTAAGAGAGTAAGTACATGCACAATTCATTAACGGGCCTTAAAATTGGCATTATAGGCTTAGGTTATGTTGGCCTTCCATTAGCAGTTGAATTCGGTAAAAAATATCCGGTATTAGGTTTTGATATAAATCAAAAGCGTGTTGATACGCTGACAGCAGGGCATGACTCTACTCTTGAAGTAAGCGATGAAGAGCTAGCGGATTTAAAGCAATTAACCTTCTCGTGTGATAAGCAAGATTTAGCGGATTGTAATATTTATATTGTCACAGTGCCAACACCGATTGATGACAGTAATGCGCCGGATTTAACACCACTTCGCAAAGCATCTGAGTTATTGGGTGAGTTTGTTAAAAAAGGTGACGTTGTCATTTATGAATCGACAGTATACCCAGGAGCGACCGAAGAAGTCTGTTTACCAATTATTGAAAAAGTATCTGGTTTAGTATTTAACCAAGACTTTTTTGCAGGGTATTCACCAGAGCGAATAAACCCGGGTGATAAAGTTAATACATTAACAAAAATAATGAAAATTACCTCTGGCTCGACCCCTGAAGTTGGTGAGTTTGTAAATAATTTATACGGCTCAATCATCACGGCGGGGACGCACTTAGCGGGTTCATTAAAAGTAGCCGAGGCTGCAAAAGTAATTGAAAACACACAGCGTGATTTGAATATCGCTATTATCAATGAATTTGCAAAAATATTTAACCGCTTAGGTATTGATACTGAAGAAGTGCTAGAAGCTGCTGGCACAAAATGGAACTTCTTAAAGTTTAAACCTGGTTTAGTTGGCGGGCACTGTATTAGTGTAGACCCTTATTACTTAACTCATAAAGCGCAAGAGGTGGGTTACCGCCCCGAGGTTATTTTAGCGGGTCGGCGTATTAACGATGGCATGGGTGAATATGTAGCAACACAATTAGTAAAAAAACTGTCAAGCCAAAAAATTCATGTGGATGAAGCTAAGGTATTGGTCCTTGGTTTTACTTTTAAAGGCGATTGTCCAGATGTTCGCAATACTAAAATCATTGACATAGTAAATGAGTTAAAAGACTTTAACATGACGGTTGATGTTTATGATGACTGGGCGAACCCTGCAGAAGTAGAGCATGAATACGGTCTGTCACTAGTAAGTGAATTAAAAGAAAATCACTACGATGGTATTGTTTTAGCTGTAGATCACAGCGAATTTAAAGAAATGGGTAGCGATTCTATTCGTAAATTCGGTAAACAAAAGCATGTTTTATATGATGTTAAACACGTGTTTGGCCCTAAAGACTCAGATATCAGATTATAATAAAGGATTTTAACATGAAAAATTTCGCGCTTATTGGTGCCTCTGGTTACATTGCACCTCGTCATTTAAAAGCAATCAAAGAAACTGGCCATAACTTATTGGTAGCAATGGATATAAACGACTCCGTAGGCATAATGGATAGCCACTTCCCTGATGCTGAATTTTTTACCGAGTTTGAAGACTTTACAGCCTTTGTAGAAGATTGCGCAATGAAAGGCCAAAAGCTTGATTATATCGCTATTTGTAGCCCTAATTACTTACATGCACCACATATGAAGTACGCTTTAAAAAATGGTATTGATGTTATTTGCGAAAAGCCACTCGTACTGCACTCTGAAGATATGGATATTCTAAAAGAATACGAAGAAAAATACGGTGCAAACGTAAACTCAATACTGCAATTAAGATTGCATCCATCGATTATTGCTTTAAAAGAAAAAGTGGCTGCAGCACCTGCCGATAAAGTGTTCGATGTAGACCTTACTTATATGACATCACGCGGAAAATGGTACATGAAATCGTGGAAAGGCTTTGATCATAAATCAGGTGGCGTTGCGACTAATATAGGTGTTCATTTTTACGATATGCTGCATTTTATTTTCGGTGACCTTAAGCAGAACGAAGTGCACTTTAGAGATGAAAAAACATCTAGCGGCTACCTTGAGTATGAACGTGCACGCGTTAAATGGTTCTTGTCAATTGATTCGAATAATTTACCTGAAAATGCAGTTAAGGGTGAAAAACTAACCTACCGCAGTATTACCATTAATGACGGTAATAATACCGAGGAGCTTGAGTTCTCAGGAGGCTTCACTGATTTACATACGCAAAGTTATCAAAATATCTTAGCGGGTAATGGTTTTGGTATTGATGAAAACCGTGTCGCAATTGAAACGGTAGAAAAAATCCGTGAAATGCCAATTGCTCAAGCAGGTAGTAAAGCGCATCCATTACTTTCAAAGGTATTATAACTATGAATTATCATGTGCATGAAAGCGCTATTGTTGATGCTGGCGCAAAAATAGGCAGTGATACACGTGTTTGGCATTTTGTGCACGTGTGTAGTGGCGCTCAAATTGGTGACGGCTGTTCGCTCGGTCAAAATGTATTTGTTGGTAATAAAGTCACTATTGGCAATAACGTAAAAATACAAAATAATGTATCGGTTTACGATAACGTGCATATTGAAGATGACGTATTTTGTGGTCCAAGTATGGTATTTACCAACGTGTATAACCCGCGTTCATTCATTGAGCGAAAAACAGAATACCGCGATACTTTAGTAAAAAAAGGCGCGACACTGGGCGCTAATTGCACCATTGTGTGTGGTGTAACAATTGGTGAGTATTCTTTAGTGGGTGCGGGCGCTGTTATTAATAAAGATGTAAAAGCGTTCGCGTTAATGGTGGGTGTACCAGCTAAACAAATTGGTTGGATAAGCAAATATGGTGAGCAGTTAGACCTGCCACTCACAGGTAATGCCAGTACTACGTGCGAGCATACTGGTGAAGAATATGTTTTAGAAGGAGGTGTGTTGTTTATAAAATAACATTCACACTTTTTAATTAAACATAACCAGCTTTAATTGTTTAGGTTTTACACCTTTTAAGCCATCAAGCCCCTAGCTTGGTGGCTGCAATTTAAGAAGCTATTGCAAATTCCAACTATAACCTAATTAATTTGAAGAATTTAAAATGACCACACAATTTATAGATTTAGCTTCGCAATACCAACACCTAAAAACAAAAATAGATGCGCGAATTAAAACCGTGTTAGACCACGGTAAATATATCATGGGGCCAGAAGTACAAGAACTCGAAAGCGAACTTGCGAACTACGTGGGTGTAAAACATGTTATTACCTGTGCAAACGGCACCGATGCGCTTACCCTCGCCATGATGGTACTTGGCATTAAACCAGGGGATGCTGTTTTTTGCCCAACGTTTACATTTTTTGCCACAGCAGAAGTGATAGCTTATGAAGGTGCAACACCGGTATTTGTAGATTCAGATGAAGCAACATTTAACATCTGCCCAATCGACCTAGAAAAACGTATTCAAGCGACAATAGCTGAAGGTGAATTAATCCCCAAAGCTATTATTGCAGTGGATTTATTTGGTTTACCTGCTAATTACCCAGAAATTCAAAAAATTGCGGATAAGTACAATTTAAAATTGGTAGAAGATGCGGCTCAAGGTTTTGGCGGCAGCATTGATGGCAAACGCGCTGGTAGTTTTGGGGATATTGCTACAACTAGTTTTTTTCCAGCAAAGCCACTGGGTTGTTACGGTGATGGTGGGGCTGTATTTACAAACAATGACGAATACGCAGAGCTACTAAAGTCATACCGCGTACACGGCAAGGGTAAAGACAAATACGATAACGTACGCATTGGTATGAACAGTCGTTTAGATACGATTCAAGCAGCGATACTGCTTGAAAAGCTAGCTGAGTTCCCAACAGAATTGATTAACCGTAACAAAGCGGCAGATTACTATGAGAAGACCCTGTCAGTTAAATATCAAACACCACAAGTACCAGCAGGTTACGTAAGTTCATGGGCACAGTATACCTTGGTATCAGCCAATCGCGATGCAGAAATGGCCAAATATAAAGAGCAAGCTATACCGACCATGATCTACTATGCGACATGTTTGCATGAACAGAGCGCATTTAAAGAATTAGGCTATAAAGTCGGTGATTTACCGGTAGCTGAAAAGTTGGCTAAGTCGGTATTTAGTTTACCTATGCATCCTTATATTATCGATTAAAGTTAGGTATTTAATAATGCAAAGCTTGAATAGTTATGTTCAATAAATTCAAATCAAAGTCTGAATTTAGACGTAATATACTCACATTAATGACTGGAACAACAATTTCCCAAGCTATACCAGTTGCGATAAGTCCAATCTTGACTCGTATATATACGCCAGAAGAGTTTGGCTTGTTTGCTCTATATATTGCTATAGCATCAGTATTAGCTGTAGTTGTTACTGGTCGGTATGAATCGGCGATAATGCTACCTGTAAAAGATGCAGATGCGGCTAATATTTTATTACTTTCATTATTAGTATCAATATTAATAAGTTTAAGCCTTCTAATTGTTATTTTAATTTTTAGCTTAGAAATTTCTTTAATATTAGGAACTGAACAACTAAGGCCTTGGTTGTTTTTACTACCTGTAACGATATTTGTTGTAGGGGCATACAATAGCTTTAATTTCTGGCATAACAGAAAGAAGCGTTTCGTTAGCATGTCAAAAAGTAAGGTTTCGCAAAGCTCTACGATGGGGTTATTTCAAGTCGGGCTTGGAAGTTTAAAGGGCGGTTCCTCTGGTTTAATTATAGGTTGGCTCGCAGGACAGGTCGTTGCTCTAATGATGTTATTCAAAACGGCATGGTTTAATGATAGGTTACTTTTTAAAAGGTGCAAAAAAGTAAAAATCATAGCACTAGCTAGAAGGTACCAACATTTTCCAAAAGTGAACTTATTGTCATCAGTTTTGAACACTGCCTCAGTTCAAGTGCCTATAATCCTTTTTACTTCATTTTTTAATGAAGCTGTAACAGGTTTTTTTAGTCTCGCCCAACGTATTTTGTTAATGCCAATGAGTTTATTAGGGGTGGCGATAGGTCAGGTCTTTTTACAAAAGGCTTCAACGTTAAAGAAAGATAAAGAAATGCTCAAGTTACTTACATTGGGTATTTATAGAAAATTATTGCTTGTGGGCTTTATACCAACACTCATTACAATTTTATTTGGTAGTGATTTGTTTGCAATGATATTTGGTGAAAAGTGGGTGGTTGCAGGTAATTATGCTCAACTATTAGCGCTATGGACTTTTTTTGTCTTTATTAGTTCGCCATTGTCTCACCTGTTAACAATTTATGAAAAGCATAAGCAGTCTTTAATTTTTAATGGTGTGTTGTTTTTTTCACGTGTATCTATTTTAACCTTTGGGTGGCTTTATATTGGTGATCCGTACCTGACAATTCTAATCTACGGAGTTTTTGGAGCTGTGGTATGGTTCTTTTTTGTTTTATATTTATTGAGTCTTGCAGGTGTTAGCCGTTTTGAGTCAATCAAACCACTAGCTTTTACTTTAGTAGTGATCCTATCTGTTGTTTATATTAAATTTTATTTTTAGGCTTTAATTATGTATGTTTTTTTTAATAAAATTCTTACTCACCTTTTTTTAATAGTTTATAACCCTGTTGTATTAAAGCTATTTTATTTTAATAAAACAAAAAAACTTTCTGAGCTAAAAGACACGCAACTAAAAAATTTGAAACAGACTTTAATCTTTTCATATGAAAATGTACCTTTTTATAAAAGTTGGTTTGATCGCAACGAATTTAATCCCTATGAATTTAATAAGCTAAGCGACCTAGAGCAACTACCAATATTAAATAAGAACATTATTAAAGAAAACATGGAAGAGTTTGAAACTAGAAATAATAAATCTAATGGTTGTAAGTTAGTTGCTACAGGAGGCTCTACAGGAGCACCATTTAAATACTTTACGAGTAAAGCTAGTCGCAATTTATCATTTGCACTTTTGCTAAAAGGGTGGGCCCTCGGGGGGTACAGGATTGGTGATAGCGTTGTGGTTTTGGCTGGTGGCTCGTTGGTACCTAAGAAGGACTCAAAAATATCAATAATTAAAAATAGACTACTGAATTTTCATAAGTTTTCAACTTATGGCGTAGATATGGATGATTTATATGATTATTATATAAAAATAAACAAGTTAAGACCTAAATTTATTCGTGGTTATGCTAGTTCAATGTATTTATTTGCTGAATATTTACAAAAAAATAATTTAAAGTTGAACCGGAATGTAGTGGCTGTTTTTACTACTGCAGAGATGCTACCCCAAAATCAGAGGCAGGTAATAGAGGCTGTTTTTAATTCTAGAGTGTACGATGGATACGGACTTAATGACGGTGGTTTAACTGCTTTTGAATGTGAATATCATGATGGTTATCATATAGATACTGAAAGAGGGTATCTAGAGGTTGTTGACGAAGATGGCAAGTTAGTTTCAGGACGGGAAGGAATGATTTTGGCAACAACTTTAATGGAAAAGTGCATGCCTTTAATACGTTATGACACTGGTGATTTGGGCGTTTTAGCTGACTTAGCTTGTTCTTGCTCTAATCAAAAACCTATTTTAAAGGAATTGAAAGGTCGAGTAACTGACTCCTTGAAAATAAACAACAGGGTGATAGCTAGCCCTGTATTAACTGTTTTGATGGGAAAAACAGATGCTGTGAATTACCAAATAGAGCAAGTTTCAGCTGATAAAATTATTTTTCATTTAGTTTATACGGATAAAGAAAAAATTAAGGGTGATATAGCGACTATTAGCAATTCTCTGAGATCTAAATTAGGGGAAATTTCAATTGAAATTGACATTTGCGATAGTATCTATGTCGAACCTGGTAAAAAGCATAAATTTATTATTAACAACTCTGATGTTTATTAGAAAAATAAATGAATTAGGCGAGTAAGATATGAGTTAGTTTGTAAGTTTATACCAACTTACTATCCATTTAAAGTGATGTTTTAGGAGGAGTGCATTGACTTATATACAAATCTTGCATTGTGTCGTCGTGGCATTATTTATTTTTTTATTAAAATATAATAGTAAGCTAAGAAGGTAATATGAATAATAGGTTTTCGATTACATCTTATGTAGGTTTTTATTTCTGTTTTTTATGTTATGTGTATCTTGACTACATATCTATTTTTTTTATATCAGAGGGGTTTCGTTCTAGTTTTAATTTTTTTAAATTTATTGAGTCTTTTATTTTAGTATTAGTATTAGGTTTTTTAATCCCAATAACAAGAGTAACTGTCGGTAGTTTTTTTTCTACTATCTTATTTCTCTTTGTTTTTATACCAATCGCTGTATTATTTTCATGCGCAGATAGTAGTAGGTATGCTTTTTACTCTGCATTTTCACCCGCGTTATTCATAATGTTTTGTACTAACTATCTGTCAAATAAAAACCTAAATTTCACTGTTCCCCATATAAAGAAGTCTTATACTATGGGGATATACCTAATTTCTTCAATTATAGCGCTATTTATTGCGAAGATTATATTCAGTGGTAGTATTTTAAACTTAAATTTTGATATCAGTAAAGTTTATGATGTGAGAGAAGAGCAGACGGGGTTGCTTTATGATGGTGTATGGGGGTATTTGACTAATTGGTCTGTTAAAGTATTTTCTATTTGTGCAATAATCCTTAGTCTATACAGAAAGAAGTATTATGTTTTCATTATGTTGATAGTGCTACAGTTTGTTTTCTTTGGTGTGACAACACATAAAAGTACTTTTTTTTATGCTATTATGGCAGTTGGAACTTACTTTTTATCGATGAGATATGATGCCAATATCAAGATTGTAAAATATTCTATAGTAGCAATTACGGCCTCGTTTTTACTGGCCGTAATATTTGATAATGTAATTGTTGGTTCGTTTGCATTAAGGCGAGCTATTTTTGTTCCTGCTTATCTTCATTATGTGTACTTTGATTTCTTTACAGATAACCAGTTTGTCTACTGGTCAAATAGTGCTTTGTCATCTTTCATAGATTATCCATACCATGAAAACACAGCTAGAGTTATAGGTTCTTACCTTGGTAAACCCAGTATGGCCGCAAACAATGGCTTTATTGCCTCAGGTTATATGCATGCTGGTTTATTTGGTGTAGCGTTCTATTCATTCTCATTATTTCTAGTTTTATTCTTTTTAGACTATTTCAGAAAAAATTTGCCTGTAAATGTCATTGTCGCGTTCAGTGTGGCTCCCATAATATCAGTTCTGACATCATCTGATTTAGTAACGTCTCTTTTAACTCATGGATTATTGATAATGTTATTATTTGTTTATTTATTGAGTTCCAACCCTACTGGTAAAAATTGATTAGGTTTTTTATGAAAATAGTACACTTATCATCAGCCCATCCTCGTTACGATATCCGAATATATGGTAAAATTTGTAATTCAATAGTTGGTTCCTACAATACAGCGCTTGTGGTGGCTGATAATAAGGGTAATGAAATTACTGATACTGGTATACATATTTATGATGTAGGTTATAGCCGCGGCAGATTGAATAGAATGATTAAAACCACTAAAGAAGTTTACAAAAAAGCACTAGAATTAGATGCAGATGTATATCATTTACATGACCCTGAACTAATCCCTATAGGCTTAAAACTAAAGAGAAAGGGTTATAAAATTATTTTTGATGCGCATGAAGACTTGCCGAAGCAGCTTAAATCTAAACCATACTTAAATCCATTACTGCGAAAACTGCTCCCTGTTTTTTTTGAGGTTTATGAAAATTTTGCATTCAAGAAATTTGATGCTTTAGTTGGGGCTACTCCTTCGATTACTGAAAAGTTAGCTAAAATTAACCCAAATTCTTATAATATTAATAATTATCCCATTTTAGGAGAGCTCAATATTGGCGCAAGTTCTGATTGGGATGCAAAACTTAATGAGGTCTGTTATCTAGGCGGAATAGCTGAGATAAGAGGGATTAAAGAAGTGATAGCATCTTTAACTGATGCACCTTTAGCTCGATTAAATCTCGCTGGTCGTTTTTCCGAGGCACATGTTGAAAGTGATGTAAAAACTTGGGACGCATGGCAGCAAGTAAACCAACTGGGTTTTATCGATCGTAAAGAAGCCTCAGAAGTTCTCGCTCGTTCAAAAGCTGGGATTGTTACTTTTCATGAATATCCTAATCATGTTGATGCCCAGCCAAATAAAATGTTTGAGTATATGTCGGCTGGGTTACCCATAATTACTTCGAATTTCCCTATGTGGGAAGAGGTTGTAGAAGGTAATCAATGTGGGATTTGTGTTGACCCAATGGATAGTAAGGCAATTGCAGATGCTGTTAATTATATTCTTGAAAACAAAAAAGAAGCACAAAGAATGGGGGATAACGGATTAAGAGCGGTCAATGAAAAGTATAATTGGGCTACTGAAGAGAAAACGTTATTTAAAATGTATAAGGAAGTTTTATCGTGATTAAAGTCGTAACCATATTAGGGGCTAGACCTCAGTTTATTAAAGCGGGTAGTGTAAGCCGAGAGTTTGCAAAATACACTAATATAAAAGAGGTTATTGTACATACTGGTCAGCACTATGATGCCAATATGAGTGATATATTTTTCGATGAAATGAAAATACCTAAACCAGATTACTTTTTAGGTATTGGTGGTAACTCTCATGGGGCTATGACAGGCCAAATGATAGAGAAAATTGAAGCTGTATTACTAACCGAGCAACCTGATTGGGTTTTAGTCTATGGTGATACTAATTCTACTTTAGCCGGTGCAATTGCAGCATCTAAATTACATATTAAAGTTGCTCATATTGAAGCAGGTCTTCGCTCTTTTAATATGAACATGCCGGAAGAAGTTAACAGAATATTGACTGACCGTATAAGCTCAATTTTATTTTGCCCAACTCAAACTGCAATAAATAATCTGCAAAGTGAAGGTGTTGATAAATGGCAAACGCAGGTAAGTTTATCGGGCGATGTAATGCAAGATGGTGCTATTTTCTATAAACAACTCGCCGAAAAACCAGCAGATTTAGCCTTAAATGGTGAATTTGTACTGTCAACCATTCATAGAGCTGAAAATACGGACTCAGTTACACGCTTAACTGCCATTGTTGAATCGCTAAACTTTATTGCAGAATCAACTTCTATTGTTTTGCCTTTACATCCTCGAACTAAAGCTAAGCTTGAAGCGCTGCCGCTTAAATTATCTCCAGCAGTTAAAGTTATTGCCCCAGTGGGTTATTTAAATATGGTCTGGCTTATTGATAACTGTAAATTAGTTATGACTGACAGCGGTGGCTTGCAAAAAGAAGCCTTCTTTTTTGCTAAGCCTTGTATCACTCTTAGAGATGAAACCGAGTGGGTAGAGCTTATTGAACATAATTTTAATGTTCTAGTCGGTGCAGATAAGGACGCCATTATTGCAGCCTATAACGAGCATGTTTTTTCTAGTGATTTTAATGTTGATCTGTACGGGAATGGCTTAGCCTCTAATAATATTATTAATGCTTTAATAAACTATGAAATGTAATATTTGGTATATTTCAAAATACGCCAATATTAGCTTGTTTGGTGCTAACACCAGACAAGCTAGTTTTTGTAAGGAATTTGCAAAAGCTGGCCATAATGTAAGGCTTATAACTTCAAACTCATCTCACCTTTATGATACTTTGCCTGAGTTTGAGTCTCGCTACAAGGATATGGAAAACGATGGCTATATAGTAACCTGGGTCAACACTTTAAAATACACCAAGGCAACGAGTATAAAGCGCTTTTTAAGTTGGTTTTGGTTTGAGTTTTTTGTGTTGGTGATGGCATTTCGTAAGCAATATGAAAAACCGGATGTAGTGATAGCATCATCACTGTCAATTTTATCGGTATTGTCTGGTTGTTTTTATAAGCGCTTTTACAAAGCTAAATTTATTTTTGAAGTGCGTGATATTTGGCCGCAAACATTAATTGATTTAAAAGGCTTTAGTCATAAACACCCATTAATTTGGTTATTGTCAAAAGTTGAAAGGCTAGGTTATAAATACTCGGATTCAATAGTTGGCACAATGCCAGGCTTAAAAGATCATGTCGAAAATGAAGTTGGGTTAGGCAGTAAGGTTGTATCAATACCACAAGGCATTAATTTAGATTTTTATACAGAGAATCAGCAAGAACTCCCCCCCAATTTTATTGAAAATTATATACCTAAAAATAAATTTGTCGTTACTTATACTGGCACTATGGGTGATGCTAACGCATTAGAATACATTGTAAGTGCTGCAGAAGTTTTGCAGAGAGAACAAGCAGCAAATGTGCATTTCTTACTAGTAGGAGATGGTTACCAAAAAAAACAGTTAATCGAACAAGCTCGGGGGCTTAATAACATTACTTTTGCACCAGCAATAAAAAAAGAGCAGGTTCAGCATGTTCTAAGGCTATCTGATATCTTGGTTGCTTCAGTAAGAAATGAGAAAATATATAGATATGGCATTTCATTAAATAAATTTATTGATTATATGTACGCTAAGAAGCCAGTTATCTGTATGTTCTCTGGCTACCCATCGATGATAAATGAAGCTAATTGTGGCGAGTTTACTCCTTCAGAAGATGTAGAGTCATTTGTTGACGCTATTAAAAAATACCAAAAAATAAGTGCATCAGAGCTTAATGAACTTGGTGAAAATGGGCATCGATTTTTAGTCGAACAGCGTGTTTTTTCGACATTAGGGAATAAGTTTATGGAGTTATTTAAATGAAGCGCTTTTTTGATTTTTTAGTAGCTCTATTTACATTACTTATTTTATTACCCGTAATAATGGTTGTAGCTGTATTAATAAGGCTTAAGTTGGGCTCACCTATTTTATTTACCCAAGACCGCCCAGGCTTAAATGGTAACGTTTTTAAAATGATGAAGTTTAGAACCATGCTGGATGCTAAAGACAAGCAAGGTAATTTACTGCCGGATGATGAGCGCATGACTCCATTTGGTGCTTTTTTACGCTCGACTAGTTTAGATGAGTTACCCGGTTTATTTAATGTATTAAAAGGCGATATGAGCTTAGTAGGGCCAAGGCCATTACTCGTGCAATATTTACCGCTTTATAGTAACGAGCAAGCTCGCCGGCACAATGTGCGACCAGGCATAACTGGCTGGGCTCAAGTAAATGGGCGTAATGCTATTAGCTGGGAGCAAAAGTTTAAGCTGGATGTGTGGTATGTCGATAACCAAAGCTTTTTACTCGATATTAAAATTTTATTATTGACCGTAAAAAAAGTGTTTGTACGCGAAGGCATTAGCGCTGATGGCCATGTAACCATTGAGCCATTTAAAGGCTCTAAAAATGACTAAAGAATTAGCTATAGTTGGGGCTAGTGGGCACGGCAAGGTAGTTGCTGATATTGCCGAGCAGCTTGGTTTTATAGTTAAATTTTATGATGATGCCTACCCAAGTAAAACACATATTGAACACTGGCCAATATATGGCTCTTGCGCTGACTTAATAGCTTTAAATAATACGGATAATAAACGCATTAATAATGCGATTGTCGCTATTGGTAATAACCAAATACGCCAGCAAAAAATAGAGCTATTAAAACAAAATAGTTTTAATTTAATCACACTAATCCACCCCACAGCAGTTATAAGCCAATACGCTACCATAGCGCAAGGAAGTGTTGTTTTTGCAGGTGCTATTATTAATGCATTTGCCAATATAGGCGTTGGCTGCATAGTTAACACTTCTGCTATTATTGAGCACGACTGTATTATTGGTGACTTTACTCATATATGCCCTAACACTGCATTGGCGGGAGGGGTTGTTATTGGTTGTAAAAGTTGGGTTGGTATTGGTAGCCAAATTAAACAATTAATAGTAATTGGTGATAACTGTATGATTGGTGCAGGTAGTACTGTTGTAAAAAACTTACCTAATAATATAACTGCATTTGGCTCTCCTGCAGCGCCGCAATAAATAAGACTCTATTTCTATACAAAATTAATAGGAACATCATGTTAAATACCCCTTTTTCTCCTTGGCCTAGCTTTACACAACAAGAGGCCGATGCTATAAGCCGCGTTGTTCTATCTAATAAAGTTAATTACTGGACAGGTACAGAAGGCCGTGAATTTGAAAAAGAATTTGCTACTTGGGCTGATAGTGAATATGCCATAGCACTTGGTAATGGCACGTTAGCTCTTGATATAGCACTTAAGGCGCTAAATATAGGCCCTGGCGATGAAGTTATAACAACACCGCGTACTTTTTTAGCGTCGGCATCAAGTATAGTTACCGCAGGTGCAGCCCCTGTATTTGCCGATGTTGATTTAAATAGCCAAGCTATAACCGCACAAACTATAAAAGCTGTACTTACAGCAAAAACAAAAGCGGTGATTGTTGTACATTTAGCGGGTATGCCAGCTGAAATGGACGAAATAATGGCACTAAGTAAAGAGTATGGCTTTTATGTAATTGAAGATTGTGCTCAAGCGCACGGTGCTAAATATAAAGGTAAGTCAGTGGGGAGTATTGGCCATGTGGGCGCATGGAGCTTTTGCCAAGATAAAATAATGACTACCGGAGGTGAAGGCGGTATGGTAACCACTAACTCAAAAGAGTTATGGTCAACCATGTGGAGCTATAAAGACCATGGTAAAAGCTTTGATGCAATTTATAACCGCGAACACCCACCAGGGTTTAGATGGTTACACGAAAGCTTTGGCACTAATTGGCGCATGACTGAAATGCAAGCTGCTATTGGGCGCATTCAATTAACCCGTATGAGCGATTGGACTGCAAAACGCCAAAAATATGCCGCTGCGCTCGATAAAGCGGCAAATGAGTTTGAGTGTGTACGCTTAGTCATTGTGCCAAATTACAGCGAACACGCTGAATATAAGCATTATATGTTTATTAGGCCGGAATACTTAGCGCAGGGCTGGGATCGCGACCGTATTGTAAACGAAATTGTTGAGCGCGGTGTGCCATGTTTTCAGGGCAGCTGCTCAGAGGTTTACCTCGAAAAAGCATTCGACGACACGCCTTGGCGTCCAGAAAAACGTTTACCTAATGCCGTAGAACTCGGTGAAACATCAATAATGTTCTTAGTGCATCCAACACTTACTGAAGCGGAAGTTGCTAAAACAGCACAGGTAATGAAAGAAGTTTTTTCGCTGGCTTCAAAGTAAAGTTAATAAAGTGAATTATTCACAAAGAGGTTAAGAGGCGCTGTGCTTTAGAGAGGTGGGGAGAGCATAAAATGAGTATTTGTTTTATATCTTCTCATTTACTCCTCTTTTTCTTCTCTTTGTGCGATAGAGCTTTAAGTACTTTATTCACAAAGAGATTTAGAGGGCGCAGCGCTTTAGAGGGTCATATTGTAGCAGCGGCTTTATGCCGAGTATGGGATATTAGTGCCAAACGCGAGGTAAACTCGCTGCTACATAAAAGCCTTATTAATTTACCCCTCTTTGTGCAATAGGCTTTTAAGTAATTTATTCACAAATAGGTTAAGAAGCGCTGCGCTTTATAGGAGTGGGTAAGCATAAAATGAGTATTTATTTTATATTTTCTCGTTAACTACTCTTTCATGGCTATTTGCGACAATGAACTGGTTTTTAATCACCTGTATGATCGGCAGAATTGAGTAGTAATTCAAAATTTATAATATCAAAAAACTCTAATTTAAATATAAGAAAGGAACTTCCAATGGATAGTTTTATCCGTTCTATTTTAAATGCATCACGTGCTAAAAAACGAATTATTACTTTGTTTATCGATAGCATGTTTATTATGGCAGCCTTTTGGCTGGCACTTATTGTAAGGCTAGATAGCTTTGAGCCTCTACAGCGTTTAGATAACTGGCTGCTATTAATAGCCTTAATTCCTGTTAGCTTGTATACATTTATAAGTTTAGGCTTATACCGTGCCGTACTTAGATATATGAACTCGCAAGCTATTTGGGCAATAGTATTAGGTACTGTTATTACAACGGTTAGTTTAGTGTTGATTGCTTTTATTATGGGTGTGAATATACCCCGCACTATGCCCTTTATATTTGCGTGGTTATGTTTACTTACGGTTGGCGGGGCCCGTGTTTTAGTGCGTGCGATCATCGGCAAAATGACAACAAACAAAAAAGAATCTGTGATTATTTATGGTGCAGGCTCTGCTGGTCGGCAATTAGCTACAGCATTAGGTGCAGGGCCAGAGTATTTTGTAAGTGCCTTTATTGATGATGACGTGACAAAACATGGCTCAATTATTCAAGGCATTCCAGTTATTAATTTTCAGGGGATTTACGAATTAATAGACAAGCGTAAAATTAGTAAAGTTTTATTAGCATTGCCTAGTGAAACACGTGCTCGAAGAAAAGAAATTTTGGCTCAATTAGAGCCTTTAACAATTAAAGTACTTTCTATGCCAGGCATGGCAGATGTTGTTGAAGGCAAAGCAAAACTTGCAGAAATAACAGATGTAGGTGTAGAAGACTTACTTGGCCGCGACCCTGTAGCCCCTAAAGTTGATTTAATGACTGCAAACATTACCAATAAAGTTGTAATGGTAACGGGCGCTGGTGGCTCCATTGGTTCAGAGCTGTGTAGGCAAATAGTGAAACAACAGCCAACTAAGCTGGTTTTATTTGAACAAAGTGAATTTGGATTATACTCAATCGAAAAAGAGCTTTGTGAATACATTAATAACAATAACTTATGCATAGAGCTAATACCTATTATGGGGTCTGTGCAGCGTATAAACCGTATAGAAACAGTAATGTCGACCTTTGGTGTGCAAACGGTGTATCACGCAGCAGCATATAAGCACGTACCGCTTGTGGAGCATAATGTTGTTGAGGGAGTGCGTAATAATGTATTTGGTACTTACTACGCAGCTAAAGCGGCTGTAAATGCAAAAGTAGATACTTTTGTACTTATATCAACTGATAAAGCAGTACGCCCTACCAATGTTATGGGCGCCACTAAACGTATGGCAGAACTTGCTTTGCAAGGTTTAGCTCAAGAATATGAAAATAAGCATAACACACGCTTTTGTATGGTTCGCTTTGGTAATGTGCTTGGTTCTAGCGGGTCTGTTGTGCCGCTATTTCGTAGGCAAATAAAAGAGGGCGGTCCAATTACGCTTACTCACCCTGATATAACTCGCTTTTTTATGACTATACCTGAAGCTGCACAATTAGTGATTCAAGCAGGGGCTATGGGCAAGGGCGGGGATGTATTTGTACTTGATATGGGGGAGCCTGTAAAAATTAAAGACCTTGCGACTAAAATGGTTAGGCTTTCAGGGTTTGAAGTCAAAAGTGATAATAACCCTCATGGCGACATAGAGATTAAATGTACAGGTTTACGCCCTGGTGAAAAGCTTTATGAAGAGCTATTGATTGGCGATAATGTTGGCGAAACAACACATGAGCGTATAATGACAGCTAACGAGGTTATGTTGCCTTTGGCCGAATTTAACGTATTTATTGAAGCGTTAGATATTGCTTGTCATAATTTTGATCACAAAACTATTCGTCAATTGTTGTTAGATGCACCCACTGGTTTTAATCCAACTGATGGTATATGCGACTTAGTATGGAATGCCAAAAAAGGCAACATTAACCAAGATAAACAAAACGTTGTGAATATTACTGGCTAAATGTGGTTTGTGTGCCAAAGCTTGTAAAATAAACGTTAGACTACATATACAGGCGCGGCTTATTGCCGCGTTTTTTATTTAATCGTACAGTAATTACAGAACTAACTTTGTGTTACCCAAGACAAAAACTAATAAGGATTAATCATGCCACGTAAGTATTTTGGTACTGATGGTGTAAGAGGTAAGGTAGGTACTTTTCCTATTACGCCCGATTTTGCAATGAAATTAGGTTGGGCCGCAGGCTCCGTGCTCGCATCAAGTGGTACAAAAGAAATTTTAATCGGTAAAGATACACGTAATAGTGGCTACATGTTTGAATCTGCTATTGAGGCTGGTCTTTCGGCCGCAGGTGTAAATGTGGCTTTTGTTGGCCCAATGCCAACCCCCGCTGTTGCATACTTGGCTTCAACTTTTAGAGCCGATGCCGGTGTAGTTATAAGTGCCTCGCATAATCCGTTTTATGATAACGGCATTAAGTTTTTTAATAATTTTGGCACTAAACTAAATGACGCACAAGAGCTTGAAATCGAGGCTTTACTTGAGCAAGCACTAAATAATAATGCTATGCAGTGTGTAAGCTCTGAGCGTTTAGGTAAAGCAAGACGTATTAACGATGCCGCAGGCCGATACATAGAATTTTGCAAAGGTATATTTGCAAAAGATTTAACCCTTGAAGGTTTAAAAATTGTTGTAGATAGCGCAAATGGCGCAGCGTACCATATTGCTCCTAATGTTTATTCGGAGTTAGGTGCTGACGTGATCAGTATTAATGATAAACCAAATGGTTTAAACATTAATGAGCGATGTGGCGCCACTCATTTAGAGAGTTTACAAGCCGCTGTAATTGAACATAAAGCAGACCTTGGTATTGCTCTTGATGGCGACGCCGACAGACTAATGCTAGTGGATGACAGCGGAACAGTGATTGATGGGGATCAAATCCTTTATATTTTAGCTAAGGCTGCAAAGTTACAGAATAAAATGGAAGGTGGCGTAGTTGGCACGCTCATGTCTAATCTTGGTTTAGAGTTAGCGCTAAAGGAAATGGATATTCCATTTAAGCGCGCTAAAGTGGGCGATCGCTATGTAGTAGAGCAGCTAAAAAGTACTGGCTGGAAACTGGGTGGGGAGGGGTCTGGTCATATTTTACATTTAGATTATGCAACAACGGGGGACGGCATTGTTGCATCACTCTTAGTTTTAACTGCACTAATCCAACAAAAACAGTCATTGAAAGAATATGTAGCAGGTATGGAAAAATTACCGCAAGTTCTTTTAAATGTACGCTTATCACAAAATAATGCGGATGAAATATTAAATACTAGCTCAGTGAAGCAAGCGGTGAGTGAAGCCGAAATCGTACTTTCTGATTCTGGGCGTGTTTTACTACGCAAATCGGGCACTGAGCCACTTATTCGTGTAATGGTTGAATCTACAAACTCAGTAGTATCACAACAACAAGCAGAGCATATAGCCGAAGCTATTAAAGCGTTACTATAAAAGCTCATTTTTGTAATTTTGCATATCGCTAATTTTTGATTGCGCGGCTTTTGTCGCGCATAATTTCACCTTTCACCTTTCACCTTTCACCTTTCACCTTTTATTTTTAAGTTCGGCATCACCGTGTTGGTACTAGGAGCTCAATATCTAATAGATGATATTGGGCAATTCTGATAAAATTATGCTTATTAATTACCAATGAAAACATTAAGGGAATAACATGAAAATTGCCGTGGTAGGTACAGGCTATGTAGGCCTTTCAAACGCTATGCTTTTATCGCAACATAACGAAGTGGTTGCGCTTGATATTGACGAGAAAAAAATAGCTCTTTTAAACGATAAGCAGTCACCCATTGTTGATACAGAAATTAGTGAGTTTTTAACGCGTGACGACTTAAATTTTACAGCCACTACTGACAAGGTAGCCGCTTATAAAGACGCTGATTACGTAATTATAGCTACACCCACTGACTACGATGTTGAAAACAACTA
>JGI24025J20009_10001328_pt1 | contig 18680 bp, 16 predicted proteins | sample Cruoilmetagenom3_FD_20009 | JGI IMG/M metagenome (IMG submission 20009) | reverse complement strand
CCGGCTGGACGGGCTCATCTTGTGATGGCTATCAGTGGTGACAGGCTGGTGCCGTTTTGCCTCTGCTGGTTCAAGCGCCTTGGCTAGCTGCCATGTGCCAAGCCAATCTTGTGTTTCATCCCGCTTCCCCTCTGTTTGCCCGGTAGTAAAGCACAGGAACAATGACAATCGTGAGCGCCGAGGAAACAACCGTTCCAAAGATCAGGCCGCCGCGCTCTACTATCGCATCGTCTGGAACCATCACGACGGCGTCCGTTCCGATGATGAAAGGCGCCCGGCCAAACATGCCGGGATAGACCGCAAGCCCGGAAGGCAGGGCGATTTCGACATCATAGCGCCGTGTCACAGGATCCCCCGAGGGGATGACCAGCCTAGGGCGTCGATTTCCACCCTCACGGGATCCGAGACCCGCAGGTTCCCGATGCGGCTTTCCGAAGCCGAGGTTTGAACAGCAGCCGGGAGCGCGATTCTATGGTCAGGATCGGAACGCCGGGCGTGACCAGATCCCCGACCTGTTTTTGCCGCGCGACAAAAATCCCGTCGATCGGGCTGGCAATACGGGTGTATCTGCGTCCCGCCAGAGCAGTGTCCAGCACCGTCTTACCCTCGACTGTCACGATACCTCAAAGGGGGCGCTCTTGATAAAACTGAAGTGGGCGGGCTGGCATGACGCCTTTCTTCTTAGCCTTCTCAACTGGTTACCCAATTCATCAGCTAAACGAGATTGCCCTGCGATCATTGGCGGGCTCGCTTTCTCATATTATCTGCCGCCGCGCTGATTCAGGGCAATTTGTGATTGAAATCAATCTGCATGAACCCGTGCTCAATCGCCAAGGCAGATTCTCTTTCATCTTCCAACGTGCAGGATATAAACTCACTTCCAGAACACGAAGGTAAACCCAACGCTGCTATGAGGGGCGCGTCGTAGTGACCTGACAAGAGCAGGATACCCTCGCGCGCCAGGTGGTCGCGCGTGCCCCTGCCATTGTCCGAACGGATGCGCCGCATGAAGTCCTGCTGTTGCGCGACCGCCTCTACAACGTCGCGGGTGATCGGTTGATGCTGAACCTCTCGGAAAAGGGTAGCCATACGCTGATTGCCTGACTTACCTGCAAATATCCGTTCAATCACGTCTGGTGGCACCGTGCGCCAGAAATTAGGCGGGTAGGGGTGGTCTAGCAGCACCCAAAATATGTTAGCGAATCCCAGCGCCGAAACGCTCTTTTTTGAGTCCTTGTTTTGACCGAGGGTCAGGTATTCAGGACGTGCCACCAATAAGCCGAGGTAGCAGACTGCCCGCACTTCATCGGCGGCGACCAGAATGCACGGGTTGTCGATGGCCTCGGTTGGGATCATCCAATTGCTGCCCATCGTGTTCTTGATATCCACGTCATGTTCAAGAATGACGGTATCCAGCTTGCCTTTGGACAGGCGCAGCATGGCGCGAAGTTCAATCTCGACCCGCGTGCCGATGTAGGTCTTTTCGGTCTTTTCCAGTTCGTCGTAGGACCGCCGCCCNGTCTTGGGGGTCATNATCACGTCGTCAACNCATTGGCGCAGCATTGCGGAAAACTTGGCGGCCAAGGCTTCGNCGCCGCCCGCACGCTTTGCAATTTCAGTCGCGATGGCGGTCAGCAAAGTGTGGTCACGGTGGCCTGCGACGACAATGCTATCTGGAATGTTCTTTTTCAAATATACGCCGCTCTGAGGTTGCGTTGTTTCTCAGTAGCCTGCCACAAATGGATGAAACTGGAAAGTTCAGGCGCTGACGGATCGCAGCACGCGCTTTCGCAGTGCTTTGGCTATCTGCGCTGAAACGGCTTGGGCCACAGGGGGTGGAAAGGCGTTGCCAACTTGCCGATAGGCGTTGGTCTTTGCCCCGGTAAAGTGCCAGTCGTCTGGAAAGCCCTGTATGCGGGCAACCATCGGCACCGTCAGGCGCGGCATGCCGTTGTGGAAGGCATCGGGTGCTTGGGGCGCAATGGTGCGTCCCTCGACGCCCAGAGTGGCCCAGGCTGCACGGGCACGGGTGGGGCCAAGATCGGGGCCGCCGTGCTTTTTGGAACCACCGACAATCGTCGGGGCAATCTCATCGGCCTTTGCAGCCCAGTCGTCCGCTCCGCGCCACCCGCCAGCGACCATAAGGTCATGCAGCGTTTCGCCAACGGTGGGGGGATTGTGCGGATTCGGTTCCGGCCAGTCGAAGAAATCGGCGCGTTCTTTTGGGATCGCAACAATCACGACACGCGGCCGGAGTTGGGGAACGCCATAGTCCGATGCGTTCAAGAGCCGCCAGTCGGTCTTATAGCCCAGCTTGTCCAACTGTGTTTTCAGCCCTTCACGATAGTCGTGGAAAACAGCCCCCAGAAAGCCGCGCACGTTTTCAATCATCACAGCGCGGGGGCGTGCCGCGTCGATAATGTCGATGGCATCGTTGAATAGATTGCGTTCGTCTTTCTCTCCAAGCTGCTTGCCAGCGATCGAGAAAGGGGGGCAGGGCAGGCCACCGGCCAACAGGTCCATGCCTTTGTAATCAGCGGCACGCTCCTTGAAGATTCGCATGTCTTCTTCAAGGACATTCCATTCAGGCCGGTTGTGGCGCAGCGTATTGCAGCAGTGCTTGTCGATCTCGACCAGTGCAGTGTGGGCGAATCCAGCTTTTTCCAGCCCAAGGGCTTGGCCACCAGCACCGGCGCAAAGTTCTACAGATGTCAGCATGTTGCCAGCCCTCTTTTCGCACATACAACCCGTTGAGGTCGCCTAGATCAACTGGTGACTCGATGCTGCGTGAATGTTCTTAATTCGTTCTTACTTGCTTTGGGTCAATCGAGCAAGCCCAACTGGCTCGCATCATGTTGTCTCGTTGTTACCGCGCAACCCAGAAACAGAAAGGCCGCCCGAAGGCGGCCTTGTCTAACTAACCGTGGGTATTCGGTTATTTGGAGCGGGCGAAGAGATTCGAACTCTCGACCCTAACCTTGGCAAGGTTATGCTCTACCCCTGAGCTACGCCCGCATCCTTGGGTGAGGAGGCAGATATAAACATCGGGCCCTTGCTGCAAGAGGAAAATGCGGGTTCCGGGGAAAAAATCAGCAGGCGCGACGGAAAGTGCCTGCTGCGGCGTTTCAGTTACATCGGAAACGACCAGGTTTGTGAGGGTGACAGGATGCGACAACTGGAAAACGTCAGGTTGGCCATATTGGGCTGCGCCATCTTGCTGGCGCTGCTTATTCGTTAGGCGGCCCCGCCATAGCGCGCCGCAAACCGGTGCAGGATTTCGCCGGGCACGGTGACATCGGCGCTGTGGCAGGTCTCGATCAGTGTATCGGCCTGTTCCGGCGGGAAATAGCCGTGGTCCTTGTAGATATGGATGCGCTGTTCAAAATCATGCGCGTCGGCCTCGGGGTGGAATTGCGTGGCATAGACGTGGGTGCCATAGCGGATCATCTGAAACGGGCAGGGGGCTGAGGCGACCAGATGCACGCATCCGGGGGGCAGGGCCTGCACCGCTTCCTTGTGGCCGACAAAGGCCTGCCACTGGTGCGGCAGGCCCGCCGTCAGCGGGTCGGTGGCGGCTTCGGCTGTCAGGGCGCAGGTCGAGGGGCCGACCGACTCGCTGTATTGTGCTTTGCTGACGTCGCCACCCAGATGATGCGCCAGAATGCCAAGGCCATAGCAGCAGCCCATAAACGGGTGATCCGCGGCGATGATCTGCGGCATCAACCCCATGATTTCAGCCTCGATCCGCGCATCCATCGCGGATTTGGTATCTGCCGGATCGCTGACGCATCCCGGCCCGCCGCCAACAATCACCCCTGCGTATTCTGTCACATCCAGCCCCTTGGGCAGTGGATCACGGTCCAGCCGAATGCGGTGGGTGTGATCAGCGGTCAGGGCACTGCGGTTCAGGATTGAGGCATATTCGGCATCCGAGGCATCGGTTTCGGGGCGCAGTTGCAGGATCAGAAAGGGTTTCATTGTCGGCCCTTGGGTGTCAGAATTAATGGGTCCTGACCCTAGCCAGCAAAGGGCCAGAACACAAGGATTGCCGGGATGGATACGGCGATCACCAAGATCTCCAGCGGCAGTCCCATGCGCCAGTAATCGCCAAACTGATAGCCGCCTGGCCCCAGAATAAGCGTGTTGTTTTTGTGCCCGATCGGCGTCAGGAACGCCGCCGAGGCCGCCACCGCCACCGCCATCAGGAATGGGTCGGGCGAAACCCCCAGCGTGGTTGCCATCTGGATGCCCACCGGGGCGGCAACAATGGTGGTGGCGGTGTTGTTCAGCACATCCGACAGGGTCATCGTGACCACCATCAGCACCGTCAGGATCGCCCAGGCGGGCATGCCTTTGGTCAGCCCCAACAGCGCCCCGGCGATCAGGTCTGTCCCACCCGAGGTTTCCAGTGCCGCGCCCAGCGGGATCATCGACCCCAACAACACCACAACCGGCCATTCCACATGGTCGTAAATTTCCGATACCGGCAGGATCTTCGCCAACACATAGGCAATTACCACCAGCCCCAGCGCGACCGGCAGATAGATCAGCCCGAAACTGGCCGCGGCCACAGCCCCGCCAAACAGGCCAATCGCCAGCCAGACCTTTTCATTGGCCGTCACCGCCAGCCCGCGTGTCGCCAGCGGCAAACAGCCCAGCCATTCCGTGACGTCAGCGCCACGCCCCTGCGGACACAGTAACAACAGGATATCGCCGGGCAGGACTTCGGTCTGGCGTATATGTGCGGTGATGCGCTGTCCCTGTCGTGACAGGCCCATCATCACAGTGTTCTGCCGCCACGCCAACCCCAGCGCCTGCGCTGTCTTGCCAGCGATGCGGGCGGTTTCAGGCACCACCACCTCGATCACTTCCAGCCCTTCACCCGCGGCGGTCAGGTGTTCCTGACGCCGGTCGTCGGAAAAGTTCAGCGACAGTGCGGCGCGGAATTCATCCAGCGCCTCGGGCCCGGCCTCTAGTACCAGCGCATCTCCGGCCTGCAGAATGGCGTTGGCGGCGCGGCCATAGCGGCGTACGCCGTTGCGGATCAGGCCCAGAATGGCCACGTCGCTTTTGTCGGCGACCTCGTCCAGCTCGGCCAGTCGTTTGCCGATATGGGGGGAGTCTTCGGGTACTGTCAGCTCGGCAATATACTGCGCCAACTCGCCAGGGCCGCTGGCGTCGTCGCCGCGATCCGGGATCAGCCGCCAGCCGACCAGCGCCACAAATATCAACCCGGCAAGGGCCGCAACCGCGCCCACCGGGGCAAAGTCGAACATGCCAAAAGGCTCGCCCAGGGACTCGGCGCGGATCGAGGCGATGATGATATTGGGCGGCGTGCCGATCAGCGTGACCATGCCACCCAGAATGGTGGCAAAACTAAGCGGCATCAGCGACAGGCCCGGACTGCGCCCCGCCTTGCGCGCGGTCTGGATGTCGACCGGCATCAGCAGCGCCAGGGCAGCGACGTTGTTCATAAAGGCCGACAGAACGGCACCAATACCGCCCATCAACGCGATATGCGCCCCCAGCCCACGCGAAGAATCCACCAGCGTGCGGGTGATCAGGAACACAGCCCCTGATCGCACCAGCCCGGCGGACACGATCAGCACCAGCGCCACCACAAGGGTTGCCGGGTGGCCAAAGCCGGAAAAGGCGTCCTTGGTGGGCACCACGCCCAGCACCACGCCGACCATCAGCGCGGAAAACGCCACCATATCATAGCGGAACCGCCCCCATAGCAGCAGGCCAAAGACCGCGCCAAACAGCGCAAACAGAATAATTTGATCAGTTGTCATGGTGGCACTTTACCCGGATGCGCGGCCTCGGCAACCAGGGATCGCCCTCGACGCGGCTTTGCATGTCTTGATCCCCCGGCAAGGTCGGGTCTATATGGGCGCTAATCAGGTTATCAGGACGGGAATGCACCATGGCAGGCCACTCTAAATGGGCAAATATCCAGCACCGCAAGGGGCGACAGGACGCTGCGCGCAGCAAGTTGTTTTCGAAATTGTCCAAAGAGATCACCGTTGCCGCCAAAATGGGCGACCCCGACCCGGATAAGAATCCGCGCCTGCGCATGGCGGTCAAAGAGGGTAAAAGCCAGTCACTGCCCAAGGATGTGATCGACCGTGCGATCAAGAAAAGCCAGGTCGGCGATGGCGATGAATACGAAGAAATCCGGTACGAGGGCTATGGCCCAAACGGGGTGGCGGTGATTGTCGAGGCGATGACCGATAACCGCAACCGGACGGCCAGCACGGTGCGCTCGACCTTTTCCAAGAATGGCGGCAATCTGGGGGAAACCGGGTCAGTCGGGTTCATGTTCGACCGCAAGGGCGAGGTGACTTATCCAGCGTCGGCGGGTGACGCGGATACAGTGATGATGGCCGCGATCGAGGCGGGGGCCGAGGATGTCGAAAGCTCGGAAGAGGCGCATGTGATTTGGTGCGCTGATACGGATCTGAACGATGTCTCCAACGCGCTGGANGCCGAATTGGGCGAAAGCGACAGCACCAAGCTGGTGTGGCGACCGACGACNACNACCGAAATGGATCTGACAGGCATGGAAAAGCTGATGAAGCTGATTGATGCGCTGGAAGATGATGACGACGTGCAGCGGGTGACGACGAATTTCGAAGCATCAGACGAGGTGATGGACCAGCTTTGAACGCCTGCAAGCTGCGCTAAAAGGGTGCCCTATGGGGCGACCAGCCCTTTTTGCGCCGCTTTGCGCACCGATTTGGTCAGTGGTTCCAGTGCCGGGGCCAGGGTCCGGCTGATTTGCCAGGTCAGTGGCACGCTCAGCGTTGCATTGGCCGTCAACGGCACCAACCGCCCGTTACGAATATGGCCGCGCACCAGCGGTTCGGGGTTCATACCCCAGCCCATCCCGGCGCGTGCCGCTTCAACAAAAGCTTGCGTCGATGGCAGGAAATGGGTTGGTGGCGAAATCCGTCGGCCAAAATTATCAGCGACCCAGTTGCGTTGCAGTGCGTCCTTGGTATTGAAGGTCAGGCAGGGGGCTGCCTGCAATGCCGCCGCCGTGACGCCATCGCTAAACCACCGCTCTATGAATGCCGGGCTGGCCGTCGCCACATAGCGCAATGCGCCCAGGGGCGTGCAATCGCACCCGGTCACCGGTTTACCTGACGCGGTGACAGCGGCGCTGACCTCGCCACGTTTCAGCCAGTCGGCGCTGTGATCCTGATCGTCGATCACCAGATCAAACAGCAGATCCGGCACCCCCGCCAGAGCGGTGATAAACCAGGTGGCAAGGCTGTCGGCATTCACCGCAATCCGCAGTCGGGCCAGGGCTGTGGTTTCGCCCAGCGACAAATCACGGCTAAGTTGGCCCTCAAGCAGCCCCACATCTTCGGCATGTTTGGCCAGTCGCAGCCCAGAGGGTGTGCCGGTACAGGGTGATCCGCGATGGATCAACGAGGCGCCGACCCGATCTTCCAGCGCCTTGATCCGCTGCGAGATCGCCGACGGGGTGACGGACAGATCGGTGGCGGCGGCCTCAAAACTGCCGCGACGCAGAACTGCGGCGAGGGCGGCCAGGTGATGGGGATCGAACTGCATTAGCGTGGCTTACTTATGGTTATCATAATTAACTGGATTACGCCTGCCTGCCCGATTAGTCAAATGTCACCCGTACCAAAGGACATTTGATGCCAACCGCTTTTCCTGCAAGTTTCTTACCTGGCTTCTTTCTGGGCTTCAGCCTGATNCTGGCCATTGGCGCGCAAAACGCCTTTGTGCTGCGGCAGGGATTGCGCGGCGAACATGTGTTCTGGGTCTGCCTGACCTGCGCATTGTCAGATGCGGTTCTGATNGCNGCCGGGGTGGCCGGGTTTGGCGCGTTGGCCCGCGCGGTGCCGTGGTTCGAGCCGGTGATGCGCTATGGNGGGGCAACCTTCCTGNTCTGGTACGGNGCGATNAACCTGCGCTCGGCGTGGCGCGGCGGGGCAAGCTTGCAGGCGGCGGATGCCCCGCCCGCCCGATTGGGGNCGACGCTGGCGGTGTTGTCGGCCTTCACCTGGCTGAACCCGCATGTCTATCTGGATACGGTGGTGCTGATCGGGTCGGTCTCGGCGCAGTACCAGGACCGGTTCAGCTTTGGCCTCGGGGCCATGACTTCTAGTTTTGTGTTTTTCTTCGGACTGGGATATGGCGCGCGGCTGCTGGCACCCCTTTTTGCGCGCCCGCGCGCCTGGCAGGTGCTGGATTCGGTGATCGGGATCACCATGTGGGGCATCGCGGGCAAATTAATTGTCATGTGAAGGGTTGTGCCTAGCGGCGAATGGGTATTCAAGCAATTCATGACCTTTACGCCGTCACCGCGCCCAATGCTGGGCATGTTCTGGATGCTGATCACGGGCCTGTGCTTTGTCGGGGTGACTGTGCTGGTCAAGATCTTGGGGGCTGGCATGCCGCCCGCCCAGACGGCCTTTTTGCGGTATCTTCTTGGGTTGGTGTTTCTGGTGCCGATGTTGCGCCCGATGCTGAACAGCCACCTGACCCTGCGCCATTGGGGGATGTTTGGCATGCGTGGGGTGCTGCATTCGATTGGGGCAGGGATGTGGTTTTACGCGATGACCCGGATACCGCTGTCTGAACTGACAGCGATGAACTATCTGGCTCCGGTCTATGTCACCATCGGTGCGGCGCTGTTTCTGGGCGAAAAGCTGGCCGCGCGGCGGATTGCCGCCGTGGTGATGGCGCTGATCGGCACCGCCATCATCCTGCGCCCGGGATTTCGCGAGATCAGCCCGGGCCATTGGGCGATGATGGTGGCAGCATTTGCCACGGGCGCGTCCTATCTGTTGGCCAAGGTTCTGGTGGACGAGGTCAGCCCGGCCGTGGTTGTCAGCATGTTGTCGATCTTTGTTACCATCGGTTTGGCCCCGTTCGCGGCAATGGTCTGGGTCACGCCAAGCTGGGCGCAAATCGGTATCCTGTTCTGTGTGGCCTGTTTTGCCACGGCAGGGCATTATACCATGACACTGGCCTTTCGCGCCGCGCCGGTGACGCTGACCCAGCCGGTGACGTTCCTGCAACTGGTCTGGGCAACCGCCATTGGGGCGCTGTTTTTCAGCGAGCCGGTGGATNTNTGGGTGGTCATNGGNGGCAGNATCATTCTGGCNGCGATCAGTTTCATCACNTGGCGCGAGGCNGTGNTGAACCGNCGGCCGATTACTCCGCCAACCCCGGCCACCAANGTCTGAAANCACTCCATAGATGTCACNNGCGCACCGTCAGGGTTAACGGCCCCTTTCGGCGCAAGCTCATGGCGTGGGCTGGTTGCAAAAATGCAAAACAGGGCTGGTCGANCCNTGCCCCTGAACGGGGAATGTCACCGGTAAGTTTTTATTGATTGACGCGTCAATAAACTATGTCTAGCGTTTCTGTGCCACCCAAAGGAGCGCCATGCAAATGCCCAAGCTAGGAATGGAGCCGATCCGCCGTGATGCGTTGGTCAACGCGACGATTGCAGAAATCGGCGCTGCAGGATCACTGGATGTAACCGTTAGTCGGATCGCCAAGCGGGCCGGAATGTCCAGCGCGCTGGCGCATCATTATTTTGGTGGCAAAGAACAGATTTTTTTGGCGGCCATGCGCCGTATCCTGACAGATTTCGGGGCAGAGGTGCGCGCTGAACTGGCCACAGCTGTCCCCGATCAGCGAGCTGCGGCGATCATCCGGGCCAGTTTTGCGCAATCGTGCTTTGCCCCGGAAAAGATCAGCGCCTGGATGACGTTTTATGTGATGGCGCAGAACAACCCGCAGGCTTTGCGCCTGTGGCGGATCTATCAGCGACGCATGCGGTCAAACCTTAGCCATGCGCTGCGCCCGCTGGTGGCTGATGCCGCCGCCGATGCTGCCGTTTTGGCGGCGCTGATTGACGGGCTTTACCTGCGCTCGGCCCTGCATGACCCCGAAACCTCGCAGATCGCCACCCGTCAGGCATTGGCGGTTCTGGACATGTTGTTGCACGCCAAAGCGCGACCGGTCCAATGAGCGCGCCGAATATTTTGATCGTGATGGTGGACCAACTGAACGGCACGCTGTTTCCTGACGGGCCCGCCGACTGGTTGCATGTCCCCAATCTGAAAAAACTGGCCGCCAAATCCACCCGCTTTGCCAATACCTATACCGGCTCGCCGCTATGCGCGCCGGGGCGGGCCAGTTTCATGTCCGGTCAACTGCCGTCACGCACCGGGGTTTACGACAACGCCGCAGAATTCCGCAGCGACATCCCCACTTATGCGCATCATTTGCGCCGGGCGGGCTATTATACCTGCCTCTCGGGCAAGATGCACTTTGTTGGCCCCGACCAGTTGCATGGCTTTGAAACCCGGCTGACCACCGATATATACCCGGCTGATTTTGGCTGGACGCCGGATTACCGCAAACCGGGTCAGCGCGGGTGCCACTGATGATCTGCGCGCCGGATATGCCCGCCGGACGGATCGACACGCCCGTGTCCGCGATGGACGTCACCCCAACCCTTGGCGCACTGGCCGGGGTGGCGATGGACGAAATCGCCCCCTGGACTGATGGCGAGGATCTGACCGCGCTGGCCAACGGGGCCGCGCGCACCAACCCGGTCGCCATGGAATACGCCGCCGAAGCATCCCATGCGCCGCTGGTCAGCCTGCGTTATGGCAAGTGGAAATATACCCGCTGCGCGCTGGACCCTGATCAGCTGTTTGATCTGGACGCCGACCCACATGAACTGACTAATCTGGCCGAAGTGCCAGCACATCAGGGCACGCGGCAAACTCTGCGGGCCAAGTCCGAAACCCGCTGGGACCTGGACCAGTTTGACGCGGATGTGCGCGCCAGTCAGGCACGGCGTCTGGTGGTCTACGAAGCCTTGCGTCAGGGCGGCTATTTTCCCTGGGATTACCAGCCGCTGCAACAAGCGTCAGAGCGTTACATGCGCAACCACATGGACCTGAACGTGCTGGAAGAGAACCAGCGATTCCCACGGGGCGAGTGATGCTGTTTCTGACCCGAAATATCCCTGCCCACTGCCCGACAGGTGGCTTTGCCGCCGAGAGGCGAGGCATGAAATTGCCGCGCAGCGGCCCTGACCGGGCGCAGTTCTGACATGCAGGCGGATTTTGTCATCGTTGGTGCCGGCAGTGCGGGCTGTGCAATGGCCTATCGCCTGGCTGAATCGGGCGCGTCGGTTCTGGTGATTGAACATGGCGGCAGCGATGTCGGCCCGTTCATCCAGATGCCTGCCGCCCTGAGTTACCCGATGAACATGGCGCGTTATGACTGGGGCTACAGATCGGAACCTGAACCCTATCTGAACAACCGTCGTCTGGCCTGCCCGCGCGGCAAGGTGATAGGCGGGTCCTCCAGCATCAACGGTATGGTCTATGTGCGCGGTCACGCAATGGATTACGAATACTGGGCAGAATCCGGGGCGGATGGCTGGGCCTATGCCGACGTGCTGCCCTATTTCAAACGCATGGAACACTGGCATGACGGCGGCCATGGTGGCGATGCGGGCTGGCGCGGCAAGGATGGCCCGCTGCACATCACCCGTGGCCCCCGCGACAACCCGCTGTTTTCCGCCTTTGTCGAGGCCGGGCAACAGGCCGGGTATCAGGTGACGGACGACTATAACGGGCGCCAGCAAGAAGGCTTTGGCCCGATGGAGCAGACCGTCTGGAAAGGGCGGCGCTGGTCTGCGGCCAATGCCTATTTGCGCCCCGCCTTGTCCCGCCCCAATTGCGATCTGCTGCGCGGATTGGTGTCGCGTGTGGTGGTAAAGGCAGGCCGCGCTGTCGGGGTCGAGGTGCTGCGCGGTGGCAAGCCTCAGGTGATCACCGCCCGACGCGAGGTGATCCTGGCCAGCGGATCCATCAATTCGCCCAAGCTGCTGATGCTGTCGGGCATCGGCCCGGGCGCGCATCTGGGCGAACATGGCATTGAAATTGTGGCCGACCGTCCCGGCGTTGGCACCAACCTGCAGGACCATCTGGAGCTGTACATCCAGATGGCCGCCAAACAACCGATCACGCTCTATAAATACTGGAACCTGTTGTCCAAGGGACTGATCGGCGCGCGATGGCTGTTCACCAAAACCGGGCTGGGCGCGTCCAACCAGTTTGAAAGTGCCGCCTTCATCCGGTCGCGTGCCGGGGTGCAATACCCGGATATCCAGTACCATTTCCTGCCAATGGCCGTGCGCTATGATGGCAAGGCGGCGGCCGAGGGGCACGGGTTTCAGGCGCATGTCGGTCCGATGCGCTCGCCCAGTCGCGGGGCAGTCACGCTGCGGTCCTNNGCGCCGCAGGACGCGCCAGCAATCCGGTTCAACTACATGAGCCAGCCGCAGGATTGGGAAGATTTCCGCAGCAGCATCCGCCTCACGCGCGAGCTGTTTGCCCAAGAGGCATTCCAGCCCTTTGTCGATCACGAAATCCAACCCGGTATCGCCGCCCAAAGCGACGACGAGTTGGACGCCTTTATCGCCGAACACGCCGAAAGCGCCTATCACCCCTGCGGCACCTGCCGGATGGGGCGTTCGGATGACCGCCACGCGGTGGTGGAGCCAACAGGGCAGGTGATTGGCGTTGATGGCCTGCGTGTGGCCGACAGCAGCATTTTTCCCCGCATCACCAATGGCAACCTGAACGGGCCGTCGATTATGGTGGGCGAGAAAATCGCCGATCATGTGCTGGGGCGGGACGCTCTGGCGCGCTCGAACGACCAGCCCTGGAACCATCCCGACTGGGAAACAGCGCAGCGTTAACCTTTCTTAGCGTATCGGATTGAGATCACGCGCATGCGCGCGCATACCAAGCCATGTTAAGGGTTTGTGCCGCATTTGTTTTGATCTGCCTGCCATTGGCGGCCCTGTCTGGCCCGACCGGGGCCATTATGGTGATCGACGCCGATACCTGGGATGTGGGCGGGCAAAGGGTGCGGGTGTTTGGCATTGATGCACCGGAACTGGCCCAGACCTGCAAAAAGCCAGATGGTACGACCTGGGCCTGCATGCGTCCAAGATGCAAGACCCATCCGCCTTCCGCGCTGCCCGCAGTACGGCATCCGATCCCGCCCCGCTAGACGGGGCCTGTCGCATCAAGGGCAATATTTCGTCCAAAGGGCAGCGCATCTATCATCTGCCCGGCCAACAGGCCTATGCGCAAACCAGAATCAGCATCACCAAAGGCGAGCGGTGGTTCTGTTCCCAGACCGACGCCACCCTTGCAGGCTGGCGACGTGCCCGCAGATAGGAAAAAAGCGTCTTTTGGACCTATCTATTTGATCCGCGTCAAAGTGGCCCGCGTGGCCCCGTCCTAACCTTCGGTGCAACATAACAAGACAGGAGCGAACAGATGTCGCACACGCCGCATGAGCTGGTCGAAGAATTTCCCGACAAAGTAGATGCCATGCACGCTTTGAAACAGACAGACGCCCATTTTGCCCGGCTTTCGGATGAATACCACGAGATTAATCGAACGATTCACCGCGCTGAAACCAACGTTGAGCCGATGGAAGACCTGGCAGCGGTGGACTTGCGCAAGCAGCGCGCCGTTCTCAAGGACGAAATCTGGGGCATTCTGTCGGCTGGCTGACTTGGCCTTGCTAATCAAATCAGGCCCTTTCCAAGAAAAAGCCGCGCAAAACATCCCCGTGCTTTTTCTTGGAAAAAATACTCAAATGGAACGCCTGCAAAAAATCAACTCACCTGATAGGGCAGAACGCCGCGCTCATCGGCATTGATGGTCAACCGGCGTTCCAGCGGTGGCACTGATCGTTGATGGCAAATCTTGCGCTCGCAGATCCGACAGGAAATCCCGATGGGCTCAAAGGCGTTGGCATTGCCGACGTCCAGATTATCGGCGTAAACCAGTGATCCGGCGTGGCGTACCTCGCAGCCCAGCGCGATGGCATAGCGGCGCACTGGCGCGCCAAATGACCCGCCCGGTTTCGACACATCCCGCGCCAGCGAGATATAGCGCACCCCGTCCGGCGTTTGCGCCAGCTGGCGCAGAAACCGCCCCGGTGTCTCAAATGCCCTGTGCACGTTCCACAACGGGCAGGCCCCGCCAAAGCGAGCAAATTGCAGCCGCGTGGCGCTGTGCCGTTTGGTGATCGTGCCCGCCTGATCGACCCGCACAAAAAAGAACGGCACCCCCTTGGCCCCGGTGCGTTGCAGCGTGGACAGCCGATGCGCCACCTGTTCGATCGACGCCCCAAACCGGTTGGACAGTAATTCCAGATCATGGCGGCAGTCCTGCGCGGTCGCCTGAAACTCCCCATAGGGCATCAGCGCGGCCCCGGCGAAATAATTGGCCAGCCCGATCTTGGCGATGGCGCGGGCCTCGTCGGTGTGAAACCGGGCGAAATCCAGCGTCGCCTCCAGCAGATCGTCCTGACGCAGCAAGGCCACCTGCAACAGCAGTTGAAACACTTGGGTTTCCGGCGCCGCGCGCGACGACAGGCGCAGGGTTTTGCTGGCCGGATCATATTGGCGCAGCGGCTCCATATCGACAAGTTCGACCGTGATGCCGTGATCGCCAAGGGCGCGCAGCGCGGCGGTGCGGATGCCACCCGGGCCAGACCCGTCAGGTCTGGCAAACCGCTCGGCTGCGCGGTCCACAGCGTCGATGTAATTGTCGCAATAGTGAAAGAAATCGCGCACCTCGTCCCAGGGGCTGGCCTGCACGCGGGCATCTTCGCGCCCCAATGCCTCGTCCAGCGAGGCCAGCCGTTCATGGGTCTGGCGATAGCTGCGGTGCAATTCGATAAAGGCCCGCGCCAGCGCCGGGGCGTTTGACGCGGTCAGGCGCAGATCGGCCAGCGGTGGCATGGCGTCAGCAAATACCGGATCGGCCAGCGCCTCGCGCATGTCGCTGACCAGCCGCTCGCTGTCGCCAGTGCTTAACTCGGTCACATCCAGCCCGAACTCTTGCGCCAGCGCCAGAACCACGGTTGTGCTGACGGGGCGATTGTTGTTTTCCATCTGGTTCAGGTAGGGCAGGGACACGCCCAGCTTGGCGGCAAAGTCCTTTTGCGTCAGCCCCAGCCGGGTGCGGATTTCGCGCAGCTTGGCGCCGACATAAAGTTTCTGGGTGGCCATGACGTGCCTTTGCAGATTTGCGTTTCCCAAAGAGTATGTTTGCAAACCCAAGGGGGCAAGCCCTATTGCAACACGCCCCTACAGCCCCAGATGGCGTTCGCGCCGGATCACCACATAGATCGCCACCACCCCTAACGCGGCCGTCACCATCATCAGGTACAGCAGCGGAAAGGCACCGGTTTGCGGCGTTAAAAGCCAGCCCGCAAGGGCGCTTAACGCTGCGCCCACGCCCAGCATGATCGCCCCGCCCAATCCGGATGCGGTGGCGGCCAGATGCGGGCGGACCGACAGGATTCCGGCGGTGGCGTTGGGCATCGCCATGCCATTCCCCAGCCCGGTCAGGACCATAAAGCCAAAAAAGCTGAGCGGTGTTTCCGGGCCAAATGATACCATCGCGAAAGACAACAGGATGCCAGCGCAGTTAATCACACAGCCCCACATCACCATCCGGTTGATACCAAAGCGCATCGAATACCGCCCCGACAGGAAATTCCCCGCAAAATAGCCAAGCGCGGGCGCGCTGAAAAACAGCCCCAATTCTCCGGGGGGCATGCTGTAAACCACCGACCCCACAAAAGGCGCGCCGCCCAGATAGGCAAAGAAAGATCCTGCCGAAAAGCCCGCTGCCAGCGCGTAACCCCAGAACCGCGGCGAGCGCAGCAATTCGGGATATTCGCGGAACTGGGCAACCAGAGTCTTGCCGCTTTTATACGCGGTCTCACCGAAATCGAACCATGTCAGCGCAAATGTCAGGGCGCCCAGACCAAACAATAACCAGAAATTCGCCGTCCAGCCAAACGCTTCATCAAGGGCGCCGCCAATGGCTGGGCCGACCATCGGCACCACGGCTGTGCCCATCGTGACATAGCCCAACATGCTGGCCGCCTGATTTTGGCTGAACATGTCACGCACCGCTGCGCGGCTAAGTACCATACAGACCGCCACCACCGCCTGACACATGCGAAAACCCAGAAAAATCTCGATTGTTGGGGCATATAGGCAGCCCAGCGTGGCCAGCAGGAACAGGGCCACCCCCCAGAGGATCACCGGGCGCCGCCCCATCTTGTCCGAAAGCGGCCCGATCAGTATCTGCAGCGCCGCGTTGACGCCCAGATACAGCGCCACTGACAGCTGGACCAAATGATAATCGGCCTGAAAATACTTGGCCATATTCGGTAGCGATGGCAGAAACACATTCATGCCAAGCGCCGACAGGCCTGTCAGCAGGATCAGCGTCGCAATATGTGGCGGTTTGGTCCGGTTCAAAAAACGGCGGCTGGAACCGGTCTGCGGGGACTCTGATTGCATGGACAAGATTTAGGTCAGAGACTCTGCCTTGTCCATCATCGTTGCATCTGTCGCCCGGTAAGAATTTGCTAGGTCAGAATATCGTCAGAGATCTGGCCGAGTGTTGTGTTCAGCACCGTCAGCATGTCGCCATTACCAAAATCGAACACCACATCGCTGCCGGTTTCACTGGCTTTGGCCATGATTTGCGACTCGGTTCCCAGCCCGATGAATTTGATTTCATCCACGTTATTGGTGAAATCCTTAATCGTGTCCTTGTCGCCATTTTTCGCAAACACAAAGCGGTCGGAACCACCACCGCCCGTCAGCTTGTCATTGCCATTCTGTCCCTTCAGCGTGTCTTTCCCGTTGCCGCCAAACAATTCATCGTTGCCGCCGCCGCCCTTCAGGGTGTCGTTCTGGTTCTGGCCATAGAGCTCGTCGGCCCCTTTATCGCCAGCAAGGATGTCTTTGCCTTTCTGGCCCTTAAGAACGTCCTTTCCATTGCCGCCCTTCAGGGTATCCGCGCCGGAGCCTGCCGTAATTGTATCATTGCCGCCCTTGCCCGTCAGAACATTGGCCAGTTTGTTGCCGGTCAGTATGTCCGCGCCTGCGCCGCCCGTTGCGTTCTCAATCTTTGTTCCATAGGCGATCACCACATCGGGATAACTGCCGAAACTCGAAAAAGCGCCCTGACGCAGGTCAAGATCCACCCCCGTGCTCAAGGCGCTGGCGTCGAAATGATCGGTGCCAGCACTGTCCCAGACGGTATCGACAGTATCGGTGCGCGAGCCCGTATAGGATGTATCGCCGGTGTTATAGGCGGCGCTGCCCCAAAAATCCTGAAGCGCGTAGACATCATACAGCATCATCGCATCGCTGCGCTGCCCATTGTCGGGATTGTCAGTGTAAGACATCAGAGTGTATTTGTGGTTTTCTTCAGAGACCGGCAGGGTCGGGGTGTTGAACGGGTGCTTCAAACCCAGCGCATGGCCCAACTCGTGCAGCATCAGGCTCATTTGCGCATCTGTCGACAGATCCAGCGTGTTGTCATAGACCACAAATGCGTCAAAGCGCGAAATCGTGGTGCCCGAATAACTGATAGAAGGGCCGCCCGTTCCCGTGGTCGTCCCGGGCAGCGTGACCTGCCCGACATTCAGATCAGGATTGGCGCTGCCCGACATCTCGACAAAATCCACATTCAGAAAGCTTTCGATATGTGCCAAAGCGGCTTCAAAGGCGGTTTTCTCGGCAGCTGTGAAATCTGTCCAACCGCTAAAGACCGTATCTGATGGCAGATCGATGGGGGCGCTGGTGCCCGCATATTGATAGGTGATCGTATAGCGACTGTCGCCGCTGGTATTCCGCGTGGTATTCCGCGGATCCTTGTCTTGGAGAAAGCTAAACTGCATCGCCTCAAGGATTTCGGGTTTCGTGACCACGGCGCGTCCTCCTATAGTATCCTGTGAAATTATAGCCCATTAGGCTGCGGGATACACGGCAGTTTTGCGCGTCGGCAAAAAATGTCATGTTTGCAGATATTCTTTTTGCACCGATGTCGATGCAAACAATTTGCAAATATTCCAAAATTTCCTTTGGCTGTCCCCTTTAACCCGATAGGGTTCGTCAAATTGTTAAAAGGGGGGCGTGGCCCATGAAAGATATCCTTTCCGAACTGGAAAGCCGCCGCGATGCGGCGCGTTTGGGTGGCGGACAACGGCGGGTCGACGCCCAGCACGCCCGTGGCAAGCTGACCGCGCGCGAGCGGATTGACCTGTTGCTGGACGAAGGCAGCTTTGAGGAATTCGACATGTTTGTCGCCCATCGCTGCACCGACTTTGGTATGGAAAAACAACGCCCTGCAGGCGATGGCGTGGTCACCGGATGGGGCACGATCAACGGTCGCATGGTCTATGTGTTTTCCCAGGATTTCACCGTGTTCGGCGGGTCGCTGTCCGAAACCCACGCGCAAAAGATCTGCAAGATCATGGATATGGCGATGCAGAACGGCGCGCCAGTGATTGGTATCAACGATTCCGGCGGCGCGCGCATTCAGGAAGGTGTTGCGTCACTGGCGGGCTATGCCGAAGTGTTTCAGCGCAACATCATGGCCAGCGGCGTGGTGCCGCAAATATCCCTGATCATGGGGCCGTGCGCAGGTGGGGCCGTCTATTCCCCGGCGATGACTGACTTTATCTTCATGGTCAAAGACACGTCCTACATGTTTGTCACCGGCCCCGACGTGGTGAAAACCGTCACAAACGAGGTGGTCACCGCCGAA
>JGI24025J20009_10001327_pt1 | contig 18681 bp, 15 predicted proteins | sample Cruoilmetagenom3_FD_20009 | JGI IMG/M metagenome (IMG submission 20009) | reverse complement strand
AGCAGAATTCATATTTTTAAATATAATAACAAAAGATAATCCCTCCCCTGAAAATGAATGTAACTCATTAGAACAGGTAATCTCTTTTCACTTCTCTAAATTTGTCTTCTATCACTATAAACATGATAAAGATATTGTTAAGGGTATAAATACACATCTAAATTCCTTAAATGGAGGCTGTAATATTTACTTTGGAGAGAAAGATATCGATATATTAAATGAGAAAGATTTCCCAATAGCTGAGTTATAGATATTTCCATCATTAGAAATTCAAATATCCTTAGAATATAATTTTAAATATAACCTTTAAAATATAAATATATGAAAAAGATAACAAAAGAGGATTGATATATATAAACGTACCAGCTACAGAGAGTCTAACTTTCCAATATCCCGAAAGTTTTGGAGCAACAAAACTAGATGATAGAACCTTAGAAGTTGAATGTGATTGTAGTGGAGAATTAAAAAAAGAACCAATACCCTTCTATACCAAAGGTGAGTTACAAGCTATGCTTGCTTTACAAGGTGGTAATATAATTGCAACAAATGAAATAGAAAGGAATGGCAGTGGGTTACTACATGAAGTAATTGCAGAATTTAAACCAAAAAATAGTTAATTACTTCTAAATCTTTCTATAAATTCCTCTATTCTTTCAAAAGGTATTACCACTTCCATTGGAATCTTCTCTCCAAAAATCTCCTTTGTATACTCTGATATCTTTACAGGCTTACCAATAACTGGATCAAATGCCAATCCCTTACAACAACATACTTGATGAACAGACCATTTTACTCTTCCTTTATATATTTTAGGAACTAAGGGAATCACTTTTAAAAAATTATTATCTTGGACTTCCTGTTTAGCTTCCATAATATATGGTCTATACCCAGACTCTAGTAATAGCTTAGCAATATCCAAAGCTATATAACCACACTGTTCCCTATATTTACCCTCCAAATCTCTGTAATCATTAAGAATTTGCCTATGTTTATCTCTTAGATAGTCTGATACTTTTCTCGGAATTGTCTTAAACATTAGAACCCTCAAATCTATTTACATCTGTAACATTTTGATGAGAACCCATATGACCTCCTAAATCAAAAAATATTTTAAGAAGAACGAATAGGATTACAACCATTTGTGGTAATACGCTAGCTATCATGGCACCAAATATTATCGTAATATGTATCGGAAATATTCTCTTATATGGTTCCATCGTTTGCTGTTGAGGACTCCTATGTAAATACTCTTTCTTGTAGATATAGTTATAAAAAAACGAAAACCCATGACTAATAACTAAAGCTAGAAAGAAGATAACTATCCCTAAGTAGTCTTTCTCTGAAATAAAGGATGATTTAGGTGCAAAAAGGAACATTATAAAAGCTCCATGGACTAAAGTAAAAAGGCCATAATGGATAATAAAGAAGAATGCTAGAAATTTCCCCCTTAGAAAAGAACTTGCTTGTGTGAAATTGTTTAGCTCAGAAGTATCATCTACCTGCTCTATACCACTATTCATAATTTCGCCCTCATTCTTAGTTATGAACCCCTCAACTGTTGTCACTCTCCCTTGAGCAAGAAATATCCTAAAGAAATTAAATCCCCCTATTACAATATTTTCTACCCAGTAAAGAAAAATAATATCATACGGGTTCCAACCCCAAAACAGTATCCCCACTATCGGAATTAGATTAACCAGAACAAGAAGTATCGCCGAAGGCATCTTGATAGCACGAAATAGATACTCTAAAGAAAACATCCTACCTAAAATAGTAAGAAGCCTTTTAAAGAAATCTAACATAATTAATATGTTAACAAATGAATGAGAAAAAGAACAGACACATTAATTCACCTCTGCCTTCCTCTCCTTTATATATTCACTCCATGCCTGTATAAAATCTAGTGTAGCAACAAGAGGAATCTCTACAATAAAATTAGAAAATGCAGCTACTATATTGTACTCCTTCCATGTCCTTGAAAGAAAGGAACCCACCCTAGCTACAGGTGTTGTAATAGCATCAAGTACAAAGTCACTAAAACTCCTATCCTCACCTACACTTAACTCCTTTGATTTGTTTCTAACTACAACAGCAGCATATACTGTTAGAGCAATAGTAAAGGTATCATAGATAATTGATGTTATAGGTAATTTAGCAAGAAAGAAGACATATGCGATAAGGGCAAAAAGAGATAATGCTGAAAGTGAGTATATAAAATGCATGAAAATTCTTACAGGAGTATTTTTCTTATCTCTAATATCAACTTCATACTCCTCTTTACCCTCATCATTGTATATGTAACTTAAAGAAGCCTTTATTACTCTATCTAAATTCTCTTTTTTGGGTGGTTTAATTATTATAACCAAAAAAAACATTACAAATGTTGGTAGAAGAAAATCTACAATAGTAGCAGATAGATTAAACTCTTCATAGAATAACTTCGCTAAAGGAACCTCAAATAGGTAGAAAGTAACCCAATTAGATAGAAATACAGAAAGAGTTGAAAATATAGCAGAGTTTCGTAATCTAGTTTTTAATGTCTTGTTCCTTTTGTTGTAAACCTCCTTTAGTAGTTTTATATATTTTTTCTTGTCTTCCAAAGTAGAAACAATCTTTTCTGGTTTCTCGTTTAGCTCCTCTAATATATCATCAAAAAGTATAAATACTGTATCAATTTCCTGTGCAATATTATCAAATTTCCTATTAACTTTCCTGTTAATCTGCTTATAGCTACTCTCCTCTATATATGGCATCTTTTTTGAAATATCTTTCATTTCTTTTTCTGTCGGTTTCTTCCAGTTGGGATATGTAGTTTTTAAAAGACGATAGATAATATAATTATCATCTAGTTGATATAGTTTTCTTTGGGTTGAAATATTTACCAATTCAAATTTCTCTTTTTTAGATAGTAAGTCCTCTGGTGTAACAATAATTCTTTTGTTTAATATATATACCATAGCATTCATTACCCCTAACTCTTTTACCGGTCTAGTTAGTATCTCTTCAATCTCACAAGCTGCTATTTCTAAAACAAATATAGCTACATTGTTCTTTCTTTTAACATTAAGGTCCCTATGTGAATTATATATATCCTCTAAAAAGAAAAGATACTTATACAACACCTCTGCTACTACATCTACTCTACTTTTAGGTATCCTATGATTAGGTAAATGTCCACCTCGTATTAACTCCTCCGTAATAGTCTGAGCTAAACCGGCTGAATCAAAATTTTTCATTCTGAAACCAACCATTTTAGGAAACAGAATTCTTTTTAAAATCCTTTCAATTGCTCCTCTTCTTAGTGCGTTATCTTCTTTCCAATCAATAATTTTACGAATCTTTTCATAAAACCTAGCTATACTAGAAGCTATCTCATCAACATGAATTACTGTTCTTGATTGTCTTAATCTTTCTAATTCTTGGACATACAAATTAGTAACTAAAAGTATCTCCTTGTTTAGATTACATTTTGTTTCAGATGATTGTTTCTTAGTACTCCTTTTTATTTTTTTCTCTTTTGTTTCTTTTTTTATTCTCTTTTTTCTTTCCACTAACCAAGCATTATACATTAACAACATATGAGATTCATCTACCTAAATATTTAGAAATTGAATATATACAAAAGTTTAATATATACTGTATGAATATGTTTAATGATCCAATATTTCAACAAAGACCTACATATGTAGAAGTTTGTTTAGAGAATTTAAATAACAATATCTCTTTAATAAGAAGTATCACAAACAGAAGAAAGATATTGGGAGTTGTAAAAGCTAATGCATACGGTCATGGATTAGTAGAAATTTCTAATAAATTACAAGACTTAGGTATAGAGTATCTTGGAGTAGCCTACATTGAAGAAGCTGTATATCTTAGAAAAAATGGTATACATATACCCATCCTTGTTCTTGGTGCTGTTGATACTTCTCAAATACCTCTTTACTTAAAAAACGATATAGATATTACTGGTTCCTCTATAGAGANGCTAGAAGAGATATCTAAGGTATCCTCAAAGTTAAAAATTAAGGCAAAGATCCATCTTAAGATTGACACTGGAATGGGGAGGATAGGAGTTCAGTGGGATAGGAAAGAAGAGTTTCTTAAAAAGGCTTACTCATTAGACACTATTGAAATCGTTGGAATATTCTCACACTTTGCTGATTCAATAAAGGATAAAGAGTTTTCAAATAAACAGCTTAAGAGATTTAATGAGGTATTAAAATATATTGAGGAGAAGTATGAAAGACCTAAACTTGTTCATATGGCAAATAGTGGAGCCATATCTAATAGCTTTGAAGAATCATTCTTTGATATGGTTAGACCTGGTTTAATGATATATGGTTACTCTTTAAATCCAAATATCCAAAAAATACTTAAACCACTAATGACATTTAAAACAAAGGTCTCCTACTTTAAAGTTTTAGAAAAAGGAATAAATATTGGATATGACAGATTGTACAAAACCAACCAACAAACACGAGTAGTTACACTACCTGTAGGATATGCAGATGGATATCCGAAGAGTTTAACTAACAAAGGGTCAATCTATTTAAAAAACAATAAATATCCTGTTGTTGGGAGGGTATGTATGGATCAGATAATGGTAGATATTGGTCCAAATGGAGAGGCATATGTTGGTAATGAAGTAGAGTTATGGGGAGAGAATATCTCCTTACACGATGTGTCCAAACTATCAGATAGATCTTTGTGGGAACTTCTTTGTAGTATAGGGGAGAGAGTTCCTAGAAAATATATTTGAGCTTGACTTTCCACTCTTCAATGATAGAATGCTGGGAATGCCCAAAGAGAGGTTGCTAAAAATTAGGTACAAAGAGTATGAAAGACCAAGATTTCTCAGACTGTTAGTCGTTTTAATACTAAGAATATACCTCCATATTCTGTTAAGATTCAAACTAACAGCTTCAAGCCATTTACCAAAAGGCCCAAAAGTTTTTGCCATTAACCACCCAACAGCTACTGATCCTTTTTTAATTGGGAGCATATTTCCAAATGCAAGAATACTAATTACTAAAGACGCTTTTAAATTTAGATTTAGTGATTGGCTCTTAAGAAAAAAACTGGGACATATTCCTGTAGACAAAAAGAATGGTAAATTAGCCTATATGGAAGCAAGAAAAAGCCTTCTAGATGGTAAAGATATTATCATATTTCCAGAGGGAACCCTTAGTAAGAAACTATTCACAATGCATGAGATTAAGACGGGATTAGCAAGATTAGCACTAGAGACAGGTGCCACCATTGTTCCAATTGGGATTAGTCTCAAAGATAGAGGAGTAATTGAGTGGAAAATGAAAAATAGAAAGGGAGAAAAAAATCTAGCAAGATGGTATATCTTTAACAAATACTGTGTAAATATTGGTAAAAGTATAAAATTGAAAGGTAGTATCAACAACAAGAAACATTTGTACAGAAAAAGTATTTTCCTTAAACATGAGATACAGAAATTAAGTAGAAAATATTTCTACAAAACTAATATGCTTGAAAAGTAACCCCTATTCATATCTTAAAGCCTTAACAGGATCTAACTTTGCTGCTTTCATAGAAGGATATACTCCAGCTACAATACCTACTAATATACTTCCTAATGTAATATATATTGCATTAAGTTGTTGGAAGTAGAAAAACTTTTCGATAGCATTAAAACCTTGCTCCTGTAAGACCTCTACTAAGAAAGGATCTGTAATTTGCATTAATGCATAGCTAATTGCTAAACCCAAAATTCCCCCTATCAACCCTATCAACCCTGCCTGTATTAAAAATATGAGTAGAACCTGGGTATTAGATGCTCCTATCGCCTTAATTATCCCTATCTCTCTTGTCTGTTCATATATACTCATAATCATTGTATTAATAATACCTATAGAGGCTACTAGTGCTGATATTGAACCAAAAACAATCAATGCAATTGTTAAACCACTAGTTAATGTAGATATGAATTCAACTACAGTTTTAGAAGATATTACATTTAAACCCATCTCTCCTGTCATATACTCCTCTACATCCAAAGTCTTTTCCTCTTGGGTTGTTACTAATAGTTGAGAATAACCAATTAAATCTAAATACTCGTCTTCATCAACAAAACCTCCAGTATCAACAAGTATATCTAAAGCCTTTTGAGTATTAATCCAAAAAGCATCACTACTTGTATCTACAACTCCTTGGACCTTAAACTCATACTCCTTGCCCAGGACATTTCTGTTTGCCCCAGAAACAAAAGAAGTTTGAGGAACACTCTTTAGGAAAATGCTCTTACCAATAATGTCTTGCTGTGAAATCTCAAAAAAGGAAGAAACAAACTTACTAACAAAAATACCCTCTTTCCCAAGTACAGGGTTATCTCCTTGAAACTCTCTATACATCTCGTCATTACCAGAAAGATTAACGGATTGCACAAAGTTTGTAGGATATGGCGTATCATCACCCTCTAGATATACATCAAAACCTGTGATCATAAACATAGGGTATACATTCTCTACTCCATCTATATCCTCTATTTCATCTTTAATATCGTTGTTAATAATTACCTCTTCCTTTTCCTCTTCTTCCTTAGTAGGTGCAGACATCATCCCTCCCATCATTGTAAAGTCCTGAGAGGAAACATACAGATCCGTTGGTTTAAATACAGAGCTAAATTGAGTGAGTATTGCTCTTTGTAAATCAGTCATACCAAAAAGTATGAAGGTCATAAGCATAACAGCAATCGTGATACCCAAACTAGTAAGTAGGGTTCTTAACTTTCTTCTAAATATTAAACTAACAGCATATTTAAACATTTTTTCCATCTACTAAAGTAATAACTCTTTCTGTCTTCTTTGCAATACTTCTATCATGTGTAACTAGAATTACTGTAACCTCTTCTTTCTTGTTTACCTCCTTTAACAAATTCACAATTGAATCACCCGTTTTACTATCTAAATTCCCCGTTGGTTCATCTGCCAATACAATCTTGGGAGTATCAATTAGAGATCTAGCAATTGCAACTCTTTGAGCCTCACCTCCAGATAGTTCTTTGGGGAAATGCTTTCTTCTTTTTTCTAAACCAACCATATCAAGTAAATAGTCTAATCTCTTTTTAACTTCTATATCCTTGTCTCCTGTGAATTTCATTGGAAGTAAAATGTTCTCTTCTACACTAAGAGATGGTATTAGGTAAAACTGTTGAAATATCGTCCCCACTATATGTCTTCTGTAAAAGTTCGGATTGTACTCCTTTACATCTCTCTCATCTATCATCACTTTCCCAGTATACCCCCTATCTAAGCCTCCTAATATATTTAAAAGTGTTGATTTTCCTGAACCAGAAGCTCCTACGACAGATATTATTTCCCTTTTTTCAATATTGAAGGTAACACCTCTTAAGGCCTCTACCAAGACCTCTTTGTTCATAACATACTCTCTTTTTAAATTCTCTATCTGCACGTATGACATACTGTATTTTGTTTAATTCAAGACCGCACTTAGTGTATACAAAAAGATATTAAAATTCAAGTCTCAAAGTAATATTTGACACTTTGTATATATGAATATACACTAAAATTATATATAAAGATTACTAATTTATGGATAATCTACCAACAGAGATACAACAGGATACGATAGCTCAAGTTCCTCAAAATGAGCCTTCTTCTGAAAAACCTTCTGAAAAAATATATGACAGAAGAAATTTCCTTAAAATGGCTGGTACAACTTTAGCAGGAGCCGCTCTCGCTTCTTTTGCATCAGGTTGTGCCCCTAAAAAGAAATATGAGGGAGAACAGAAAGAAAACCCCTTAGAGAAAAATATTAGAGATTTGAATGGGCAGTTTCATACAAAAGAGTCTTTACACTTAAACACCGATGGCATCTTTAACTATGAGAAGTATACTCAACAAAATCCAGACTTTGGTATCTATAAACAACATATTGAGACTCATGTATCCGATATATACAAACAGTATGGTTTAAACCCCAATATTATGAAAGCCCTCTCCTCATCAATAATCTGTTCTCATCTTGGTCATTGGGAGAGAATTGATAGCAATAAAGACCTTCTTAATCAAAGGGTTGGTCCTATGCAATTCTATTCTTCTAATGTCTTACCAATAGTAGAGAAACACTTTAACATGACAATCTCAATAGATGAAGCTAAGTTGGACCAAAACAATATATACTTTGGAATGATTTCTCTAGCAGAATCTCTTAAAAAGATAGAAAACACTGGAAAGAATAATGATTTAATGAGTCTAATGCTTGCAGACTACTACGGTGGTTCATCTTTGGTAGGACTAATAAAAAATAACCAAGAGATAGATGAAAATCATTACTTAAAAAGTAATTACGACCTTTACAGAAGAACCCTAAATCTTCTAAATGGAACCCCCTCTGAAAATTTAGAAACAGTAGAAAGGGTCCCACAAGTGAAAGAGATATGGAATAAAGCTAACGAGCTATGGCCCCATACCAAATTTAAAGATTATGAAGCTGACTATCAAAAACAGATAGAGAAATACTCAGGCTCTTTTGGTCTTTCTGATTCACAGCTCCTTACTCTCTTTCTTTCTGTTGCACTAGTAGAAAGCCAAGGTGGAAATGAAAAGAAGAACACCTCCTCTGGAGCTATAGGGTGGTATCAAATTATCCCCGCTGCTGGACATATCAAAGAGTACAATGACACACACCCTGGAAAAAACTACACAGAGTATGATATCGAAAATAATGACTCCATTAGTATAGAGGTTGGAGTATGGTCATTAATGAAATATCGCTACAATCTTAATCTTGAGTGGTCCTTAAAATTCTTCAAAGCTGGTGGTCATTGGGAAGGACCGGAAAAAGAAAGATACCTAGTCTTTGATTTTGGAAAGCACTATGATGACGCTTTGTGGTGGAACCGAGTCTCATACTGCTCCCAACAGCTGTTAGGCAATGATAATTTTAACATGGGCTATATCGACTATATCTATGATGGAATAGAATATAAGAGTAGTAATTTCTTACAAAACAGCAATCATATTCATCCTCTTTTAGAGGTAAAAGATTAACCCTATATTTCAACAAAAAAATCCTCATCTTGAAATCCCAATATTCAAAGAAAAGTTCTTTCTTCTTGACAAGCAATTCTATTTCTAAGTATGCTGAATTTAGTTGTGTTACAAAAATCTGAAATAGATTTAAAACCTATAAAATTAAACTAGTACAAGTGCAAAAACTAAAAAATATGCGATACAACTTGAAAAGTAAAGTGGAAATTTAAAAGGGTACGTAAAAGTTCCCTCTTTTTTTTAATATATATACTTACAATTTAATACCTACTAGATGACTGATAAAGAAGAAAGAGCCAATATTACTCAAGTAAACAAGTCAAAAGAAGAGCTATCTGATGCCTACAAAGTCTGGTATGAAGCCTTATCCCCTGAAAAAATAGAACAAGAAGAAGAAGCTATTCGTGGATTAAGAGATGAAATCTTTAAAGGATATATATCCTCTGGAGGAAGAAAACTAGCAGATGTGCTACTTACTAAAGAGGAATTAGCAGAAAGGGATATATATGTCTTTACTCAAACGGATGTAACAAAGTACGACAGTGCTCAAGAAAGAAAAAAAAGAAGAAGAGGATTAAAGAAGGGAGAACTTTTTGAACCAGTTGTCGTTTTGGCTGATATCCTACCTGTTGCACAAAGAGAAAGTAGAGAAGAGGGCCTACATAGACCTTTATACACAAAGATGTTGGAATCTGAAGCCATCAAAGACCTTGTTACTTCGGGACATTCTCCAATCAATGTTCTAAGTAATATTGGAAAATGGTACCAATTACTTTCTAAAGAAACTTGGATAAGTGAAGAGGAATGGGTAGGAGAAAAAAAATTAAATGATGAAGAGATAGATCTTAAAATTGCAAAGATAATAAGCGATAGTGTCAACATCGATTTAGGTAATATAGTTGAATATCAAAGGAAAGTTTCAAAAATCAATGGGAGTCGTCCGACATATATAGATAAACATGATCAACATAAAGTTCCATATTCACAAGGAGGACTCTCACAAAGACCTCTGGATATTACATCCCACTGGTATGAGCATTTGCTAACTGCAAATGACTCCCTTGAGGCTTTAGAAATTATCCTCCCTATACAAGACCTTTACTCTGATCCAAATGGCCCGATATCTGGTAGCGTAGAAATTGATCGATTAACTCAACTAGTATTTAATGCTTGGAAACTAAATGCTCCTGGAGCAGAGCTACTAAGAAGTTCAATACCACTCTCCCCAAATCTTTGTAATAAGTGTATCTTAGAAAAAAGGGCAATGATTTGTAGTAATGCTAAATCCATACTCGAAAAAGCAAAAAGTGTAGATTCCGAAGATACCTTTAGTAGACTCTCTGAAAAGAGTATGAAATCACTTCTCTCTTTAGCAGAACAAATTCAGAAGGGGAGAGGAACAATCAATGATGAAAAAACAGATAATCCAGAATTCTTCCCAGAAAAGGAACAAGAAATAGCAGTAGAGATACTAAAGGATGTAGTTGAGGAAATAGATTGTAACAGGGCTATAGATAGATTAAAAAACTCTCTTAATAGTTTAGGTAAATACAAATCTAGTTCACTAACTACTGAACATATTGTAAATATACAAAATCTCATTGAGAAACTCCAAAGAGAGAAAAATGCTTTGTATCTTAATACCCTAACTGAAAAAGAGTATGACTCTGTTTTAGCTCTACAAGATATATTAGATGAGGATATATTAATAGATATAGTTGTACCCTACAAAATCAGAAATGTAAGACCAGCATGGAGGTACAGATTGGATTTAGAAAATATGGAGGATATTGTAACGATAAATCCATATGATGATAAAGGATTGGAGATAAGGATGCTTCTGGATGTACTTGCTGCTCCCAACTTCAAAACTGTATTCAAAAATAATGGTGCTCCTAGAAGAGTTGAATTTTCCCAAGAGCAGCTTAAAAAGGAATCCCTTTCAGATACTGTATATGGAGACTTAAGATATGTAGATATGTTAGAAGGAATTGTCGCTAATGAAATCCTTAATCAATACTACAAGAGTATGAATATTAAAAATGAGAGAGAGATGCTTGATGCAATGTTTCCAGATAGAAACAATGAACAACCTCCTAGTGCTTTACAAAATGTTGATAAAGCAGCACTACTGGTATATGAGGCTATAAAGAGGGATGAAAAGATAGCTACTATTGGTGATTGTGATCAAGATGGATTTTTCGCCTCTATTAACTGGAGATGGGTATTAGAACATATGGGTGTTAAAGAGATTGAACAAAAATTCAATACTAGACTTGAGGGACATGCTGTACAACCAACAGACCTACTCAATCTTGCATTAGATGGAAACACATTAATAATTGTTAATGATACAGGTTCAAGTGAAACAGACGCTAAAACCTTTGAAATGATAAAGCATGGAGCAGAAGAGCCAGAAGATTTACAATTCTTTAGAGAAAATATTGAGCTAATATCAGGATACCAGGAGCTATCCCCCCATCTTCGGAGAGAATTAAAGAGAAAGTTAACCAAATTGATTAATAGATATGATAAAGATCCACTTAGTATAGACTTTGCTGACTTCCTTAATACAAAGATAACAACAGGCAAAAAATACAAGAATAAATTCGGAGTTATAAAGAAGGAATATATGAAATTAAAAGATTTCAAACCTCTTTATCAATTCGTAAGAGGATTTGAGAATCTAAAGATAATTGTATGTGATCATCATACCTCCTCTATTGAAAGTATAAGGTACTTCAAAGGTAAAGATGACGTTGTAATGGTAAATCCTCAATGGGTAAGAGAGGGATATGAAGATACTTTTATCAAAGAGATGGAAGCTGCACTTATGCCAGATGAAGATGGTGAAATTGATGTTGAAGAAGTTAATAGGATCCAGAGAAAATATGTCTGCTATCCAGAATCCGATATTGTCGGTGCTGTAACCGCAACAAAAGTTATGAAACGAGTTATGCAACTATTTGAGCCTGATTCAATTGTTAAAGCCCCTGCAGAAAAACTTTACTCTTTAGAGAGGAGAAAGAGAATCGAGAAATATGAAGAGATAGCTACCAGGGTATGTTATTTAGAAAAAAAGAAAGAAACTAATTATAGATTTAGAGAAACAACCTTAAAAATTTCAGAGGATATTAACATTGAAATATCTCTAGAAGATCTCTGGCTAGAGTTAGAACCTTTACCAAAAGTAAAATCTCGTATTACAGAGATTCTTAACTCCTTACAATATAGTGCTGAGAAATTGGGTAAAAATAATAATAGGGTTGAAGCAATTTCATTGCTAAGAGATATAGAGAGGAATTGGCCAGTTACAATTTCAAACAAATCACATTTAGTAGATTCTATTCTAAATTCAAAAATCAGTCTAAATGAATCGAATACTAACAGACATATTCAAAGAGTGACCACCTATATGGAGAATCAGTATAGAGATAGATTAAACTTGTTAAGATATTCAAAAGAGCTTACTGATTCAGAACTACGCTTCTATCTTGATTATGCAAAGCAACTACCCAAATCTATATTTGAAATGGAAAGAGATGAGAAAGAAGAATATGTAAAACCATACGTTAGAATACTAGCCAGAGAAATAGAGAAAAGAACTTTTATCCAGGCTAATGAGAAATATTTCCAAGTAAAACTATTAGCTAAGGTTGAGGAATTAATTACTTCTAAAAAAAGTTTAAGAGATTTAAAGAAGGAGTTCTTTGATTTGATTGAGAAAGGATATAATGAATATGGTGGTGTACCAGCAAATGATAAAACAGGAGAGATCCCTGATTTAAGAACAAAGGTTAGATATGAAGCAAACAAGATTTGGAATAGGACAATAAAAACATTGCTCATCCACGACAGATTAGAGCCTGACATATTAAGAGGTCTTAATTCTTACTTTGAATATGGAAGACACGGTTTAGAATTTTTAGATCTTACTCAGGCTACCGCTACACTTGGAGATGGGGGCTCTGTTGGTATAGATGGTGGATTAGAAAATAGAGCCATAGTTAAATCAGGAATGAATGCTATAGAGAGATTTGCAGATGACTATTGGGATGCTAAAAGTGAACAAGAGAAAGCAGAAATCAAAAGGATCCAACCAGAGATATTAAGATTAGTTAGAACCTCCCTTCGAGGAACACATATTAAATCCATTAACTGGAATCTATCAAGATTACTAACTCATGGTGTCTCTGCCTTTGTCAACTCAATGTACAGACGTGCAAAAGAGGAGAGACCAGGAAGAGCAAAAGAGTTCTGGAAAGAAGCAGCTGACTTTTGTGTACTAAGATCCGATAACGAGAGCAATAGAAGACACAGGCATACATTAACATATGCTCAAGAGGTATCAGTTGAAAGGAGAGAAGAACTTTTGCAAAAGATAGTAAAAGACTTAGAGTCTGGATATGATGAATTAGATAGCCCCATTATCATAACTAAACTTGAAGGTCGAAAATATGTTGACCCTATTAAAGGTTTAAGAGGATTAATAGCAGGAGAGTTAACAGATAGATATGACAAACCAGCTATGGTTGTGGTAGAAGAAAAAAAAGAGAGTGATAAAAATCCTGGAAGATACAGTGTCTCTTTCAGACTACCTGCAGAGGGCAATATCGCAACAGATATGGTTCAACTAAGCCTTAAGATGAATCCCAAAGATGGGATTAGTATATTAGGTCATGGAGGTCATCCACAAGCATCAGGAGGAACTTGGGAGGTAACGGGTGGTATTGATAAGCTACATGAAGTATTAGATCCAATATTTTCTGATTTCAAACAAACAAACCCAGATGCAGGAATAGTTAAGATAGAGAAAGTTATAGAAAAAGCAACTAAAGAAATAGAACAAGATGGATGGGATAATGCTCAAACATTTAAAGAGTATATTAATGCCTTTGATATAGCAGATACCATAGCAACTCATATGTATAAACAGAGTAATCCATATGGGAGTGATATGCCCCCCCTTATACTTGAATTTGAGGATTTAACAATAGTAAGTATTTCCAGAGGAACCAAAAATGATGGAGGGGAGTATTACAGTGTACAGGTCAGAGATAAGAGAGGAAATACAAAAACTATGAGATTATTCAAAGACCTAGAAGATTTAAGCGGAATTCAAAGAGGAGATACCCTTACTCTTAGAGCTCAACCAATAATGAGATTAAGAGCCCTAGAGGCTTGTAACTTAAGATACAAACTAAATGAAACCTTCGAGCCAAATGTTATAACAGGCCCCTTATCAAGACCTAAACTAGATATTGTTAAAATAGTTGATATCAAGGGAGCTTTTTAAAGATAAGCTGGGATAAAATAATAGTAATCCTAATACTGTCTTAACCTAACTCTCTCCTTATAATTATCATGTAAACTAATATCTACAACTTTTACTTTAGGAGATTCAAAACTGATTCTAAACGATTCCCCATTTAATTTAATATCTCTAGAAAGTACTCTCAAGTCCTTAACCTCTTTCGGTTCATTTTCAATTATTGATTCCCCCTTCTTTATTAGCTTCTTAACTACATTAGAATCTTTCATATTAATACTGTTAAGGGCATCTTGCCATTTCAAGTTCTCTGCTCCACCTAAATACTTAATCTCAAACAGATTCATTTGCTCTCGGTTATTCTCCTTAGTAAAAGCAAAACACCTATCAGATTCATTTACTTTTGGTTCATAGTAAACCATATACTTACTATTATCTACCACAAGCTCTTCGCTTGGTAATAGATTAAATAGGGTTGGTTCTTTAAATTCTGAAAAATCGTTTCGTATATTTATTTAGGATAATATATTAAATATCACAAAGTTATTCCTTCAAACTATCAAATACAATATCGATAATCTCAGAAAGCTCCTCCTCTGATACTGTCTTAGTTGGGTTTGAAGAAAGATTCATTCTATTTCTATGCTCTTCTACTAGTTCTCCTGAAGGTAGTAAATCCCTATACCCATATCTATCTACTCTCTTCTCTTTTATCCTCCTGTTTACCCCCTCTAAATGATACTCAAAACCGGCTTTATCATTTCCAAACAATCTCCTAATGCTCTCTGCATTAACTATTTCTCCACAAACAATAAACGTGGTCATCAACATAGCTCTGAACTTAGGCTTAACATCACCAGCAGCCTCTATTCCATCTCTAGTATTGTAAAACCATTCCTGGGGTAATCTTACACCTAGCTTCTCTACGTATGCCCTCTTTTGTTTATCATAAGTGTCTTTATACGAAGTTTTTCCCTCCCCTTCATAGGGTATTATCGGTAAATCCTCTAAACCTTCAAAATCCTCTGCTCTAAAATATTGAGCTTCTAATCTTTCAGTTGAAACTCTTTTTTTTTCAATACTCATATAACTAAATACTCAATTTAACCCCTATATTATATCAAGAAATACACCTACAATACAGAATAATCTTAAATGTTAACTAGTTCTACTAAGCACATTATCATAGAAATCCTTAACCCCCTCAGGAATATTTATTCCAGATACTCCAATAGTAACAAGAATGGCTTCCAATGGGATAAACCCTTTGTTTATCCTGTTCCTAACAGGTTTTCTCCACTCACTAATTAATATATTCTCAACCAATTCACCATCACTTACCTCCACTATTTTTTGAATAGATTCTGTTAACAAACCATAACTAAGATACCCACTACACGATGTATTAAACTGAGTTAAACCGTATTTTGTTAACACAATATACCTGTAGTTAGGCAATATCTCTTTCTCTTCTTTAGGTACTAATACATCATTGAATAGAACAGCAACCTTAACACCATCCTCAAGAAAAACCTCTTTAAAAACCTTAGGATAATCATTTAAAACCCTATCAACATATTCCTGGTTGTGTAGCTCATAAGTATCTCTACTAAAATCAATTCCACCCCCTATCAATTTCGTATTCATTGTGAGACGAGTATATCATAAAAGGGTAATATATCGGGATATCTAGCCCCTCTTTCTAATATCAAAAACCTCAGGAAGCAATCCCCCTTCATTTACCCTTAATACGGATTTAACCCTCCACTGCTCTTTTTTAAATACCTCTCTTAAAAGTTTCTTTTCCTGTGTTAAAAGTATCAACTTCCCCTTCTTTCTTAATATCCTTTTAGCACAAACCTCCAACCCAATATATGCCTGTATATTTTCATCATGAGTACCTACTCTAATACCAAATGGGAGATTACTTAAAAAAACATCTACATTCCTTTTGTTTAATTTCACATCTCGAACACCACTTTTAAATATCATATATCTATCTATATCAATATTCGCTTCTTTAAAATTCTCTTTACTCTTTTCAATTGCACTACCCTTAATATCAGAACATATTACTCTCTTTACATTAAACTCCTCTAAAGCTGTAATAGGGAGGGTACTTGCACCACAGAAAGGATCATATACAATATCTTGCTCCCTTAATTGCCCTATCATACACATTATGTATGCAAGTGAAGGATTAATACCTGCAGATACATATTTTACCCTCCATTCTCTTTTAGAAAGATCAAGTCTTTCTTCTTTCTCATTTATGATTCCAACTGGAGAGAGTAAATTTCTAAATTCTTCAATATCTGAAATATCTGTATTAAACTTCAACGAGGAACTATCCTGTTTGACAATATCTGCCTTAGGATATTTCTCTAACAATTCTCTAGCTATATACTCTCGTGTACCCTCTAAGAAAAGTAATTTGTAATTTGATTTTCTATTCATCACCAGATTATACAATCTGATTATACAATTGTCAGTTAACATATTCGTTATAAAATTCTAATTAGGCCTTTTCATATATCTATGATATACTCATAGCTGTTTGATTAGATTTAAACGAAATAATCGCCTCATATCCATATTAGGTTAAACATTTTTTATATTCGGTTACCTCTATTAAAACCGAAAATAAAATAAGTGTTAACTAAATCATGGGAAATAATTCCAAGTATAATTACAGCCGTAATAAAAATTACAGCAAAAGAAGGTCGTCTTACAGAAGCTCCTCATATAGCAATAGCAGGAAAGGAAGAGGATACAACAGAAGTGGGAGTAAGATAAGTATAAGTCAGTTAATAGCAAAAGCTGAGTATGAAGATCTACCAAGTATATATGTACTAGATCACAATCTCATGGAATTTGATATTAGTGATGAAATAAAAAGAAATATAAAATTCAAAAAGTACACTAGCCCTACTAAGATACAATTCGAAGCTATACCACAAATATTAAATGGTAGAGATATATTAGGAATGGCAAGTACTGGATCAGGTAAGACAGCAGCCTTTTTAATACCTATGATCAATAAGTGTGTTTTGGATAAAAAACAGAGAGTATTAATTGTAGTACCAACTAGAGAACTAGCTATGCAAATACAAGATGAATTTGTCCAGTTAGCTAGAAATACAGGACTAAGGTCAGTATTAATAATGGGAGGAAATAGTATGAGAACACAAATCTCAATACTTAGAAGAGAACCTGCATTTGTTATTGCTACACCGGGAAGATTAAAAGATTTAATGGAAAGAAAAGCCATCAACCTATTAAAAATAAACAATGTCATATTAGACGAAGTAGATAGGATGCTTGATATGGGCTTTATAAACGATATTAGATATATAACTTCCCAGTTAAGTGATAATAAACAATCTCTTTTCTTCTCTGCAACACTAAACAACAAGGCTGAGCAAATTGCACAAGCTTTACTTAAAAAACCAATAAGAATTGAGATAAAAGCACAAGCTAAAGGGAAAAATGTTGATCAGGATGTTGTAAGAATTAAGAATGGAGAAAACAAATTTAATGTACTTTGTGATTACATATCAAAAGATGAATTTGAAAAAGTTTTAGTATTTACAAGAACTAAAAGAGGAGCAGATACTCTCTCTAGAAGATTAGCAGACAAAGGAGTTAAGGTAGGAGCTTTACACGGAGATAAGAGACAATCTAAAAGAACAAAGATAATAAATGCCTTTAAAAAAGATTACTTTAATATATTGGTAGCTACAGATGTAGCCTCAAGAGGATTAGATATTAACAATATTAGTCATGTAATAAACTATGATATACCTCAAAACTATGATGATTACATACATCGTATTGGAAGAACAGGAAGAGCTGGTAAAAAAGGTTATGCTCTTACCTTTGTTTAAATATCTAAATCACAGAAACTCCATATAATCAGAAATTACAAAGTCTGCTAACTGATATACAAAGTCATCATTCCATCCCCTATTTAGTATCCCAATAGTGAATAATCCTGCGCCTTTTGCAGATTGTAAACCATAGAAAGAGTCTTCAAATACAATACACTGAGTACTATTTACTCCAGCATATTCCATCGCTTGTTGGTATGCCTCTGGTGCTGGTTTACCTCTCACTACATCAAACCTGTCAAATATCTTTTCAAAATTATCATATATTCTAAAATGTGTAAGTATCCTTTTGACATGCTCCTCTCTAGATGATGTAACAATTATTCTTCTTTTTTGCCCGTCATAATGTTTAAGAAACCTTTCAATTCCAGGAATTAGATATATCTCTTCATCTAACTGCTCTTCAATCAATCTCTTTTTATGTACATAGTATTGATGAATTATCTCCTTAGTAGAAAAATCTTTAAAACCTCNTTNAGAT
>JGI24025J20009_10001325_pt1 | contig 18687 bp, 21 predicted proteins | sample Cruoilmetagenom3_FD_20009 | JGI IMG/M metagenome (IMG submission 20009) | reverse complement strand
TCGAGACAGAAGTCGACGTCGAGGCGACGCTGGCGCGGATAACCCGTGAACGTACCACAGTGTATTGCGCGGTGCCGACTGTCTATATTTTCATGCTGAATGCTTTCGATCCTGCCCAACACGACCTGAGTGCGATGCGGGTTTTCGATTATGGCGGTGCTCCGATGGCGCAAGACGTGATCGAACGTCTGGCCAAAACCTTTCCACATGTCGAGCTGCGTCAAACGTACGGGCTGACGGAGGCGGGGCCGTCGGGCACGTTCCTGGCCGGGCGCGATGCGTTGCGCAAGCTGGGATCGCTGGGAACAGCCATGCCCATGTGCGACGTCAGGGTTATGCGCCCCGATGGCAGCGAAACCGACCCCGACGAGATGGGCGAGGTCGTCATGCGTGGGCCCTCCGTCAGTCAGGGCTACTACAAGCAACCGGACGCAACTGCCGAGACATTCCGCGATGGCTGGCTATGGAGCGGCGACTTGGCCCGGAGGGATGCCGACGGGTACCTGTTTTACATGGATCGCAAGAAGGATGTGATCATTCGCGGCGGGTTCAACATCACCTCAATGGAGGTGGAAGACGCCGTATTCAAACATCCATCGGTCGAAGAAGTCTCGGTGGTGTCTATTCCGCACGACAAGCTTGGCGAGGACCTTTGTGCCTTCGTCGTGCCCGGCAAGTCAAAACCGGTGACCAAAGAAGAACTGATGGATTTCCTGACCCCCCGGATCGCCGACTACAAGATCCCAAGGCATTGGGTGTTGGTACCCGAGTTGCCACGCAATCCAACGGGCAAGATTCTTAAGAATGAACTACGGGAGAGGGCGCGAAATCACGCGTTCTGATTAATTTTAAACTGAACGTTAAGGAGGAAACTATGGTTCAGATAAGCAGACGGAAAGTGCTTCACTTGATGGGAGCAGGTGTAGCAACAAGCGCTTTGAGCGCGCCAATGTATGCGCGTGCTCAATCAGCGCCATACAAGATGGGGTTTGTCAGTGCGCTCAGCGGGCCGGCAGAAGCCTTGGGTCGGCCGATGCTGTTCGGAGCCCAACTTGCTGTGGATGAAATCAACGCCGCAGGCGGCATTAACGGTCGTAGTATCGAACTGCATGTCCGGGACACCAAAGCAAAGCCCGATACCGGTACTGTCGCAGCACGAGAACTGATCGGTGAGGGCTGTAACATGCTGCTCGGGTGTGTCTCGAGTTCAGTTGCCTTGGCGATCAACGGCATCCTCAAGCAGGAAAACGCCACCCTCATAACCGCTGCGGCCCATTCGCTGCGCCTTACGCATGAGGATTTCAACCGCCACTACTTCCGGGTCACTGACAACCCGTATATGCGCCAGCGCGCCCAGGCGAAACTCATGGCGGAACTCTATCCCGACGTCACCTCTTGGGGTGGGCTGATCCCGGACCATGAATATGGTCGTTCGACATGGGAAGCCTATCGGCATGGGTTGAATACCTTCTATCCGGAACTGGCAGGTGTGCAGCCTACAATATCCGACCCCATTCTTACTCAGTACGGCGGCAGCGACTATCGCAACTACATTGCCTCGGCGCTGCGCGATCCTGCGGTCGGATTCTTCAGCTCGCTCTATGGCGGTGATGCGATCAGCTTGTTCCAACAGGCCAAGCCCTATGGCTTCTTCCAGAAGAAGGCACCATTCATGGATTCGGCGAATGAATTCATTGCTGCTCGCGCGATGAAGCAGGAACTGCCTGAAATGTGGGTCGGCTCGCATTGGTATTTTGGTGCCTTCAAAGGCAATGAGATCAGTGATCGTCTGTACAACAAGTACCAAGAGGAAACAGGCAACAAGCATCCAGATGGCTTTGTCTCCGAAGGTCATGCCACCGTAATGGCTTATGCCGGCGCGCTGGCCAAGGCACCTGAAGGGAGCACAGAAGAAGTGATCTCGGCGCTTGAGGGCCTGACCTTTGAAACGGCGACCGGCTCGCGGACATTGCGTGCAGAAGACCACCAAGCGATCAAACCAGTGATCATCTACCGCCTGCGCGGCGCAGACAATGATGCCGGATTCGAGATCATGGAGTACCGCGTCATTGACGGTGCGGAAACCATCGAAGACGCGACGCCGGGCCAACCGGTGAACTGGTAAACACTGTCGGCACCGGCGCGTAACGTCTGCGCCGGTGCCTTTCCAATCTAGAGAGGTGCTTGCCTATGCTGGCCGATTTCCTTTTGATCGCGATGAACGGATTGGTCTGGGCGATGGCCATATTCCTGGTCGCATCCGGACTGACCCTGGTTTTCGGGATCTTACACATCTTGAATTTTTCGCACGGTGGCTTCGTGATGATCGGGGCCTATCTTGCCTATTCAATCATGAATTTGGGCTCCGGCGCTGTCGGAATTGTTGCCTTTCTGGGGCTCGCACTCGCCTGTGCCGTGACCGTTGGGGCGATGGGTTTTGTGATAGACCGGGTCGTCTTCAAACGCTTGAAGGATGTGGATGACAGTTATTCGCTGATTGCGACCTATGCCATCCTGTTGCTTAGCGAAGGCGCGGTAAAAACAATCTGGGGTCCAAATTTTCTCAGTGTCTATCCGCCCAAAGGTCTTGGCGGGGCGGTCTTCCTCGGCGATTTTATCATGCCCGCTTATGCCCTGTTCGTGATCGGTGCGGGTATTGCTGTATTCCTGGTTCTGGATTTCTGGCTGCAACGCACCGCCTCGGGCAAGATAATGAAGTCCGTCGCGCTTGATCCTTGGATGGCCAGCCTTCTGGGGATCAATATCAACTTGATATTCACCGTTGCCGTTGTTGCAGGATTTGCCCTTGCCGGGCTGGCTGGCGGTGTGTTGGCCCCCAACCAGAGCCTTTCTCCCATGATGGGGGGCACCTACATCATTCAGGCATTTGGCGTGATTATCGTGGGTGGGATCGGCAACGTCCGCGGCGCGTTTCTCGCGGCAATACTGCTGGGTCTGATCGACGCGTTTGGAACCGTCTATGTCCCGAGTCTTCCGGGCGTCTTCTTTTTCGTCGCGGTGGCGGTGATCATCCTTTTCCGGCCGCAAGGCCTCCTGAGCGGGGTTCGCTGATATGGACAACAACACAACCTCTTTCGGCTTCAAGGCCACGCCTCTGATCGCTCTGGCTCTCTGCTTTGCTGCCTTTGCGACGGTCCCTTTCTGGGCCGAGAAGGGGCTCGTCTTTCTGGCGGGCATTCTAATGCTTCAGATCGTCTTTGCGCTGTCTTTCAACCTGATTTTCGGGCTGACCGGGCTGGTCAGCTTTGGTCAGGCGGCCTTCTTTGCAGCAGGGGCCTATGCGTCGGCATGGCTGTCTAGTTACGCGCCCGATTTGCCGTTTGTCCTGACCCTGGCATTCGGGGGGCTGGTCGGGGCGCTGCTTTCAGTGCTCATCGGGATGGTGGCGCTGCACCGGGCGAGTGGCATTTATTTCGCGATCCTGACGCTCGCGCTTGGACAGCTGATCTATACGCTGATCGGCAAGTCCACCGCTTTGGGGCGAGAAGACGGTCTGATCGGCATCACCCGCCCAAACCTGAATTTCGGTTTGTTTGAAATCGACCTGAGCCGCGGCGACGACTACTACTATCTGATCTTCGTCGCGTCGGCCGGTATGATCGTTAGTCTGTGGTGGGTCTGGCATGGCACTTTGGGGCGAACCTTGTCTGCAATTCGACAAGAACCCGAGCGCATCAGATTTCTTGGGGTCAATGTCCGTCGCTACCGTGAATATGCTTTTGTCATATCCGGCACGGTCACAGCACTTGCTGGTGCTCTTTTGGCACCATGGAGCCAGATCATCACTCCGATGATTGCGCATTGGTCATACTCGGCGCTGCCGATCCTGTTTTGCCTGCTTGGCGGTAGCACACGCTTTTGGGGGCCGGCGGTCGGTGCGATCGTCTTTGCAGGGCTTGAGCATTCGACCCGCAACATGTTTGGCATGGCCGAGCTGATCGTTGGCGGCGCTTTGCTGTTTGTCGTGCTAGCGATGCCTGGCGGCATCCTGGGTACGATCGCGCTGCTGCGCCAGAAAATCTTGTCACCGGCTGAAGGGAGACCCAGCGATGAGTAATATGCTTGAAGCGAAAGGGATCAACTTCGCTTACCCGTCGGTAAACGTGCTTAGTGATGTGGATATTTCCGTCCAGGCCCATGAGAGCCACGTCGTTATCGGGCCGAATGGCGCCGGGAAAACCACGCTATTCAAGGTGCTGTCGGGCGAGATGTTTCCTCAATCCGGCAAGGTTTGGTACAACGGCGAAGACGTGACCGGGCTGGATGCCTGGGAGAGGGTTCAGCGCGGCATCGGGCGAACCTTTCAGGTGGCTCGTCTGTTTGCCGAACAAAGTGTTCTGAACAACGTGGTTCTTGCTCTGGAATGTCGGGAACGGATCAAAGGGACGTCGCACGGAGCATGGTGGAGGCTTCATTCCAGCCGCGAGTTGGTGGACGAAGCGATGAGCCGGTTAGCGCAGTATGGCTTGGCTGTGCGCTCTGAAGATGAGGCCGCGAACCTGTCGCATGGGGACAAGAAGCGGCTCGAACTTCTGATGACGCTGGCACTGAATCCCAAGCTTATTATGCTGGATGAACCCACGGCTGGCATGGCGCCCGATGACCGGCGTTCCGTCGTCGAGATGATCAACCGGCTGCGAGAGGACGAAGGGCTGACCCTGCTGTTGACCGAACACGACATGGAAGTGGTGTTTGGCCTGGCCACCCGGCTGACCGTAATGAACCAGGGACAGGTCGTTGCCAGCGGCGATCCTGAAACGGTTCGGCGTGATCCAATGGTACACGAGATCTACTTTGGCAAAGGGGGCTCTCATGCTTGAACTTAAGAACCTGAACGCCTTTTATGGGCAGAGCCATATCCTTTATGACCTTTCGCTGCGCGTCCAGGACGGCCAAGGCGTGGCCATCGTCGGGCTGAACGGCATGGGAAAATCGACCCTGCTGAAGTCGATCCTGGGGGCTGGGCCAACAGTGACTGGCAGCATAACTCTGGATGGCAAGGATATCGGAAAGTGGCCGTCGCATCTGCGCGCCCGCGAAGGTATGTCGCTGGTGCCGGAAGATCGGCGGATCTACCCCCATCTCACGGTCTCCGAAAACCTACAGCTTGCAGGGTATGCAAAGGTCAAAGGGCGCGCGCCCTATACCGTCGAGGAGGTGCTGAAGCGGTTCCCCTTGTTGCAAAAGCTGGCAGATCGGAAGGGTTTTCAGCTGTCAGGCGGCGAGCAGCAATTGGTTGCTGTTGCTCGCTCTATGCTGGCGAGGCCCCGGTTTCTTTTGCTTGATGAGCCGACCGAAGGGCTGGCGCCGCTTATTGTCGATTCAATGGGCGACCAAATCCGCGAGCTTCGAGAAAGCGAAGGTATGGCGCTGATACTTGCGGAGCAAAATGTTGAATTCGCTCGTGCCTGTACCGAACACCTCCTGGTTCTGGATGTCGGGCGTGCCGCGTTTTCCGGAAGCTGGCAGCAGTTCGACGCCGATCCTTCGATACGCGATAAGCATCTGAAATTATGAGCGGTTTCATGGAAAGCCGTCCCTGGCCAAAGCCGGACCCGGAACAAGCCGCTGAGTATTACGCCAGCGGAGATTGGCGCCGCAAAACGCTGTCGCAGGGGTTGAGGGAACAACTGAGTTCGAATCCCTATGACATCGCTATCGCGGGCGATAATGACCGCTACAGCTATGCTCAGTTTGACACCATGGCCCGCTCGATGGCCGAATGGCTGCGTTCCAAGGGCATGCAGCGCGGTGATGTGGTAGCGTTTCAATTGCCGAACTGGTACGAAGTTGCGGCGCTTGCGCTCGCCTCTTCGATGCTTGGACTCGTCTGTCTTCCTATCGTGCCCATCTACCGCGAGGCCGAGCTTCGCTTCATTCTTCGGGCCTCGGGGGCGCGTATTTTGCTGACACCGAGCGTGTTCCGCGGGTTTGATTATGCAGAAATGGCGCGGCGGTTGCAGGCCGAAATTCCGTCACTTGAAACTGTCGTTTCACTTCGAGACCCGGACAGCGAAAACCCCTTTGCCGCGCAGCCATGGCCGGGTGATCCNGAAGACAACCCCGATGATCCNTTTATGCTCATGTACACCTCGGGGACGACCGGCCACCCGAAGGGCGTGGTGCATACCGTGAATTCTCTTGACTGCGAATTGTGCCGTGTCTGCGAGTGGTGGCAAGTGCAGGCAGGCAAGGATGTCGTGCTGATGCCATCGCCGGTGACCCATGTGACAGGATGGCTTTATGGGATCATGATGCCATTCACGCATGGCGTGCGCTCTGTGTTGATGGAACGCTGGGATGCGGATGACGCTATTAAGTTGATCGACCGGGAAAAAGCCACCTTTACCGTTGCGGCCACACCCTTTCTGACCGAGTTGCTTGGCCGTGCCAAGGCAAGCGGCAACAACTTGCGCAGTTTGCGTGTTTTTGCGTGCGGGGGCGCGCCCGTGCCGCCGGATATCATTCGCAACGCATGGTCCGAGTACCCCAATCTCTTGGCGTGCCGGGTATATGGCTCTACCGAGGCACCCACGGTCACGCTTGGTGTCGCCTCACGAGACAATGGCGACATGGCGGCGCTAACCGATGGGCGCATTGTTGGGCACGATGTTCGCATCGTTGATGAAGCTGAACGGGATTGCCCTATTGGCACCGAAGGTGAAATTCTGGTGCGCGGGCCTGAACTCATGGTCGGTTATCTTGACCCTGCGGACAACGAAACTGCTTTTGATGAAAAAGGCTATTTCCGTACCGGGGATCTGGGGCGAATAGACGATCAGGGCTGCATCACCATTTCAGGGCGAAAAAAAGATCTGATCATTCGAGGAGGAGAGAACCTCTCGGCCAAGGAGATCGAAGACGCCCTGCAGCGCCATCCTGCCATTCTTGAAGCTGCNGTCNTNGGCATNCCTCACCCGCGCCTTGGTGAAACCGGTTGCGCTATTGTGCGGCTTGTCGAAAATGCCAAGGCCCCCGATGTTGCCAAGGTTTCCGCCTTTTTGGATGGCGAGGGGCTCGCTCGTCAAAAGCACCCCGAAAAAATTGTTGTTGTTGACGATTTTCCGCGCACGGCGTCCGGAAAGATCCAGAAGTTCCATTTACGAAAAAGCTTCGGAAAGGGTGTGGATAAATAGGCAAATCCGAACAGCATTTCCGTATTCGTCTTCTGCGTGGTCATGCTATATCCCTGCCAAAGCTGATGCTGTCTTACAGGAAAACACTATGGCCACCAAACAAACTCTAAAACCGCGGAGAACCCGAGCGGAAAAAGCCGCGCAAACTCGGGCTGCGCTGTTGCATGCCGCGGCCGAGGTCATCGGAGAAGTGGGATATGGAGATGCGTCAATCGCGCGGATTACGCAGCGGGCAGGGATCGCCCAAGGAACATTCTATCTGTACTTCGAAAACCAGCAGGACCTGTTTGATCAGTTGTTGCCAACCCTGGGACAGGACCTGCTAAACTATCTGTCCGAGCGCGTGGCCGGCACCAAAGATATACTCGAAGTCGAAGAAGCGGGATTTCGCGGATTTTTCGATTATCTGGTTGAGAATCCTGCATTTTTCCGCATTCTCAACGAAGCGGAAATTGCTGCCCCACGCGCGTATGAGCGGCATTTCGAGTTGCTGCGGCGACATTACATGCGAGCCCTCGGACGTAGCTGGAAACAAGGAGAGCTTCCGGATTTCGAGCAGCAGGAACTGGAGGTTCTGGTCTATATCCTCTTCGCTGCCCGTAGCTATCTCTATCTGCGCTATTCAAAGAGCGAAGATGGCCCGCAACCCATACCCGAGTGGGTCGTACAGGCGTTCATGAAGTTCGTGCGCGGCGGAGTTCTGCAGGGGCGTCCCGATCTGACTGCGCCGTCCTCCGGCTCAATGAAGGAANAAGATACCGATGACCATGCACGAAAAGATCAAGAACCAAACGTATGACCTTTATGGTGGNCGGGTGTGTTTCAATGAGTGGTGTGGGGTACTCCATGAGAAATCGACCCCCCTCGACACACGAATGGCACTCCCATGGTCACCACGCATCGCCTCGGCTCAGGGGGTGATCGGGCCGGGCATACTGTCCTCGATTGCAGATATCGTGGGTGGTCAGGTGGCTTCGTCCGAATATGGCTGGAAAGCGCAGATTGCCACGATCAGCCTCGCTCTTAGCGTGACGTCCCCGGTGCCGCCCAGAGTTGGCCTTCTGGCAAATGGGCACAAGGTTGTTGAGGATGACGGAACAATCCTAAGCGATATACGGATCACCACCGACGACGAAAACAAAACCCTGGTTGCGACTGCACAGCTGCGAAAAATCGTGATTGCACGGCCGCCCAGTCCGATTGAGCCCGGTCAGTATCCCCCCATAGAGTACGATGACGATAGGCCATTCATGTCAGAGCAAGACATCGGTTTTAAAGGCAATGGCGACAAATTGCGTTCCCGGATAGAGGCGCGCCCTCATTTCATGGGAAATGTTGCCAGACGTGCGTTACATGGCGGTTTGGTGGCCGCTGGTCTGCTTGAAACCATTGCCGAACTCGGCAGACGACATGAAAGAGGTTTTGTTCCGTTCGATAGCGTTGTTGATTTCTTATCTCCGGCACGGGACACCGCAATGGATATCAGCGCGCAGATGCTGCAGGCGGGCGGACGTATCGGGTTTGCAGAGGCCGAGATGTTCCAGGAGCCTCCTGGTTCGGAACGCCGCAAGATAGCGCGCTTGTCTGCAACGCTGAGACATATAGCAACCAGCGGCCAAACATGAATCCAGAAACTGAAGGCAGCATAGATTCTGCCTTCAAAGCGTTTCGCGGTAAACCTGAACCAGAGGCTTTGTCCGAAGCGCCCGGAGCGTTCATATGTTGTGCTGGGCCTCGCCTTTTGCCTGCCTCAGGTTAAAGGCGATACGCTTTGGGTCCCGTAAAAAATGGGGATAACCTTCCGGCTCAAACCTAATTCTTTTGCTTGGACATCTGCACTGCCAGAATACCCGCCATAATCACCGCCACGCCGATCATATCGTTGATCCGAAGCGCTTCACCCAACACCAGCGCGGCGATGGCCACTCCGAAAAACGGATTGATAAAATGGAACGTCGCCGCCCGTGTCGCGCCAATACGCCCGACCAGCATGAACCACACCAACGTGGCCGCCAGCCCGGGGATCAGCGTGGTATAGACAAAGGCGGCAATCAACTGCCAGCTCCAGGCGATCTGGATGGTTTCGGTGGCGGCGGCGGCAACACTCAGCGCAGCGCTGCCCACCAGCATCTGCAAGCCGACAACCATCAGGAAATTCCCGCCCGATGTTGCCCCTCGCACAGCCAAAGTGGCAAAAGTCAGGGCGATCACGCCGCCGATGCACAGGATCAGCCCATACATATCAACACCGCCCTGCAACCGTGTTCCCATGATGATGCTTACCCCGATCACACCGCCAATCAATCCGATAATCGCCAGAGGCGTCAGCCGTTCCCCAAAGATGATCCACCCAGCCAAGGCCACCAGCAATGGCATGGTCGATGCGATGATGGCGGCCAATGACGCTTCAATCGTTTGCATCGCCACAAAGTTGAGCCCGAGATAGAGCGCATTCTGACAAATGCCAAAGATGATCGTGGCGCGCCACTGTGCCCGCGTCAGCCGCCAGCTTTGTTTTAGCATCAAGGCGATGATCACGCCCAACAGGCCCGAAATCAGAAACCGTATCGACAGCGCTGTCAGCGGTGGGGCCGATGCCACGATAATGCGCGCTGAGGTAAATGCGCTTGACCACATGATGGCAAAGGCCAACCCCATCGTGATCGCGCGAAAATCCATACTGCCCTCATCACTGCCCTGTCATTTGGGCATGTCACAACACCTGACAAAAAGAAAGGGCCGCATGCATGATGCGGCCCTGTCCAAACTCTGTGATAGCGTCGGCTTAGCCGTTCACGCTGTCTTTCAGCTTTTTCGAGATTGTCATTTTGACAACCTTGTCTGCGTCTTTATGAATCTGTTCGCCTGTGGCTGGGTTGCGCACCATGCGTGCAGGGCGTTCGCGGCAATAGATTTTGCCAACGTCGGGCAGGGTCACTGCACCACCACCGGATACTTCACGGGTGATGATAGCCACGACTGCGTCGAGTGCGCCGCCTGCGGATTTCTTATCGGTACCCATTTCTTCGGCCAATGCTGCCACGAGTTGGGTTTTGGTCATCGGTTTTGCCATCTTTGTGGTCTCCTTACACTGCCCAAGTTTGGGCCTCATTCGCATGATTTAACGCCATATGGTGGGTGAACACAACAAATAGAGGGTACACGGGGCGATTTTTCCTGCATTTTGTGCCGGTTTTTGCCCTTTAAAGGAAGGCAGTTTCGTCAAAACTGCGCAATTTGCGGCTATGGAGACGTTCCAGCGGCATTTCAGCCAAAGATTCCATCGCCCGAATTCCGATCATCAGATGGCGCGAAACCTGTGATTTGTAGAAATCTGACGCCATGCCAGGCAGCTTTAATTCGCCGTGCAACGGCTTGTCGCTGACGCATAACAGCGTTCCATATGGCACCCGAAACCGAAACCCGTTGGCAGCGATTGTAGCACTTTCCATATCCAGCGCCACGGCGCGGCTCTGGCTCAGACGTTGTACCGGGCCGGAATGGTCACGCAGCTCCCAATTGCGGTTGTCAAAACTGGCCACGGTGCCGGTGCGCATCACCCGTTTCAACTCGTATCCCTCAAGCTGTGTCACCTCGGCGACGGCCTGTTCCAACGCAATTTGAATTTCCGCCAGCGCCGGGATCGGCACCCAGCCGGGCAGATCAGCATCCAGAACGCCGTCTTCGCGCAGATAGGCGTGGGCCAATACGAAATCACCCAAGGATTGCGAATTGCGCAACCCCGCACAATGCCCGACCATCAGCCAGGCATGTGAGCGCAACACTGCAATATGATCGGTCGCGGTTTTGGCATTTGACGGCCCCACCCCGATATTGACCAACGTGATCCCCGATCCGTCCGCCCGCTTCAGGTGATAGGTCGGCATCTGTGGCAGCTTTTCGGGATGGGCGATCTCCTCATCGGGATCCGTGATCACCACATTCCCGGTGGAGACAAACTCGGTATAACCACTGTCCGCATCTGCCAGCATACGACGGGCATAGCTTTCAAACTCGGATACATAAAACTGGTAGTTGGTGAACAGAACGTGGTTTTGGAAATGCTCGGGTTCTGTGGCGGTGTAATGCGTCAAACGGGCCAGTGAATAATCCACCCGCTGGGCTGTGAACGGCGCCAACGGTTCGGGCGCGCCCGCTGTGGGCTGATGTGTGCCGTTGACGATATCATCGCTGGTGATGCGCAAATCCGGCACATCAAACACATCGCGCAGGGTAAAATCGGCAGCCCCTTCCTGGGGCACGGATATGCCCGGATCATTGGCCACCGCAAAATGTACCGGGATGGGCGTGTCGGACAGCTGAATGCAAATTGGAACCCGGTGATTGTCCAGCAACAGGCCAATCTGCTGTTCCAGATAATGGCGAAACAGATCAGGCCGCGTAATAGTGGTGGCATGGGTGCCCGGCTCGGCCACATGGCCAAAGGCAAGGCGGCTGTCGATCTTGGCAAAGCTGGTCGTGGTGATCCTGATCTCAGGGTAATATGCGCGGATACGGTGGCGTGGTGGGCTGCCCAGCATGGCGGCATTAAACTCGTCACACAGAAATTTCACGGCCTGATCATAAAGCAGACACAGCTGATCCACCGCGTCACGGGCCGAGGTAAACTCTTGCGGGCCGGGGCTGTCCGGCGTTGAAATCTGACGGGTTGAATCAAAATGCGGCATCTGGGTCTTTCATTGCTTGGGCGCACGTTGACACGCGGCTCAGGCACAATCAAGCTGCGCCCACATGATCGGAGGTTTCCATGGAGTATGAAACAACAGGTGCCCCGGAATTTGGTGCATCCCTGCGCGGGCTGGGGTTGAATATTCTGGTGCGGGATGTGGCTGCGCAGGTGGATTTTCTGACGACGGTGTTTGGCATGCAAGCCTTCCAGCCCACCGCCGATTTTGCGATCATGACCTACGGAAATCAGGTGTTTCAGGTTCACGGCGATCATACCTATCATTCGCACCCCTTACCCGGCCTTTTGCCCGAAGCAGGTGCACGCGGGGCTGGGGCTGAATTTCGCCTTTACGACACCGATCCGGATGAGGCCGAAAAGAAGGCCATTGCCTTTGGTGCGCATATTCTTGCCCCGCCGCTGGACAAGCCCCATGGCCTGCGTGAAGCCTATATCCTGTGTGATAACGGTTATGCGTGGGTGCCGTCGCGCCCACTTTGATCTGTCGCTTGGAAAGCGCGAAGTCAGTTCAGCGGCGGCAGGGCTTGGGCCAAGTCATAACGTGTCCATTGGCAATACTTATATCGCATGCCTGCGTCTTTTTTGTTGATAAAGAGGCGCGGGCAAATGCACGATCTACTTACCCAAAAAGGAGGCCGCCATGACCGTCACCCAACTGCAAGCTAACATCGAACACTGGCAAAGNCGGGTCGAGCTGACAGCATCCCTGCGCTGGACCGAACGCCTGAACCTGCACGAGGCNGTGGCAAACCATTTCAGTCTGGCCGTGAGTGGTGACGGCACGCAGTTTTTGATGAATCCCAACCAGATGCACTTCAGCCGGATTAAGGCCAGTGATCTTTTGCTGTTGGATGCCAATGATCCCGAAACTCTCAATCGTCCCGGCGCGCCTGATCCGTCGGCTTGGGGGTTGCATGGCTCGGTGCATCGGCGCTGCCCGCACCACCGCTGCCTGATGCATGTGCATTCGATCCACGCCACAGTTCTGGCCTCGCTTGCCGACAGCAATATCCCCCCGATTGATCAAAACACCGCGACGTTTTTCAACCGCTATGTGATTGACAATGATTTTGGCGGTGTCGCCTTTGAGGATGAAGGCGAACGCTGTGCTGTGGCCCTGCAAGACCCATCCAAAAAGGTGATGATCATGGGCAACCACGGCATTCTGGTGATGGGGGATACACCCGCAGATACCTTCAACCGGATGTATTACTTTGAACGCGCCGCCGAGACATACATTCGTGCCCTGCAAACCGGTCAGCCTTTGCGGGTTTTATCCGATGAGATCGCCGAGAAAACCGCACATGAGATCGAGACCTTCCCCGGTGCCGCCAACAACCATCTGGCTGAGCTGATGCGCATTCTCGACGATGAGGGTTCAAACTACGCAAGCTAAATCGGGCACCGGCCTACCGATATCGGGGCCTCTGCCACGCTCGCAGTGACGTAGCCACAAAAGTGACCCTGTACATGCAAAAAGAAGTTGCACACCTGCGCCTTGCCAATCCCGCCCATGGGCGACACATAAGAGGAATGAGCAAAACACTTTTATCCTTTGGGCATGGTTATTCAGCGCGGGCACTGGCCAAGCAGTTGGTGCCCCAGGGCTGGCAGGTGATCGGAACCACGCGCAAGCCCGAGAGCGTCAGCGAGTTGCAAACTGAGGGCGTGACCCCGGTTCTTTGGCCGGGCGGTGATCTGGGGCAGGCGTTTGAGCAGGCCACTCACCTGCTGATCTCAGCCGGACCAGATGCCGATGGTGATCCGGTTCTGAATGCTTACCGCAATGATATTGCGCGGATTGCCCCGCGGCTGGAATGGGTTGGTTACCTGTCCACCACCGGCGTTTATGGCGATCATCAGGGTGGCTGGGTGACTGAGGACACCCCCCTGGCCCCCTCTACCCGGCGTGGGAAAATGCGTGTCGAGGCCGAAGCCGATTGGCAAACTATCCCGGATTTACCTCTGCATATTTTCCGACTGGCGGGCATTTATGGCCCCGGTCGCGGCCCGTTTGAAAAAGTTCGCCAAGGCACCGCCCGGCGGATCATCAAACGCGACCAGGTGTTCAGCCGTATCCATGTCGAAGATATTGCACAGGTGTTGCAGGCCTCAATCAATCAACCCAATCCGGGGGCCGTCTATAATCTGTGCGATGATGACGCGGCTCCGCCAGAAGACGTGATTGCCTATGCCGCTGAACTGCTGGGTGCGCCTGTCCCACCTGCCGTGCCCTTTGAAGAGGCCGACATGACCCCCATGGCGCGCAGCTTTTATGCTGAATCCAAACGCGTCAGCAATGCACGCATCAAGGACGAGCTGGGCGTGAACCTGATCTATCCCAATTATCGTGTGGGGTTGCAGGCTCTGCTGGGCTGAGAATACCCCACCCGCCCGCAGCGCCCTGACGCAGAACTTCAGCGCTTATATTGATAATTCATGCATCCTGCATCGACATCCATTTGATTTGGATAAGCGATCAATTCCGGGTGCTCAAACCCGGCACAAATGCGATAGGCCGTATCCGATATCTTCTCGTACACATAAGGCGCTTGGGTAAACGGATCGGCCATGCGCGGGGCTGGGGCGCAATCTGCAATCGTGTCCTGTTCTGATGGCAGGGCATCTGGCAATACCTTGTCGTTGGCATAGGCCAGACAAATCACATGCCCACTCAGATTTCTGACGTCTGACATCCTCGCTTTGTCACGCTTTTCCTGCTTGCCAGTGGCCGGCCCGCCGACCGACCAGATACCAGCGGCAATGGTGGCCAGCACGATGATGCCAATCACAATGGGAGGACCTGATTCAGCTTTCATTTGCGTCCTCCGTCATATCCGCTCGAAAGTAGAAAAAGATCAATCCGGCCACACCGGCCACCACAGCGGCCTTGGCGATAAAACGCGCCGTCAGATCACCATTCAGCAATGCATAGATCACATAGATCAAATCCCCCAACAGCGCGATGGCGGCCAGAAACAGTGTGATATACCCAAACCACTTGCGCACGTCTGACCGCCTGCGCCCGGCATTGGCCTTGATGGATCGGTTTGCCCGTACATTCAGCATTGCAAACAATGGAAAGAACACAATAAGCGAGGCAATCGAGAACCGCATGTCGCGTTTGCTATAGTAGCTGTATTTCTCGTCCAGATCTGGAATCCACTGATCAATCAAATGCATAAGCAGCGTGCTCAGATGCCAGGCTGTCATCGCCAAGGCGACAAACATCAATCCATAAAGAAATGCCTCACGCGCTGAAACAAACGGCCGGGGGCGTGGCACGGGCGGAGAAAACTCACCTTCCGCCCAATTGCCCAATGCGTCGCGGATTTCGGGCGGGCTCCATCCGGCCTGCTCAAGTGCTGCGGATATTCATCGCGCGAACGCCCTGCATTCAGCGCGTCATAGACAAAACTGGCCAATTGATCAGAGGATTTCATAGCGCTCTCCTATTGCCTCAGGCTTGCGGGTCAGTTTGCGCAATGAAGCAACGTTTTGCAAACATATGCCGCCTCAAAGCGCGCCAACAGCGGCGGCAAACCTGCTGACCTCTTCTTCGGTATTGTAATAATGCACCGAGGCGCGCGTAAGCCCCTCGGTCAATCCGCGCGGTACCATATCCAACCGCGCCGAGGTGGTCAGTGCCACCGACACATTCATTTTTTGGGCCTTCAGTGCCTTGAAAATGTCCTGCGGGGCCACGCCATCCTTGGTGAACGTCACAATCCCACTTTTGCGGGTGCCAAGATCCTGAACATCAATGCCGGGAATATCTGTCAGCGCCGCGCGCAGCTGGTTCGAAATTTCAACCACACGCGCTTCGATTGCGGGCAGCCCAATGGCGCGGGCATACCCAACCGCCACCCCAAGGCCGATCTGGCCGGCCATATACCGCTCCCAGTTTTCAAACCGTTTGGCGCCGGGGGCCCATTCATAACTGTTGGGCCCTGTCCATGTGGCGGCACGCAAATCAATAAAGGGCGGGTCAGTCTGATCGGCCAAAGTGCTTCGCATGTACAAAAACCCTGTGCCACGCGGCCCACGCAGATATTTGCGGCCCGTGCCCGAAAGGACGTCACAGCCAATGCGTTGCACATCCACGTCAATCTGGCCGACTGACTGGCAGGCATCCAGCACATAAAGCAACCCATGCTCACGCGCGATACGCCCCACCTCTTGGGCAGGGTTCACCAATCCGCCTTGCGTTGGTACATGCGTGATGGCAATCACGCGGGTTCGCGGCGTGATCAGGGCAGGGATGGCCTCAACATCAATCTGGCCGCTGGCATCCGATGGCACCAGGTCAATCTCGATCCCACGGCGCTGGGCCAACTGCAAAAACGCCAGATAATTCGACACATATTCCGAAGCATGAGTCAGGATCCGGTCGCCCTCTTTCAAAGGCAGCCCATAAAATGCCATGTCCCAGGCGCGGGTGGCGTTTTCAACATAGGCAATCTCGGACGGATCAGCGTTCAACAGGGCGGCGAATTCAGTATAGAATGCGGCCAGCCCATCGGCGGCGGCAGCTTCGGCTTCGTAGCCACCCAACGCGGCCTCAAGTGCCAGATGCCCGGTAAGGGCGTTAACCACAGGCCGGGGCATGAGCGCCGCACCAGCATTGTTGAAATGCACCATATTGGCACAGGCAGGCGTATCGCCGCGCAGTGCGGTGATGTCCATCATGCGCTATCTTTGCCTACGTTTTCTTCAAAGGCGACTTTGAAAGCGGCTTGTTTTTCGGCTGAGGCATCAATCTGATAATTCGCCTTCCACTCGGCCATGGTCATGCCATAAAACCCCTCTCGGGCCTCATCCTTGGTCATTTCGATGCCGCGCTCAGCGGCGGCTTCCTGATACCAGCGGCTCAGGCAATTGCGGCAGAACCCGGCCAAATTCATCATGTCGATATTCTGCACATCCGTGCGCTTTTCCATCAAATGATGGCGCAGGGTGCGAAAGGCGGCGGCCTCAAGTTCGATACGGGTTTGATCATCCATGGTCTGAGTGTCCGGTGTTAATTATGCGTGGTCATCTGACCGTATCAGGCCCGTGATAGGCACACAATCATGTGGTTCATCAGGTCACATCAGGCGCAGTGCGACATAAGGGGCCAGCGCAAAAACGATCGTCAAAACCTTGAGCAAGGCCAGCCAAGCATAAAGCATGATGCGCACCTGTTCCGGGTCCAGCCCAAAAAGACGGGCGTGCAGGCCTGCCGCCCAATCCCGCATCACGAATACGAAAAAGGTGGCGAATGCCAAGAAGGCGAAATTCACCACACTCATCCATCCAAAGAATGATGTCAGCATGTCTTGTGTCATGGCGATGCTCCTTTTTGATGATTTGCCTTGCCCCCAACACATGGGAGTTTACAGACCACGCGGTAAGAAGGACCTCTCAAAGACCAAAGCGTTTTACGGTAAACCTGCATCAGAGGGTTTGCTCGAACCGCCCACAACATTCATATGTCTTGCTGCGTTTTGCCTTTTGCCTGACAAAAGTGCGACGCAGCCCACGACAGGTGTAACCAGAAAATTATAATTTTCTGACATATTTTCTTCAAAGAAAATGCTCGATAGTCAGACGTTTGCGATGTTGGCGGCTTGCGTCAACATAGGAGCCAGTCGTGCGGCCCAGGCTTGCTGGTCGGCTTCGGTTTCAATCAGGTTATTGCGCAGCTCAATCAGGATATTAGGCCGCTGATACGCAATCGCATGGCGTGCCACAGCATCGCCGGGCAAATGGCCCCCATAGGGTTCGTTCTCGCCTACGCACAGGTCTGGCTCAGCCCGGCACAGATCAGCCATAGGACGGGCCAGACGGGTGTCCGTCGCATACAATATACCGATGTGCCAGGGCCGCGGGTTTTGGCCCTTCAGTTGTGGTGTAAAGCTGTGAATCGACACGATGACCGTATTGTCTTGTCGCGCTGCCATTTCGGCCAAGGCGGTATGATAGGGCCGGTAGCAATGGTTCAGACGCATGTCACGTTCACCATCATCGGCATGGCGATTACCGGGAATAATCGTACCATCATACAGCTTCATCAACAGGGTCGGGTCATCTTCACCCCGGTTAGGATCAATCACCAGCCTAGAGAAGTTGGACAGGATCGCAGGGGCATCAAGGTGCTGTGCCAAGGCCCGGGTAACCCCTTCGGCCCCCACATCATAGGCGATATGGCGGCCCATTTCGCTGTCGTTCAATCCCAATGTGCCACCGTTCACAAAGGGTGGCACCGTGTTGGCCGCGTGATCGCAAGTGACCAGCCAGCGGGCCGAACGATTTGCCCCATCTACAAAATAAGGTTGATATGTCATGTATTCTTCAAGTCCTTTGCGTAGGCTTTAGGCCAGTTGCCAAGGAAAGTGAATTGGGCAATAACTCAAATAAGTCGCTGTTAGCGTTAACGATAAGGTGGTGACCATATAGTCATTCACGTCACCAGGATTGACAGGGCGCCGGGTTACACCCCAGTGCGCCTGAAACGCCTTGCGAGGCGATACTGATAAGGACCAAAGCATGAGACGCTTCCGCAATGTAAAGATCGTGGCCACCCTTGGCCCGGCCTCTGATACTTATGACACCATTCGTGCCCTGCACGAAGCCGGCGCCGATGTGTTCCGGCTGAACATGAGCCACGGCGATCATGACAGTATCCGTGAAAAGCACCGCATCATCCGCCAGATTGAAACGGATTTGGACAGCCCCATTGCCATTCTCGCAGATCTGCAAGGCCCCAAGCTGCGTGTTGGTGCCTTCGCCAACGGCGAAGAAGAGCTGGAGCCCGGTGCTTCGTTTCGTCTGGATCTGGAC
>JGI24025J20009_10001323_pt1 | contig 18721 bp, 16 predicted proteins | sample Cruoilmetagenom3_FD_20009 | JGI IMG/M metagenome (IMG submission 20009) | reverse complement strand
GATTTAACTGACGAACCCTTGAATCGGATGTCTGCAGATAGATTGCGCCCTTCGCCCGAAACATTGCAGCAAATAAATCAAAGCATGCTTTAGCAGTTTATATAATTTAAATCAAAAACGCCGGTGCTTGTCTTTAGCACCGGCGTTTAGTTTAATTATTAGTTAGATATCGCCTAAAGTGTGTAAGAGGGCTAGATTTGGTTGTCTGAAAGCGCCTACAGGGAACCCCGAGATGAGGATGACTTGCTGCCCCTTTTTGAGTTTTGTTGTTGTGGCGATTGCCGTTTCAACATGTTTGATCATCATTTCGAGGGTATCAGCGTATGGTACCAGGAGTGGTGTAACACCCCAATATAGGCTCATTTGTCGATAAGTATGTAATTCAGGTGTAAAAGCTAGGATGGGAACATTAGGTCTTGTCTTAGACATCAACCTCGCAGTTCTACCAGACTGGGTGAAGACAACAATTGCGGCGACATTCCGATCGTTTGCCAACTCCCTAGCTGCACGAGTGATAGAAACAGGGTCACTTTGTTCCGCCATTTCTGTTTTAAAGGATACATTTCCCCACTTCGTAAGATTTTCCTCGGCGGTTTCAATGATAGAAGTCATCATTTTTACGCTCTCTAAAGGATAACGACCAGCAGCGGTCTCCCCAGATAACATGACAGCATCAGTCCCGTCAAAAACAGCGTTTGCTACGTCGGTGGCTTCAGCCCGAGTTGGTCGGGGATTATTGATCATCGAATCTAACATTTGTGTTGCTGTAATAACCAGCTTTGCATGCAAATTGGCGCAGGCTATGATCTCTTTTTGCGCAATCGGTACGGCTGCTGGTGACATTTCAACGCCAAGATCACCACGTGCAACCATAACGCCATCAGTGACCTTCATGATTTCACCTAATTCATCCAGGGCTTCAGGGCGTTCCAATTTTGCAATAATGGGCGTTTTTGCAGCCTTTTCATTGGGAGCAAATTCTTTAATTGCATTTCGTACAACAGTGATATCATCTGCGCTTTTGACAAAAGAGATGGCGACCATGTCAACACCTTTGTCAAGGCCAAATTTTAAGTCACTCCGATCCTTTTCAGTGAATATCGGTATTGTCAGGTTTGCACCTGGGAGATTCACCCCTTTGTTCGATTTCAGTGTCCCTCCCAGGGTGACCACGGCTTCAATTCTTTCGCCATCGATCGATTGGACTTCCATTTCAATTTGCCCATCATCCAGAAGGATATGGTTAGTGGGTTTCAATGCTTTGTGAAGGTCTGGTATCTCAAAAGGAATGTAAATATCCTCTTCATCCACAACAAATGATTCTGAAGAACTCAATGTTACTTGGTCGCCAGCTTTTAACTCGATTTTACCTTCAGGGAGTTTACCAATGCGAAGTTTTGGTCCCTGTAAATCCTGAAGGATGGTTATTGAGACGCCCATTTCGTCAGATATTTCCCTGATCAGATCAATTAACACAGCATGGTCTTCTTGTGTACCATGGGAAAAATTTAGCCGCGCAACATTCATACCAGCCAAAATTAATGATTGAATCATAGACCTGGTATTGCTGCTTGGTCCTAAAGTACAAACAATCTTAGCGAAACGAACCATGGTAAACTCCCTTAAGAAACACACTAATCCAGCAAAAGGACTTCTCGCAGAATTGGCAGCATCCAATCAACGGTTTGTTGATCAATAATCAGAGGTGGCGCAAGGCGAAGGACATGCTCATGGGTTTCCTTTACGAGAATACCTTTTTCTTGCAATATCTCGGCAAACCGGCGTGCCCCGCCTAATTCGTGTTTTAGTTCAACACCAATTAATAAACCTTTACCGCGAATATCTTTGATGTTCTTTTTGGGAATTTCCTCAAGATATTCGAGAATATATTCACCCATTTTTTGGGCTTTTTCAATCAGGTTTTCTTCCTCAATGACTTCAAGCGCAGCAATTCCTATAGCTGCAGCGAGGGGATTGCCACCAAAGGTTGAACCGTGTTCTCCGGGTTGGAATAAACCCAGTATCTCCTTGTCCGCAAGGACAGCTGAAATTGGATAGAACCCACCAGAAAGCGCTTTTCCAATCACGGTAATATCTGGACGTACATTTTCATGCTGTGATGCAAATAATGCACCTGTGCGCCCAAGGCCTGTTTGGATTTCATCTGCAATGAATAGAATGTTGTTTTCTTTGCAAAGCCGCTCTACAGCTTTTAGATACCCTTCGGGAGGAAGGATGATGCCATTTTCTCCCTGGATCGGCTCGAGCATAATCGCAGCCGTATTTTCATTTATGGCTGCTTCAATAGCCCCGATGCTGCCGTATTCCACCATGACAAAACCAGGCGTGAAAGGTCCGAAATCATACTTGTACTCCTCCGTTGATGTGAAGGAGATGATCGTTGTTGTCCTGCCATGGAAATTTCCTTCAGCGACAATAATTTCAGCATCGTATCGAGGAATTTTCTTTGTGACATAGCCCCATTTTCTGGCAACTTTAATCGCTGTTTCAACAGCTTCAGCGCCGCTGTTCATAGGCAAAGACATTTCATAACCGGTCATGTCAGAAAGCTTTTTATAAAATAAACCCAGCTGGTCATTTCGAAAAGCCCTGGATGTCAGGGTGAGTCGATCAAGCTGTTCAATCAACGCCTTTTTAATCTTGGGGTGATTGTGACCTTGATTTAATGCTGAATAGGCACTCAGGCAGTCTAAATAGCGATTGCCCTCAACATCATAAACCCAAACACCTTCCCCTTTTTCAATGACAACATCCAGGGGATGATAATTATGTGCTCCATATTCATCTTCAAGTTCGATAAAGTAATTGCTATTTTTCACCTGGGTCTCCTCCGAGTAATTCTACTAAAATTGCTTTTTGTGCGTGCATTCTGTTTTCAGCTTGATCAAATAGTCGTGAGTGCGGACCATCTGCCACCTCATCAGTTANCTCCTGACCGCGATGGGCAGGAAGGCAATGCATGACTATAACGTCAGGATTTGCTACGCTGACGACATCTTGATTGACCTGATAGGGGGGGAAGACTTTTTCTCGTTTCTTGGCTTCTTCTTCCTGGCCCATACTTGTCCATGTATCTGTGTAGATAACGTCTGCACCTTCTGCTGCATCCTTTGGATCTCGCATCGCTGTAACAGAACCGCCTGTTATTGATGCTAATTCTTTGCCTAAGATGAGATCTGCTTCAGGCATATCGTAGTCTTCAGGATTGGCAATTCTGAAATCAGCACCAAGTTTTGTGACAATTTTCATCAGGGAAACAGCAACATTATTGCCATCGCCAATATAAGAAACCGTGCGGCTTTTGAGACTGCCAAATTCCTCATATATCGTGAGGGCATCTGCCATTGCCTGGCAAGGATGGTTGTAGTCACTCAACCCATTGATGACAGGTACCTGAGACCATTTTGCCAATTCAAGAATATGTCTGTGAGAAAAAACCCTCGCCATGATTACCTGAACATATCCTGATAAAACCCTAGCTACATCTGCAATGGACTCGCGTTTGCCCAATCCAATTTCCTGCGGAGATAAATATAAGGCATCTCCGCCTAAAGTCCGCATTGCCATGTCAAAACTGACCCGCGTCCTCAAGCTTGGTTTTTGAAACACCATCGCAAGGACCTTATTCTTTAGAATGGGCCGAAATACGCCTGATTTTAGTTCTTTTTTGAGTTTTACACTCAAATCAAGCAAATCGTTGATTTCCTGCTGTGAGAAATCAGCTATGTCAAGAAAATGTTTCATAAAATCTCCTAATTGTGGTGGGTTAACTGAATTAATTTTATTCTCGCGTGATGTCTGCGAGATTGACAACTTGTTTTTCACCCTCAATAAAAGCGATGCCTTGAAAAAGGGTAATGCATTGTGCAATGGCAAGTGAAAAGAGTGTTCCTGATAGAAATAAGATTATTATTGTAAGATTTCTTGGTAAATTTTCATTAAAGTCGCTTATTTGGGATTCTGTGTTCGTAATTATCCTGCGATATTCAACCAAAATGTCCTGTGCATCGACCAGATCTGTTTCAAATTTAGCAAGGTCATCCGATAATTTGGATAAATTTTCATTTAATAAAACTAAACCTTCAGATGTGTCAGAAAGGCTTAATTCCATTGTTTCTAATGATTTTGGGATATCATCCATACTGACAGAAACAGTTTCCAGGCTGGTATGTAAAGGTACCTCCGGCTGATATTTTGCACCTAAAAAAGGGATTGCAGCAATAATTGATAATGTTTTATCAATCAGCTCTGCGCTGGTGGCGGCAGAGGATAAGGCAATTTGAGTCTCGAGAAGTGTTTGGCGAAGATCATCACCCACCAGTACTGCGGAGGAATCCAGGGAAGTTGAAATTCCATTGATTGTCCCATCGAGATTTTCAAATGTTGAAACTATAATTTCTAAATTACTGTTGACATTACCAAGTGCACTATCAAGAACGATTAACCCCTGGTCTGTGTTACTGAGTGTGTCTTCGATGGATCCACTGATCTCTAACAAACTGCGCTGCAATCCTGGTTTAACCACCCAGCTAAAAATTATTCCAGCAATAGAAAATAACAATCCCAAAGAGGATAGGACAATTAAGATCTTTCCTAAGGTCTGATAGCTAAATTTGGGTTTCATTAAGATTTCTCCAGAAATTCCTCAATTGATTCATGAAAAATTTTATCCTGAATTTTCCACATTTCATCTTTTTCTGAAGCCTCATAATGATCATAACCCATTAAGTGAAGCGTGCCGTGGATTGCTAAATAAGCGCATTCCTGGTCAAGAGTCAGATTGTATTCGGGTGCCTGTTCTGCTGCCCTCTCAATTGAAATGATGATGTCACCCAGGTAATACTTGTCGGTGTCTGGATCAGTAAAATCCTGGTTAAAAGCAAGGACATCTGTTGCTTTCGCTTCGTCAAGAAACGCTCGATTGAGTTCTGTAATTTCCTCATCTCCCGTTAATTGGATGGTGATATCCACGAATGGATTTTCGAAGAAGGCAAGTGTGTTTTTGACAGCCTTCTCGATAAGGGTTTCATTTACCCTGGGAAATTTGTCTGTTGATTGCTGAATCGTAATCATGTTTCGCTGGTCTGTCCTGCTTTTTCAGGAACTTTTTGTGTAATTTCATCTTTGGGTTTTCCCAAACTGGGGTATTTTACTCTTGGGTGGTAGGATCCCATTAAAGTCTGGAAAAATGAATTTTTCACAATTTGAAGGTCTTTCAGTGTCAGGTTTGTATCATCTAGCTGACCGTTTCTTTCGTAAAAATCGAACACGACATTGATAAGAGACCTTAGTTCCTCTTCATCTTGGGGAACCTCTGAACGAGCTCTTGCCTCTGTTCCATCAGCCAGCATCAATAATGCTGTCTCTCGAGATTGCGGCCTGGGCCCAGGATAAGTAAATAGCGATTTATCCACTTCTGAAGGATCCACAGCATCTTTAACTGCCTGGGAATATTGATAATGGGTGTACATTGTCCCATGATGCTCACGGATAAAATCCATGATCTGATTAGGGAGGTGGTGTTTTTTAGCCAGTTCTAAACCATCAGTCACATGTCTGATGATTGTTTGCGCACTGACGACGGGGTCAATGTCATCATGTTGATTAAGTTCTTCTTGAATTTGATTTTCGATAAAGAATTGAGGATTGCGTGATTTTCCGCAATCATGATAAATTGCGCCAACGCGCACAAGCAGACCGTCAGCACCGATTGCCTCAGCAGCCTGTTCAGCTAGATTTGCTACTTGCAATGAATGCTGATAACTACCAGGTGCATTACGCAGAATTTGTTGTAAAAGTGGGTGATCGGGACGGGAAGTATCCAATAATTGAAGCGCAGTTGTAAGTCCCAAGATTTGTGAAAATATGTACTGCAGAAGAAGGGTTAATCCAGCTACAACAATGCCGTTGAACAGCGATACGCCGGATAAGGTGGCAATACCGATCCAATCGGTGTAAGAATCCGGGAGGCGATAAGCAAGAATGATGGCTGCGCCTGCCAGGCCTATTGTGATTCCAGCACCAAAAAAAGCGGCAATTCGACGGGCTTTCCCCAGGGTCAATATCCCAATGATTCCGGGTAAAACATAAAAAATAGTTAGATCAAAACCGTTTGGCATTCCATAGGCGGTCATCACACCTAATATGAGTGATAAAATCGCTGCGATTTCAAAATTAAATATGATATATAGTGTTAAACCAAAAGCTGCAATGGGGAAAATATAAGGAAGTACTGTACGATCAATGATCACAAACCGGGCAACAATCAGGAATATTAAAAATGTAACGGCAATTAATAAAACGGCTTTGACCGAGTAAGCCTNATNTANTTGTTGATATGTAAAATATAAACCAATGAGAACACACAAGAAAAGGGTNAATATTGCAGCACCAATGANATCCTGCGNGCGGTTGCTGGGTTGAATCAGTCCGTAGCGTCGTAAAGCTTCCCAATCGACTTCTCGAATAATTTGCCCNCGTCTNACCAGGGTTTCACCTGAGATGAATGAACGAATCACGGGATCAACTGATTGGCGGGCTTCACTTATTGCTTCCTGCGTTTGTTCTTCGCTGTAAAGGCTGTTTGGCACAATAAAGGGTTCCACTAATTCAACTACGATTGTGGCTTGATCCTGTGGCAACGAGAAATCAATTAAAGAAGGGATATTGCCTTTGGCAGCATAAATATCCGATTCTCTCAAGGTGTTGCGCATAATTTGTTCTAATACGTTGGTTGATTCTGATTCAATTGCCTCCCAACGAGATTCACTGATTTCCAGGATTCGGGTTTTTGTTTCTTCGGAGAAATTGAGATCTTCTATTGCCTGGATATCTTCTAATTTTTCTTCTCTGGTGGCATATATATCCTGCCGAATTGTTGTCAGATAATAGAGGATGGTGCGCAGTCTTTCAACCTGGCGGCGTCCAATGCTGGGATCCGTGGGTAAATAAATAGGTTCAAGAGCAGTGGCGGCATTCTGACGTGATTGTTCTGTAAGAACTTCACTTTCAAAGGTTAGGGAATATGGCGCTAGGATATCCTGTGGTGCAACATCGCCAATTTCCATCGGAAAGGATGATTGGCTAAATGCTTCGGGCAGAATCAGTGCTAAGAACGCAATAATCCCCGATACGATCAGGATAATGATCTTTAGAAATCGGTTTGGAATTATTCGTGCTCTTTCACTCAGGGATTTGCTCATGGGGCTCAGGCGTTTTGAATTAATTCACGGACAATTTTACTGGCATGTTGGCCGGAAGCGCGTCCCTCAAGCATTGGCATAAGGTTTTTCATTACTGCTCCCATATCCCGCATACTGGTTGCACCCGTTTCTTCAATGACTTGCTTGGCGAGCGTTTTAAGCTCACTCTCTTCCATCTGTTTTGGTAGAAATTGATTTAATATTTTAATTTCTTTTTCTGCTGCCTTGATGAGATCTTCTCGTCTTGCTTGTTTTGCTTCAAGAATTGAATCTTCTCGCGTTTTTACTTCCTTTTGAAGAATGCTCAAAATGCGTGATGTATCTAATTCACCACGTTCTTCTACTTCTGAAAGTTTTATGGCAGACATGAGCAAACGCAATGTACGTTTTGTGTCCTCATCCTTTGCTTTCATGGCTGCGGTTAAAACAGTTTGGATTTCATTTTTTAGTTTCATAGTTATGATTATACCTTCACTTAAGGGGTTTATTTACCCAGGAATATGTGAATGGTCTCACCCTTGACATCCAGAGTAATAAGTTGGCGGAGGATTGCATTAATTTCTTGTTTCGTTCTTTTTTGAGCAGCAATAAATGCAAATTCAAAGTATGGGCCGGATTTTGGGCTATCAAGGTTCATTATTGCATGGGATTCCACTGGCATTAAGGGTTTGATAAGTTTTGAAAGACAGGGGATCATAACAAAAAATTCAATTATCCCATAATTTTTTCCTGATTTAAGTTTGGGAGAATTAAATATTTCTGGATTATTGTGATCGATTTCTTCGGGTGATGGATTTCCCGTAATTTGATGCCAAAGTTGAACATAATTGCTATGGCTGTAAAAATCCTGCCAGCTGTGTAACAGCCGTCCTGTAGCAGCCCAGGTTTCGCTGTAATCATAATCTTTAATGGCGTTATATAAAATCGACTCCTGTGTTTTAATGTATGCAAAACCCTCAGAAAATGCGCTACCGTCAAAATGGATGTAATCGTGTCCGATTTGATTTTTTATCCGATCCTGCCAAATATTTGCTTTGATTATTTTATCGATGGCATTCTGGTTGAAATATTCTTCAAGCACTTTTTGGGTGATTTGAATATGATATTTCGTTTTCATTTCAGGGTTCGCAAATTAAATAATCACGGAGCGCTTCTAAAGTAGCCGGTCCGATACCTGAAATATCCAAAAGATCGTCCAGACTTGTAAAGGACCCGATCATTGTGCGGTAGTCAATAATATCTGCTGCTTTGGCAGGACCGATTCCTGGGAGAGATTCTAATGCCAATTGGTCAGCTTCATTGATATTCAATGGGTAATTATATAAACTATTCTGGTCTGCAGATAGGTTGTTTGGGGCGTTTCTTGCGATCATGGGAATTTCCTGGTTTATTCCAGGAATGAAAATATAATCACCATCTCTGACCAATAAAGCCAGATTGACTTGATTTTGGTCGGCATTTCCTGTCAAACCGCCAGCCAGGGATAATAAATCTTCAAGCCTTGAATTCTGATACAGGCTGTAGACACCTGGTAGATTAACTTCTCCTTCAATGTGAACGAGTATTGGAAGTTCTGTATTTGTGGGTTTAGGGGGAGATGTTTTTGTGGGTGTTGGAGCTGGTGAAAGCGCAATAGGTTCACCAACATCAGGCCTGGAAATCAACAAAACAAGCCCGGAGGCAAGGAGCCCAATCAGAATGCCAAAAATAATTTGGTGATATTGCTTCAATTCAAACCCTTCCAAACTGTCAAACTGCTAAGAAACTATTTCTNTTTCGTTCTCCAATGATTGCATTAATGTGAAGGCACGAATTGATACTTCAAGCATCTCTAAAGTTGGTTCACGCGTTGTTAATTGTTGTAAAGCTAAATTGGGTTTGACAATAAATTTTACAATAGGTGATTCCAAATGTTTTGATAATAAGTGGATATATTCATATGAAATACCTGCCAAGATTGGAATCATCAATAATCTGGATAACAGACGCCAATGAATTGGCATTGGACCAAACAAAGAGAATATCACGATAGACAACAGCACCAAAGTCAGGATGAACGAGGTGCCGCAACGGGGGTGTTCAACAGAATAGGGCATAACATTTTCAGGTGTCAGGTTGACACCATTCTCAAATGCATTGATTGTTTTATGTTCAGCGCCGTGATACATAAAGACCCGTTTGATTTCCGAGATTTTCCCAATCCCCCATAAATAGCCAATCAATAAAAATAATCTGAGCCCACCTTCAACCAGGTTACTGCCCCAAGAACTCAGCGAGGTGTATCGTGCTAACAGACCGGAAATAAAAGCCGGCAGAAGGAAGAACAGACCTATGCCGAGGATTAAGGAAAATGCTAATGTTAAATACAGCGCTGGTCCTTCTAATTTCTCGTCTTCACCGGTCTGCACATTAGCTGAGATCGTTAAATAACGCATCCCCAAACCCAGAGAATCCCAAAGCACAATTAAACCCCTTAATAACGGGATTTTTGATAATTTGCTTGTGTAGATCCCTGTTAATTTTTCTTGATGGGTGACAATCTCATTGTCGGGTGCGCGAACTGCCATGGCGATTGCGGATTTACCTCGCATGATAACGCCTTCAATGACGGCCTGACCGCCGTAGGATGGAATTTTGTTTTTCAATGTGTTGTCCTTGTGCTTCTATAATTTTGTGCAAAAAACCGAATTAATGCTTCCACACCCTTACGATGAGTTGGTAAGTGTAACCTTTCGTTTGGAGAATGTATTTGATCGCCAGGCAGACCAAAGCCTGTAATGATCGAATCAACGCCTAATATCTCTTTCATGGATGTCGCAACAGGAATAGATCCACCCTCGCGCTTCATCAAAGGTTCAACATGCCATGTTTCTTTGAGAGCGTCAACAAACAATTCCAGACCGGGTGTATCTGATCCAGTTATATAAGCCGGTGCCCCGGACATATATTCCAGTTCCCATGTTACAGTATCCGGTGCATTTTTTTCTAAAAAAGCATTCATACTTTCGTGTACAGATATTGGAACCTGATCCGGCACAAGCCGCGTTGAGATCTTTGCGAGAGCATAAGCAGGAATAATGGTTTTTGCACCTTTTTCAATGTATCCAGCATAAAGCCCATTAACGTCTAATGTTGGTCTTGCGCCTGCTCTTTCAACAGGGGTGTATCCCGTTTCACCGGTTAAGGCTGGAACCCCAGTCATTTCTTTATAAAAGTCGTCATCCAATCCGATCCTGGATAATTCAGTTTTTTCATCATCAGATAATTCACGGACCTGATCATAAAATCCGGGTAATTTTACCCTGCCGCTTTTGTCATGCATCCCGGCAATAAGCTGGGAAAGAACATTTGCCGGATTAGCAACAACACCACCAAAAATGCCAGAGTGAAGATCTGCTTTTGGTCCATAAACACGCAATTCGAAATAGGCCATACCTCGCAGCCCATAAATTATTGTAGGCTTGTCTGGCGCGATCATACCTGCATCGGGATTTAATACAAAATCACTCTTTAATAAGGTTTTATTCGCTTCTAAAAATGCATCTAAACTGGGAGAACCAATTTCCTCTTCGCCCTCAAACAAGAGTTTGATATTCAATCCCAAATCACCCGTTTTTAGGATGGCTTCAAGAGCAGAAATCGTCGCCCAAATCTGCCCTTTCATATCAGACGCCCCGCGGGCAAACAGATAGTCTTCTCTTTCTTCTGGTTCAAATGGTGGTGTGTGCCACTCATTTAAAGGATCCGGCGGTTGGACATCATAATGTCCATAGATTAACACGGTTGGGTTCTCAGAACCAACAATATACTCCCCATAAACGATCGGATGCTTTGGGGTTGTATGTTTTGAGACTTTTGAAAATCCAAGATCATTTAATTTTTCAACCAGAAAATCAGCTGCTTTTTGAATATCATCCTGATGTTCTTCAGACGTAGAAACTGATGGTATTCTAAGCAGGGAGAGAAACTCCTGATGTAAATTTTGGTAATTTTCTCGATAATAATTAATTGCTTCTGTTATCTTCTGATGTTCTTTTGCCATATATCATTTCCTTCCTCTTTAATAGACTAATTGATTATAAGTTATCTTTCTGAATTTGGAAAATATTTATGCTAAGTTGTCTGTAATGATGAGATTTTATTAAATTATTTTGATAGTTTGACGGCTTTTTCAACATAAGTAATAATTAGTGTAAATGTAACGAATTTGAAAATTTATGCATCATAATACATGCTTGCACACTAAAGGAGTAGATTATTTATGTCGATTCAGAACGAAAAACAATTGGAAAAAAGAAATTTAGTCATTTTGGGTTGTGGCCCTGCTGGACTCTCCGCTGCCTTGTATGGAGCCAGGGCGGACTTAGAACCTTTAGTTTTAACTGGAATGATCTTGCATGGACAGGCATCAACGACTGAAATGATCGAAAATTACCCGGGATTTCCTGAGGGAATAAATGGACCTGAATTGGGGCAGTTATTTCAGGCTCAAGCTGAGCATTTTGGTGCCGAGGTTGAGATGGACCAGGCAATAAAAGTTGACCTGGAAAATTCACCTTTTACCATTGAAACCTACGGTAAAAAGTACAAAGCAAAGTCTTTGATAATTACTACAGGCGCGACTCACAGAAAATTGGGCGTACCTGGTGAAAAAGAATTTGTTGGTAAAGGCGTTTCTTACTGCTGTACTTGTGATGGATGGTTTTTCAAGGAAAAGGATATTGTGGTTGTCGGCGGTGGTGACAGCGCCCTCGAAGAAACATTGTTCTTGACCCGCTTCGCCAATACTGTCACGGTTATTCATAGACGGGATGAGCTGAGAGCAGGTGCTATTCTTCAAAAACGTGCTTTTTCTAACCCGAAAGTAAGATTCTTATGGGATACGGTTGTTACTGAGATCATGGGGGATGATGCTGTGAACGCCGTGAAATTAGAAAATGTAAAAACCGGAGAAGAAGCAATTCACAAAACAAGTGGTGTATTTATATTTATAGGCCATGATCCAAATACGGAATTATTTAAGGGACAAATTGAGCTTGACGAAACGGGTTATATTGTGGTTGATAAATACATGGAGACTTCTGTCCAAGGGGTTTTTGCTGCAGGCGAAGTCGCCGACCCGCATTTTCGCCAGGTCATTACCTCTGCAGGCATGGGGGCAGCAGCGGCAATCCGAGCGACAAGATTTTTAGAGGAATTAGAAGAAAACTAATAATTTCTATCGAATTAAAAATAAAACCCAGAGTGTGTGACTCCGGGTTTTTTTCGATTTAATTATCTGATGTTATTCAGAACTTGGATTATACCAGCTGAATACACGCTGTTCACTCAGGTCACCCGCCGATTCCCAGTTTTCTTCATCTTCCTCTCCGCCTAATTGGCGTGCGATATAAACAGACCAACTAAACACATGTGGTTTCGCATCTGTAGGAAGGAGTGAATTGGGAACGATGAAGGATGTATCATTCACATATTCTATAATCGTTGTGTCGTCATCGCTAGTTAGATCAGTGATTGTGACAGCGTAGGATTCGTTCGCCTCCAGTTCACCAACGGCAGCCCATTGGAGCGTTATCACATCAGCGCTTGATGTAAATGAAGCACCGTTTGCTGGGAGCAGTAAATTTGGACCCGGGTATGGTGGAAGGGGGGTAGGTGTTGGTGTTGGCCCTGGCGTCGGTTCACGCTGACACAGGGGAATTTCCAGCGGTCGCCCTTCAAAGACGGTGTCGTTCAACAAGCCGTTATACTCTCGAAGCGTTGCCATGCTGACATTATATGTGTCGGCAATGGAACTGAGCGTATCACCTTCTTGAACTTCGTAGGTGTAAACCTCACAAGCGATTTCTGTCTTCTGGGCTTCACTTAACGTTGATGTGGGTTGCGGCGAAGCGGTTGGTGTGGGCTGTGGGATAAACAATGGTTGATTTTCGTACAGATCACAATTTGCAGAAAGATTATTCTCTAAGATAATGCTCTGCACAGAAATCCCAAAAGAGGCTGCTATTCCAGCACAGGTATCATTTGGTTTCACCGTGTATTCAAGGGGTGGCAGGGGCGTCCAGGTCGGACCTTGGGTAGCCGTAGATGTGACCGTGGGTGAAATGGTTATCGTTGGGCTTGGTGTTGCTGTACCCGCCTCCGCAGCAGGTGTTGTATCCCCGACCACTGCAGGCGAATCTCCATTTAACACGAGGAAAACAATAACTGCTCCCAGGGTAATCAGCAAAGCCAACACACCTAAAGCAGCAGGAAGGCTCAATGTGAACTCTGGTAGCCGTTTAGAACGAATTTGTTCGTTCTTTTTAGTGCTTGCGGTGTTTTCCAGTTCTGTGCCGCATACGATACATTTGGTCGCAGATTCACTCAATCGAGTCCCACATACAGGACAAAGTTTTGTTTTTGAAGTGTTCGTTTCTTGACTCATAATAATTCTGGACTAGTATACCTCATGGATTAAATTTTATACAAGATGGAATATTGTCATGGTTATACTTGAAAATGGTATAAATAGGGAAATGAACCACAGTCTTTATATTCATATTCCATTTTGCAGACATCGCTGTCATTACTGCGATTTTAACACATATGTTGGGAAATGCGATCTCATACCTGCATATATTGATGCATTAATCAAAGAACTTCGTATAGTTAATGATATAAAGCAGGGAATTTTAGTACATACGATCTATTTTGGGGGAGGGACGCCGTCATTAATACCAGTTATTTCATACAGAAAAATTATGGATGCAATCAAGACAAATTTTATCATAACTTCGGATTGCGAAATTAGCCTGGAAGCTAATCCGGGAACTTTATCTTTTGATTATTTGAGCGGATTACATAGTTTAGGTTTCAATCGAATCAGCATTGGTGTGCAATCAATGGATCCCTTCGACCTTATTAGACTGGACCGAATTCATACAGTTTGGGATGTATTGGAAAGTATTTATCACGCCAGGCTTGCGGGATTTGACAAAATAAACCTGGATTTGATATTTGGTTTACCTTGGCAGGACCTGGAAACCTGGGGAAAAACATTATCACGTGCTGTTGAGCTGTCTCCCGAACATTTTTCAGTCTATTCTTTGATTATTGAGCCGGGAACACCATTGTTTGATTGGTACCAAAAAGGGCTGATAAAACGACAGGACCAGGATTTAGAAGCAGATATGTACGAGATGACCCTTGGAATGCTGAATGATGCAGGGTTTGATCATTATGAAATTTCGAATTGGGCTAAAAATGGCATAATCCGGGATAATAGGTGCCGCCATAATCTTCAATACTGGCTGGGTTACCCCTATTTGGGAATAGGGGCGGGTGCCCATGGTTTTTCAAATGGTTATCGAACAATTAATGCTGTGAAAATACAGGACTATATCCAGAAGTTAAATCAAAATAATTCTCCTGCGCTGCCTTTCCCCTCTACACCATCTCAAATTGCGATGGAAAAAATCGATCTTGAAACACAGATGTCAGATTTTATGATGGTAGGTTTGAGGTTAGTAAAAGAGGGGGTTTCAGAGGAAAGATTTGGGCGATTATTTGGAAAATCAATGTCTGAGATTTTCAATGATGAAATATCAATGCTAATCCAACAGGGTTTAATTGAATGGTCAATTAGTGATGAAAATAAATTGCATCTGACAAAGCGGGGAATCTTCGTTGCTAATCAGGTCTTTATGGCATTTATTTAACTAAGCAACGTGCACTCGCGTACCAGTCCCATTTGCCGTCCAGACATTGGGTTCACAAACTGGATTGGTCCATCGAAAGAGCCAATTTGCATCATGGTTGCGCATGTTAATGCAGCCGCTGCTCATAGGTGTTCCAAAATTGTCATGCCAAAAGGTCCCATGCGTGGCAATGCCATTTTCTAACNCAAAAAAACAATTCCAGGGAACACCCACCAATTCATAAGCCATAATATCCGTTGTCACCTGGCCATTTCCCATGTGTTTAGAGGGCATTTTTACACCAACCCGGAATTCACCAACCGGGGTTCTTTTAACCGGCGTAAGAGCACCGCTTGATATTTTAGTTTGGAAAACGATTTTGTCACCCTCGTAAGCCGTAAGCTCTTGATCAAAAATAGAGATATCAATTCTCTTTTCCTCTGGTGGTACATCTGGCGATATCGGTTCAAATTCAGAATCCGGCACGATTCTCATTTGCTCGGCTGGAATTGCAAACCTCAATCGCGATAATTCATCTTCGAGTTCGTACCAGGGTTTTCCATCAGGACCTTTGACAATATCACGTATCCAATGATAGGAGTGATAATATAGTCGATAAACCGGTTCCCACCCATAAAAAGAAGAGTAGCGATAAGCCCTGGTGTAAGGGACTGTAATTTCTCCCAATTGGCCATCTTCATGTATGGTGTCTATCAAAGGATTGAGAACAGTATCCACCTCGACAAGCCATTTTCTATGCGCATATCCACCCCAAACCCGGTACCAGAAGGGGTTAAATTCTGGACCAAATTCTGATTCAACCACATCATAAACATTAATCAATTCATCTTTATAACGCTGGTAGAGAATTTGGCTTTCTTCATTGGCTTGTTTATGGATGCTTACAGAACTGATATTACCGCTGCCTGCGACCCTTACCAGCTTGTGACCAGCCGGCAGTCGTGTCTTCCCAATCATAGGTTTAAAAGCAAGCGACCCCAGACTGAGCGCAGCCAGCTTAATAAAATTTCTGCGTGAAAAGGTCTTATTTATCATATAAAGGGATTATACCAATAACCCTGATATCGCGTCAATCGTCAAATTCTTTTGGATTGATGTCGGCCACTGATTTCTTGATGTGGGTGGGTAAATAAGGGTATTTATCGATATCTTCTTCTTTTGTGACGCCGCTAAGGACAAGGATGGTTTCCATGCCGCTAGTCACACCAGCCACAATGTCTGTATCCATCCTGTCCCCAACCATTATGGTGTTTTCAGAGTGGACATCCAGGTAATTTAAAGCAGTACGCATCATGAGTGCGTTGGGTTTGCCAATAAAAAGTGGTGATACACCACTGGCTTTTTCAATCAAGGCAGCCATAGCACCACAAGCAGGGACGATACCACCTTTGCTGGGGCCTGAGGAATCAGGGTTTGTTGCTATAAAACGAGCATTACCGTCATGTAAAAGCCGAATAGCCTTTTTGATCATCTGAAAATTATAGGCAAGGGTTTCACCCAGGACAACATAATCGGGGTTGATATCTGTAATAATATAGCCAATATTATGAATGGCTTCGGTTAATCCACTTTCTCCTAACACAAAAGCTTTGCCATCTGGTCTTTGGCTATGAAGGAAAGAAGCAGTTGCTAGGGCTGATGTAAAGATCTGGTCTCCCCGGATTTGGATACCATTTTCTTGTAATCTATGTGCCAAATCCTTGGGGGTATAAACAGGGTTATTTGTCAGCAGTAAAAATTTTCTTTTCTGATCGATTAATTTCTTTATAAATTTATCCGCTCCAGGGATAATTAAATTCTCTCGTACAAGAACACCGTCCATATCTATGATGAAGTTTTTCATATTTATTCCTTTTTATTTTGTTAATATAGGAGTCTCCTGAAACTACTCCTAAAAAAAGGGAAGACCGATATATGTGGGGGAAGCGGCTTCGCGGCTTCCCCCACATTTAGCTACCCTCTTTTGCAATGAGAGCTTTTTCCAGTGATTCATGTATTATTTTACAGTAACTTTAAAGATTTTCATAGGAAAGGTTATTGATCCACAGCTAATAATGGGTATTTATGACGTATTTAATAGAAAATTTTCATTAATAATAAAAGCCACTGCATGTTTACATTGCAGTGGCTTTGATTATCTTTTTTTTATTTTATTTTTCTTTTAAAATAATTCGAGCATCTACAACTTTGACTCCCTGACCTTGCTCATAAACCAGTACCGGGTTGGCATCAGATTCCAGAACTTCATCAGCCAAATCCGTGATCATAAAGGCATATTTTGTCAGAACATTCGCTAATGCCTTCTTATCCCGGGGGGCTTCCCCGCGCACACCGTCCAAAATGGGTGCACTTTTTATCTCATTTAACATATTTTCGGCTTCTTTGGTAGAAATGGGTGCTACCCGGAAGGTTACATCCTTCAACACTTCAACAAATATGCCGCCGAGCCCAAACATCAAGGTTGCGCCAAAAGTTGGGTCATTTACAGAGCCCACGATGGTTTCAGTCCCCCAAGGTGCCATTTCCTGGATGACGATACCATGGATATCCGCGTCTTCTTTATACTTCTTTGCATTTTTGAGGATCGTATTATAGGTTTCTCTGACACCAGCTTCATTTTCAATATTGACTTTGACGCCGCCTGCGTCTGATTTGTGCAGAATATCCGGTGAAACAATTTTTAATACCAGGGGATAACCGATTTCCTCAGCCATCCTGACGGCTTCTTCTTCGCTGGTAGCCAGTTCAGTTTGAACAGTGGGTAATCCGTATGCTTTAAATATTTTCTTAGACTCGATCTCAGTCAGTGATGTGCGGCCGTTGGCACGAACATCGGCGATAACTTTGCGGGCTGTTTCTATATCTGCATTATGGTTTTCTTCAACAGGTTCCGTTTTCATATCCTGCAGCCGGGCAAAGTCACGTAATTTTCCCATTGCTTTAACAGCCAGGTCTGGTGCGTTATAAGCAGGAATGCCCTTTTCGACAAGCCACTGCATGGCTTCATCGCAGCGTTCACCACCAACAAAAGAAACCGTGATCGGTTTGTCGGTAATGCCTGTTTCGATGAAGGCATTATAAATAGATTTTGCGATTTCCATGGGATTAGTCATTGCTGTTTCGCAGTAAAGAACAACAAGCCCGTCTACCCAATCATGAGCAAAGGAGAATTTGGTTGTATCATAATACCAATCATTGCCAGCCATTCCCGTCATGTCAACAGGGTTTTTGGCAGAGCCAAAGGAAGGCATATGCTTTTTGAGCTCTTTCTGTACGGATTCAGGGGCAAATTTCATGGGAACGCCAGCTTTTTCTGCTGCATCCGTGGCAAGAACACCGACGCCACCGCCGTTTGTTAGTACGAGAAGATTATCACCTTGCATTGGTGGTTCTAAAGAAAGAGCCAATGTACTGTCAAAGAGATCTGAAAGGTCGGTCGATTCAATCACACCTGCCTGCTGGAAAGCAGCGCCGTAAATTTTTTGTGCACCAGCCAATGAACCTGTATGAGATGCAGCAGCGGCGGCACCGTGCTCAGAAACGCCGGCTTTGAGGACAACAATGGGTTTTGAAGCATTAGAACACTCGTGAATAAATCGGCTTCCATCTTTTAAGCCTTCGATATATAAGGATATACATTTTGTGTTTTCATCTTCATTCAACCACGCGACTGTATCGCCGAAATTTACATCTGACATGTTTCCAATGGAGACCATCTTGTCAAAGCCAATTCGACGTGTGTAGGTAATTGCGTCAATTGCGATCAACAAAGCACCGCTTTGTGAAACCAGTGAAGCT
>JGI24025J20009_10001319_pt1 | contig 18756 bp, 16 predicted proteins | sample Cruoilmetagenom3_FD_20009 | JGI IMG/M metagenome (IMG submission 20009) | reverse complement strand
AATGTGGTTATCCCCTGGTTAGTTTTTATCTTAATGCTCGTCAAATTAAGCAAGTCCTGGAAATTTCTATCTTTCTCTCTCGGTTTTTAGGGAATAAAGTCTTTTTTCAAATTTCTGGATTAAGATTTAAATATGATATCTTCCGTCCTCTCTTCAATAAAGTGGTAAAAATGGAAAAGTGGAGTTCCAAAGATAAAAAATATATTCCTCTTCCTTTAGATGTTTCTCTTTATAAAGTAGCTACTGATTTTCTGACAATGAATCTCTTATCTCCTTTTATAACCCCCAGAGATTTTAAAGGAAATCCTCTAAACATTTTTACTAAAAAAGGAAGAGAAAAAACTTTGGTTGATATAAATCCCCTTCTTGAAGGCACTCAAGAGCTCAAAGAATGGAGAGCATTAATAGAATATTTACGAGATTTACCGGATTTAAATGGTGATTCTCTTCCTGATATTCCTCTAAAATATGCTGTTTTTAAAAGAAGAATTTCTGCTCCTCCCGAGAATATATTAAGGTATGGGATAAAAATGAAAGATCCCTGGATAGCTACAGGAGCAGCTTTAGTTCTTCCCTCTCTCGGACATATTTATTGTGAAGAAAAAGAGCGAGGAGTAAAATTTGTGTTTCTTGAGCTGAGTTCTCTTTTTTTAATAGAGAGAAAATCAACTCGAAATTTAGGTATTTTAAGTTTTGCATTGTTTAAAATCTGGGAATGTGTGGATGCTTATCATACTGCTGAAAATTATAATAGAAAACTCGCTCGAAGATTTCGTGTAGAATTTTCAAAAGATAATTTTACACTTAAGTTAAGTTATAAATTTTAAGTTTCTGAAGCATATTACTGGAATTGAAGATGAAAAATCTTAACTTACGAAATGAAGTTTACAGAGCTTGTCCCGGAAATCTACGCTATGAAATTAAGAAAGTAAAACAGTTCATAGAATCTTTCAATGAGCCTATTACTCTTGATGAGGAGTGGATTCCCTTTATTTGTGAAGAGCTGAAGAAAAAAGCAGAAAAAGCATTATTTTCTTTATATAAGTAACCTTTTATCTCCGAAAAGGTAGGTTATATTAAATTCCCCAAAATTCTCATTGGGGAGAGTGGTGGTTAAAAAAAAATATATTTAATCGATTCTTAAATAAAAATCCATAGTCAAAAATTAAATTAAATAAGGAGGGAGGTAAAAATGCCAAGACTTTTAATAAAAAATGTAACTAAAAGATATGGTGAAGTGGTGGCGGTAAAGAATCTGAACCTGGAGGTAAAGGATAAGGAATTCGTAGTCATGGTAGGACCTTCTGGTTGTGGTAAATCTTCTACCTTAAGAATGGTTGCTGGTTTGGAGGTGATAAGTTCAGGAGAGATATATATCGGGGATAAGCTCATTAATGAAGTTCCGCCAAAGGATAGGAATGTGGGAATGGTATTTCAAGAATACGCTCTTTACCCACATCTAACTGCTAAAGAAAATATCGAATTTCCACTTAAAGTAGCCCATATACCCAGAAAACAAAGGGAAAAAGAAATCAGAAATGCCGTTAAGTTGGCAGAGTTGCCGGAAGAACTTTTGAATCATAGACCTGGTGAGCTCTCTGGAGGAGAAAGACAAAGAATTGCTCTGTGCAGAGCAATTGTCAAGCATGCACAGATATTTCTTTTTGACGAACCATTAAGTAACCTGGATGCAAAGTTGAGAAATCAGGTCAGAAATGATATTATTAAACTCCAAAAGCGATTAGAGGTTACAACTCTCTATGTTACTCATGATCAAACTGAAGCTATGACAATGGGAGACAGAGTAGCTGTTCTTAGCCACGGTGTTATGCAACAGGTAGGAACTCCTGCTGAATTGTATGATCATCCTCAAAATAAGCATGTAGCAGGATTTATTGGCAGTCCTTCAATGAACTTTATGGATGTTAAGATTTTTGAAAAAAGTGGAGGAAAGTTCTGGATGGATGGGGAAGGTTTTATGCTCAAAATTCCAGACAATTATATTACCTCACTAAAGAAATATAATGGTCAAAAGGTAATATTTGGGATTAGACCCGAAAATGTCTATAGAGAAGGAGAGTCTATGGAGGAACCTATTTCTTCCAGTGAAGAAAATACTATTTCTGGGATGGTAGAAATGGTAGAACCTCTGGGGACAGAAACAATTGTTCATTACAATACACCCGAACCAGGTACCCAACCTTTAGCTTCTCTAACTTCAAGGGAAGCTATTGGATTGAAAAGAGGAACTAAAGAAAAAGCAGTTCTGGACCTCAGCAAAATGCATGCTTTTGAGAAAGATACAGAAAAAACGATTATATAGACTAGACAAAATAGGCGGGGGACAAGCCCCCGCGCTACCGTAGCGTTGGAGTTCATTTCCAACAAAAAAAGAGCAGAATTTAAGACAAACTAAATCAGTATATCTTCCTATAATACTTTATTTTTAAAGCAGAGCCATCTTTATCCACAATGGCTTTTATTTTGCTTTCTGCGATTACCCCTTTTTCTTCCTCAGTTCCCTCGGTTTCTTCCAGTACCTGGCCGCAAGAAACGATAGTGTAGCAATGAGAGTGAACAGTAATGAGATTAGAGACAGAGCGGAAAATCATTTCTTTTTCATCATCCTCATCAACATATCCATCTTTATCATCATCTTCACCGTTGCATCCTAACCTTCCCATAAGAATAATTTTTAATATTTCTCCTCTTTCTTTAAAAGGTCCTCTCTCTCCATACTTAATAATAGAGGCAGCTATGTAGTGGTCAACACCGGGTAAAGATTTTAATACTGAAAAGCTGGCTGTATTAATATTTATTTTTCCCCCTACCCTATCTTTTTCATCTTTGAGACTAAAAGTAGTAATTCTATCAAAGATTTGCCATTCTCCCTCTGGATAAGAAGGTTTTATTGTTTTCCACTGTTTTCCCGTATGGATAAATCCTATTTCTCCAATATTAGCAAAAGGTTTATCTTTTATATAAAAACCACTATAATCATTTTTGTCTTTTCCCTCACCTACACCTGGCATCCAGAACCAGTTACTAAATCCAGGGCTTCCCCCGGGAATAGAAGAAGCGAACTTTCTTACGCGGGGATCATTTTTTTCAAAAGCATTCCAGGGAGCACCATAGTTATAATAAGGGACCTTGTCTACTATATCTCCATAATTATTTTTTAAAATAACAGTATCGTCATAATTCCCTAAAAGCTCATTCCCGCTATCTACTCCTGCCACACTTATGACTACATTAAATATTAGCCTGCGTCCTCTTTTATTTATTCCTCCCCAAAGTTTCCTTCTGTTGAGAGAACTCTTCACTTCCCATCCTTTTATATCAACGGAAGTATCATAAGGGTTAAATAATTCTATCCACTCAATTTCTATATCTACTTTTACTTTTTCTTTTTTTTCTTTTATCTTTCCTTTTTTCCCTACTTTTCCCTCTTTTTTTAGTTCTTCAGCATAAGCTGGTTTTATTTTAAAAATATTGCCAATTCTTTTAGGTTTGCTCTTTTCCAATATTTTCTCTATTTTATCCATTAAATCATCTTCTTTTTTTAATACTTCATCCTCCACATTATCCATTATTATAGATATGCCTTTATTAGCTCCTCCTTTTAACTTTGCCGCAATCATCTCACCTACTTTATCCAATAAAAACTTTGTCCCTCCCTTTATTAAGTCTTCTGCAGCTGTCTGCACGGAAAGAGTAAAATGAGGCATCACTTCATTGATATAAGGAGTTCTTTCAAGGCCATATTTTCCACGATAGCAAGTAGGACGATTGTCTTTATCGCGAAAATCAATTATATTAGCGGTTATCTGGTCGGCTTTGTTTAAAGGAATGCCTGCTTCCTGGAAAATTTGGCTAATTTGGGAAGGGGGAGCAGTATTGATATTTACCCGAAGGTTTCCTTCTTTATCAATATCTTCATCATAAGAATAAACAGTAATGAAATCTTTTATTTTCTTAAAAGTGGCTTCTCCTATTCCGGGAATAAGCCTTATTTCTTCTATGGTATCAAAAGGGTTATCATCTCCATAAGGATTATCTGGACAAAATTCATCTGGCTCATCAATACCTTCATTCTCTTCATCTATTAATCCATCCCCATCATTGTCTATCCCATCAGAACAAAGGATAGCATTATCGTGATCGTCGTCTTTACCTTTTACTCCGGGAAAGTGGTCTTTCCCATAGCGGTAGCTTATAATAGCATCTACCCCTTCATTCTCCTCATCTGTTAACCCATCAGTATCATTATCTATTCCATCAGAATAAAGTTGTTTGTTTATAATGGATAATGCTCCTAGGTTAATCTCATAAGGAGTCCATCCCTGGTTATACTCTCCCGAGCCAGCAGTATTAATATTGATTTTACCACCCTCATCAAATATCCCTGTGGGTTCATCATCATCTGGATCTTCATAATCTTCATCGCTGGCTAAATGTAAAGAGACATCATATTTTCCATCCTTAAAGGATTCTTTAAATCCCTTTGCCCAATCTTCGTAAAAATCATCGTATTCATTATTATCATTCTTTAATTCCGCTATTGCTCTTTCTAATCCTGCCTGGGCAAGATAATCAGCTTTAAGACTATTTTGATGATTAACCGCTGCTTTCTCCTCAATCTTCATTTTATAGAGAAAGCTAATTCCCATTATTCCCAACAGGGACAGGACAAGAAAGATAAAAATTATCCCTATCTGTCCTTTTTCTTTCCTTAAATAAATAAGTTTTTTAAATAACTTCGGTAGCTCAGCCATCTTTTTTACCAGATCTGTAGCTTTGCGTCCCATCCTCTTGGATGGTTTGCCTTTATCGGCTACTATTTCTCCCTCTATCCCCTCCTTGAGGAAATCAAATTTACTGATGAAGGAAGGTAGGGAGGAGAATTAGAGGATAAGTCAGAATCGGCGACATAATATATGTATGGTTTGCCAGTGTCAGAATTGATAGCCGACCAGTTTGACCAATTGCTACTTTGTTCTTGTTTCTGTTCGGCTATACATCCTCCAATAACGATAGCATAAGGAGAAACTGCTTCTCCATCTCCAGAGATTATGGCCCAGGATTTCTCCTGAGCATAAAAGAGATTATTTACTAAAGGTTCACCGTTCCACATACCATTTCCGCCGCCGCTAAGGGAAGCTACAACAATATGGGCTGAAAAGGGCTCGGCGGCAGTTGAAGATATTGTATGTAGCCAAATTTTTATGTATCGAAGGTTAACTGGATGACTGTAATCAAAAGATTTATCTCCCGAAATGTGTCCCACACACTGGCTAAATAATGTATCGCTATCTTCAACTATATTTCTATCACATTTATTGTTATTTGATACATAAATTCTCAGTTCCCAGTCTTCGTGTAACTCAAGATTCTCTAATGTAATTCTATTTGCGAGCACTGAGTATCCTAAGTCAAATGCGGCTATAGTCCAAATTTCGCCTTCTCCGTGTCCCAATGTTTTTATTCCCCAGGTACTTCCTGATGGATCAGGATCAAATTCCTTCCAATCAACATCCTCCGTTGATGCCCAGGTTGTATCCTCCATTTTACAAGGTCTCCCACCCGTAAGCTTATGCGTAGGATTTAAAGCTACCCAATTTTTAGCTAATAAAGCTAACGAAGAGCCGTCAGTTCCTTTAATTAAATTGCCCTCAATATAAATATTTCCTCCAGAAACTATGGTTAAGATGTAATCTTGGTCGGTAGTATCATCACCAATTATACCTAAAACTCTGAGGCTTCCCGGACTGTAGATTAAGCCATTAGATGGATAAGGACGCCACTCGTTAGGTTCTATTATATCGTTTCCGGCAATTGTTTCTTCCCCCACTCCGTCATCTATTCCTACTTGACCAGACGTTCCTGAAGTTTCTCCATTTCCGTCCAGAACTACCAAGGTGCCCGTACCGGTATAGCGACATGGACCACCCTCATAAGTTTGCTCCCATCCAGATAAAGAACAATCATACCAATTATCACTTTCATCAGGATGAGCATCAGCGCTAATATAAATTCCGCTTGTTTTCGCTATATTTTCGTATTTATTGCCATCTATCGTTTCTCCTTTTCTCTCATTTATTATTTTAGGCCAGAAGCTAAATTTCGATTCTCCATAACGAAAAACAGGAGTGCCACTTGAGTGGTCATAACAGCAAGGTAGGTGAGCCTGGTCAAAATAATATCCCCCGGCAGTGTCAAAGTGGATAGGATCTGAGAAATCGGTATAATAATGATATCCAGAATGAGGGCCCCCATTAATGGTTAAATTAGTCTTTGTCTCGTCAAAGGAAGATACGCCATAAATTATAGATATGCTATCTCCGGTAAGAGTTAAATTATTAGTAGTTGCAGTGCTTGCATTTCCCCAGGTTAAGTTTCCCAGAACACAGAAAGGAGCATTTCCCTGGATCATTGCACTGCTACCAGAAGGACCAAAGGTATTATTTCCAAAAGTAGTATTTGAACCAATAAGCCTTACATATTTTGCCAGAGGACTCTTATGCTCTACTATTGCCTCAATGATAGCCAATTTTTTAGGTAGATCCCGGGATTTAATAGTAATGTAGGGGCTACCTGATGTAACCTGTAAACTAAAATTACGGTTCGAGTAATCGTACCATCCACCGTACTGTTCAGCCTTAATGTCATCTGCTGGAGTCCAATTCTCACCCTGTGAACTATTATTTAACTTGTCTACGGCGTAGAATATCCCCAGTTTAGCTAAATTATAATTTTCTTCTTCACTCGTAGCTTTTTCTACTATTTTTGTGTTTATCAGGACTTGAGAGATAAGGAAGGAAGAAAGAGCAAAGAGCACCCCAGCTATAAGGATAGTGAGAATAAGAGCAGTTCCCTGATTGTTTTTTTTAATTTTTAGAAACATTTTAACTCCCCTCAGGAGAAACAAAATTTTCTTAGTGAATAATCAAAGCGGGATGAATGACCCTTCTTTCACACTTTTACTATTAATATCGTACTATTTTCAGATGTCAATTTGAACTTGGCATAACCTGCATCTTACTCTCCCAACTTAAAAGTTACGGCTACCAATATTCATCTTGCTCCTAACTTTACTGAAGAAATTAATTTGTAAGTACGCCAGTTTTCAGACACAGACTCTTTTTGAGCTATTTCAAGAGTAATAATTACTTTATCCTCATTATCTCCCCCGAGGATGAAGTTTAGTTGAGTAACTTTAAGATTATTCTGCGGACGAATAATACGCTCTGGATTTTCCCATGAAGTATCAGTATCATCATACCTTCGGATATAAAGTAAAGGGGTATCTCTCGAAGAAATCCTAACAGGGTCTATAGGTTGTTTTGAAGTAGAAAGGTCATCGGGTAAAGCCGAGTAAAGGGTAACTGTATCTCCATTGGTCTTGGGATCAGAATCGTCAGGAAGGTAAATAGCTATTTTATAAGGACTACTCTCTGTATATCCATAATTAATACTTCCATCTTTAGCATTATTACTGCCTTCGGGAATAATTATCATTCCTGCTCCTAATTCTTTTATCATCCTCCTCATTGCTATACGGNCATTTTCCTCTATATTGNTTTCTATGCTACTTGTATGATAAGAACGGTAACTTCCCCGGTAGGGGAAATATAAAAGAATAGCAATTATAGCAATTAGCGCTGCCGCTACGACAACCTCTATTAAAGTAAAACCTTCGTTGTTCATATTTTTATCTCAAATTATAATTAATCTTCTCCATTTACTTGATTATTTTCCTATAAAGGTTTTTAATTCTATTTTTCTGATTTTATCTTTCTGCTTCCAGTATTCAGTAACAATGCTTTGTTTTACGGGAGTAATGGTAGTAGTGGTACATCCTGAATTAATATCCCAGAAATTTCCCTGCGCTACTCCTACAATAGAGGTATCGGTAGGGTCTTTATAACCATCCCCATCACTATCCGTAGTCTGAGGAGGTAAATAATAAATCCAGACAGATTTTCCTTCATCAGAAGAAGTAAAAAAAAGCTCGCGGGTAGAGGAAAAATAATTTATAGGAGTAATAGAACAACCTGAACTTACCTCTTTAACCGTGATATTAGAAAGGGTTCCTCCATCAGTAGCTAATTTGATTACCTCTTTTTTTCTGCCATCTCCATCAGAGGAGGGAATTGTTCCCCCTTCATCAATTAAGTGGTAGTAACCATAGTTTATAGATATACTCTCATCTGCTGTAAGGCTTCTGATGATTGGTCTGTTAAAGGAATCAGTGCCGCCATATATAGCAGTAATCACAACGCCATTTATATCTCTTATTTTAAAGTCATTTATTCCAATAGAACCATCAGGCGTGTTGTCAGGTTGACCATCTCCATTTTCGTCTGGTCCACCATCCACCACTTGATTTTCATCTATATTTAGTGTAACAGAACCGCCTGAAAGAACTATGAAATTCTCCGGCACTACTTTATTAAAACTTTCTCCTTCTAACCTACCGATGCATTCCTGGGCTATATGCAGAGCTCTCATTCGTTTTTCCTGGCGGGCAATACTACCTAAGGAAAAGGTAACTACTTTCAGGGTGGCAAAAATAACAAAGGCAAGAATAACGGCGGCAGCTACTACTTCTATTATGGTAAATCCTGCTTCGTCCTTTAATTTAAATATTAGGAGAGTTTTTCTCATCTAAGAACCTAATTTTAATTTAAGGTCCTATAATGGCAATATCACCATCTGATGTAAGGCCTTTACTCTGATCATACATATTGGTTCCATTTAGCACCGCTGCTTTAGCCTCTGTATAGTTAGATATATCGCTATCTTTGTCTGGGCCCCAGCTTACCAGAGCCCAGCATGTATCACCACTGGTAAAATAGGAGTAATGATGATTATGTGCTCCCGTGCTTCCATTCCAATCTTCCTTACCTTTCTCGTTAAAAGGATCGCCGGGGATAATACTTAAATAAACAGGTGTAGAATCAGAACTGGTAGGATAAATTAATTTGCCCAGACCAGCTACAGTAGTTGCGTCAATAGCTACACTCGCGGTAGCTATCTCATGGGCGGTTCCCAATCCCGGCTGAGGCTGCAACGGATAGCTTCCGCTATTATCCATCTTATAATCCTCTAAAAGGATAGCGATACTCCCCATCTCTGATTTTGCTCCACTAATCCTTGCCCGAATACGGGCAGACATAACATTAGGAACAGCAATACCAGTTACTATAGCAATAATAGCTACTACTATCAATAATTCTACAAGGGTGAATCCTTCTCTTTTCTCCATCGCTTCTATTTTACTTGTTATTAAGTTAAATGTCAAATCTCAAAGTCTCCTTGGTATAGAAAGAAATTATACTTATAACTTTTTAATGAGGGCATTTCCCTGAAGGAGCATTATATACGCCATCTTAACGAGGTCTTTGAAATGAGGAAAAAGAAATATTTATGTTCGAAGGAAGCGAAGCTTCCAAGTTGCTTTGCTTGTTTTTAAGGGGGAGCAGTGTAACGTTGAGGGGGAAATGCGAAGCATGTCCCCCTCAAAATGAATTAAATATTTCCCGAATGAGCTAATTTACTGGTTTTAGGGGGAGCAGCGATAGCGTTGAGGGGGAAATACGAAGTATTGCCACCTCAATTTGGCTGAGTAGAATAGTTTGAAGCGGATGGACAGCGACGGAAGAGAATGCCCAAAGTCTCCTTGACATTCTCAAGATGACTCTTATAATTGGACGGAAAAGGAGAATAAAATGAAAGTAGGATTAATAGGCTGCGGAACAATCGGAACAGAAATTGCTTACTCTATAGATAAAGAAATCCTCCAGATGAATCTTGCAGCTATATGTGATAAAAAAAAGGAGAAAGCAGAAAAATTAAGAAAATCGTTAAGAGAGAAGCCATCTTTAGTTAACTTAAAAGAATTATTGGATTTAGTAGACCTAATAGTTGAGGCCGCCTCTCCAGATATAGTAGGCGAGCTGGTAGAAGGAGCTATTGAAAGAGGAAAAGATATTATGATAATGAGCGTAGGAGGAATGGTAGAGCATCTTGACCTTTTCGAAAAGGCTCAAAAACAGGGTTCCAGGATTTATTTCCCTTCAGGAGCTATTACTGGCTTAGACGGGATAAAATCTGCCAGGGAAGCTTCTCTAGACTCGGTAATTTTAATTACTTCCAAACCCCCTTCAGGACTTAAGGGTGCTCCTTATGTAGTAAGAAAGGGAATTAATTTAGATGAGATTAAAGAGAGAACAGTTATTTTTGAAGGAAGCTGCAGAGAAGCAGTAAAAGAATTTCCTAAGAATATAAATGTAGCGGCCGCTTTAAGTTTTGCTGGCATAGGAATAGATAAGACTCAGGTAAGGGTAGTAGTCGATCCTTCCTTAAAGAGGAATGTTCATCATATTGTAGTAGAAGGCAAATTTGGGAAATTAGAGACGCGCACGGAGAACCTACCTTTTCCCTCCAATCCACGGACCAGCTATTTAGCAGCTCTTTCTGCTGTTGCTACTTTAAAAAGGATAACCAGCCCATGGCAAATAGGGACATAAATTTAAATTTAGTTATACCTATTATTCAAAGAGCTTTGGAAGAAGATATAGGTAAGAGGGATATTACCAGTGAAGCCCTTTGCCTTCCTCCCTTAAATATAAAAGGAGAAATAATAGCTAAAGAAGAAGGGGTTCTGGCAGGCATAGAGATATGTAAGCAAACTTTTAAGATGCTTTCTCCTTCAGGGGTTAAATTTACTTATTCTTTAAAAGATGGAAAATCTTTTAAAAAGGGAGAGCCTCTTCTTATTTTTGAAGGGGATGCTTTAGCTATTTTAAAAGGTGAACGCGTAGCTTTAAACTTTCTGAGTCATCTCTCAGGAATAGCTACTCTTACTAAAAAATATGTGGATTTAGCCCGTCCTTATAAAGTAAAAATTGCTGACACTAGAAAAACTCTTCCTAATCTGCGAATTATGGAGAAGTATGCGGTAAAAGTAGGGGGAGGGATTAATCATCGTTTCAGTCTGGATGACGGGATATTGATTAAAGATAATCATATTAAAATATATGGAGGGGTAAAAGAAACCTTAAAAAAAATTCAGAGAAATAATTTTCCTTTTAGAAAGATTGAGATAGAGGTAGATAACCTTTCGGAGATAGAGGATGCAATAGAGGGAGGCGTAGAAATAATAATGTTGGATAATATGACATCAATAGAGGAGATAAAAAAAGCCACAGATATGATTAAAAAGAAAAAAAGAGATATTCTTATAGAAGTATCTGGAGAGATGTCCCTGGATAAAATAGAAAAGATAGCTCAATGTGGAGTAGATATAATTTCTGTGGGAAGATTAACGCATTCAGTAAAAAGTTTAAATATGAGTCTGGAATTAATTAAATAAAAAGGAGAAAAATTGCAAAAGATAGATCTACATATTCATACTGTATATTCTGACGGTACTTTTACTCCTACCGAAGTTGTTAAAAAAGCAAAAGAGCTTGGATTAACAGCCGTTTCTATAACTGATCATGATAGCGTCTCGGGAGTAGAAGAAGCTATAAGAGCAGGAGAAAAAATAGGAGTAGAGGTAGTTCCAGGAATAGAAATGAGTTCTAATATAGGAGAAGATGAAATTCACATTCTTGGTTATTATTTAAATTGGAAAGATAAAACATTTCTCGCTCAATTGCAGTTATTTCAGGAAGATAGAGCAAAACGAAATCAAAAACTTCTCAAAAGGTTAGAAAAATTAGGAATGAAATTAGATTATCAAGAAATAAAGAATATAGCTCCCAGGGGCGTAGTGAGTCGTCTTCATATTGCGCGTCTAATGGTAAAAAATGGATATGTTTCTTCTATAGGAGAGGCTTTTGAGGAATGGTTAAATGCAGGTAAACCAGCTTATATTGGGAGAATGAAAGTTTCTCCTTTTGAGGTTATTCAGTTAATTTTAAAGGTTGATGGAATACCTGTTCTTGCTCATCCTTATCTTTCTAAAAGGGATGATCTTATTCCAGAGATGGTAAAAAGGGGACTTATGGGCATAGAAGTTTATCAAAGTGTTCATAACGAACAGACCGTAGCTCATTATCGGAAAATAGCCGAAGAGTACCATCTTCTTATTACCGGGGGTTCAGACTGTCATGGTAAAGGAAAAGGTAAAATATTAATGGGGACAGTTGATATTCCTTCTTCAATTTTAGATGAGTTGAAAAAAGCCAAAGGAAGAATTGAGAAAATTTACACTGCTAAAATATGGTAGCCGCAACCTTCAGGTTGCGTCTAAACGCAGGCTAAAGCCTGCGACTACCAATTGTAAAAAGGTCAAAATATTTAACAATTTATGATGCTAAATAAAAAGATAAATTGTGATTTTGAGAAAAAAGTTTACATTCATACCTATGGTTGTCAGATGAATGAATCTGATTCAGAAATAATCTCTGGTTTATTAAAAAGAGAGGAATATTCCTTTACTTCGTATCCCGAAAAAGCAAATCTTATTCTTCTTAATACTTGCTATGTGCGCAATAAAGTTAAGCATAAAATTTATAGTAAACTTGGGGAAATTGGAAAATTAAAAAAGAAAAATCCAGGGCTTCTTCTGGGTGTATGCGGGTGTCTTGCTCAAAAAGAATCTGAAGAAATTATTATTCAAGCTCCTTATGTAGACTTTATTGTAGGGACTTTTAATTTTTATCGCCTGCCCCAGATAATAAAGAAAGTCCGAGAGAACCATAAAAAAATAGTGCAAATAGATAAGCAAGGAATCCTTCCTGAGGAATTACCTAAATTAAGGAAAAAAAGATTTACTGCCTATGTTCCTGTAATGCGTGGTTGTAATAATTTCTGCACTTATTGTATTGTTCCTTATGTTCGCGGAAGAGAAAGGAGTAGATCAAGCGAGGATATTCTTAGAGAAACAAAAGAACTCTCCCTGGAAGGATATAAAGAAGTAATTCTCCTGGGACAAAATGTTAATTCTTACCTATATAAAGAAAAAGATTTTGCTGATTTACTTTCAGAAGTTAACGATATAGAAGGAATAGAGAGAATAAGATTCACTACTTCTCATCCCAAAGATTTAAGTGAGAAATTGATTGAGAGGATGAAACTAAGAAAAGTTTGCGAACATCTTCATCTTCCTCTTCAGGCAGGCTCTAATGAAGTTCTTAAACGTATGAAGAGAGGGTATACTCATGAAAAGTATGAGGAGATAGTAAAAAAGGTTCGGGAAGCCGTCCCCGGAATAAGTCTTACCACAGATTTAATTGTAGGCTTTCCTGGAGAAACAGAAGAAGATTTCAAAGAAACTTTAAAGGTAATGGAAAGGATAAAATTTGACGGAGCTTTTACTTTTTATTATTCTCCTATAAAAGGGACAAAAGCGGCTGAATTTAAAGATCAGATACCCGAAGAGATAAAAAAAGAGAGACTGCGCAGATTAATAGAAGTTCAGCAAAGGATTACTGAAAAAAAGAATGAACCCCTGGTAGATCAAAAAATAGAAGTTTTAGTGGAGGGAATATCAAAGAAAAATCCTGAGGAACTTCAGGGAAGAACACGCACTAATAAAATAGTGGTATTTAAAGGTAAGAAAGAACTTATAGGTAGTCTTATCCAGGTGAAAATAGTAGCTTCTGGCTGTTGGGCTTTAAGGGGTGAAGTTCTTCGTAAGGAAATACAGTAGTCGCAACTTTTAAGTTGCGTAAAGCATGTTGGGTAGGACAGGAAATATGGGAAGAGCAGCGACAAAGCATTCAGGAGAGAATATTTTTTCTCTTAAATATGCTTTTTTAGTGATTTTAGGACCTACTGCTGTAGGAAAAACAGAAGTAGCTTTGAATCTACTGAGTAAAATTCGTGGGGAGATAATTTCCGCTGATTCCCGACAAATTTATAAAGGAATGGACATTGGAACAGGTAAAGCCTTCTCCTGTAATAAAAAAGGAGTTCCCTCATCATTTAGTAGATATAATTTCTCCTTCGCAAATTTTTAATGCTGGCAAGTTTAAAGAACAAGCAGAAAAAATCATTAAGAAACTGCAAAAAGAAAATAAACTTCCTGTGGTAGTAGGAGGGTGTGGACTTTACATAAAGGCATTAGTAGATGGGCTTTTTGTAGGACCGGGAGCAGATTGGGACCTGCGAAAGAAACTAAAAAAAGAAGTTCAAGAAAAAGGAAACAAATCTTTATATGAGAAGTTAAAAAAAATAGATCCAGAAACTGCTTCCTGGGTTCATCCCAATGATCAAAGAAGAGTTATTCGTGCCCTGGAAGTTTATTATCTTAGTGGNAAGAAAATTTCTTCTTATCAAAAAGAACATCCTTCTTCTCTTTCAAAAACAGTAATTATTGGATTAAGAAGAAAAANAGATTNTCTTTATAAATTAATAAACGAGCGTGTGGACAAGATGATTAAAGAGGGATTAATCCAGGAAGTAGAAACTCTTTTGAAAAAAGGATATGATGAAAATTTACCTTCAATGCAGGGATTAGGATATAGACAAATTGTAGGATATCTTAAGGGAAAATATCCAAAAGAAGAAGCTATTCGTTTAATTAAAAGAGATACGCGTAGGTTTTCTAAGAGACAACTTAGCTGGTTTAAAAAAGATAAACGCATAATCTGGCTGAATATGGAAGATTATTCTTTTAGTGAGGCTGCGGATAAAATAATTGAAATTTTAGGGGAAAGAATAAATGGATCCAGAAAAACAAATTTCTTTAATTAAAAAAAATGTAGTACAAATAGTAAAAGAAGAAGAACTTTTAGAAAAAATAAAGCAAAAAAGCTCATTAAAGATAAAATTAGGTGTAGATCCCACCGCGCCAGATATTCATTTGGGCACGAGCATCCCCCTTCTTAAATTAAGATGTTTTCAGGATCTTGGACATAAAGTTATTTTAGTTATTGGGGATTTTACAGGCAGGATTGGAGATCCCAGCGGAAGAGTAAAGACACGAAAACCTTTGACCAGTGAGGAAATAAATTTTAATGCTCGCACTTACCAGGAACAAGTCTTTAAAATTTTAAATCCCGAGAAAACAAAAATTGTTTTTAATAGCAAATGGCTTGCTCCCCTTAATTTTTCTCAAATTTTAGATCTCGCTTCTCATTACACAGTCGCTCGTATTCTTGAAAGAGACGATTTTTATAAGCGTTATCATCATAATTATCCCATCGGTTTACATGAATTCTTATATCCCTTAATGCAGGCTTATGACTCTGTGGCTTTAAAATCGGATGTAGAGATTGGAGGGACGGATCAAACATTTAATCTCTTAGTAGGAAGAGAAATACAGAAGTCTTATGGACAGTCTCCTCAGGTAGTTATTACTTTACCTCTTCTTGAAGGAACAGATGGAAAGGAAAAGATGAGTAAAAGTTTAGGTAATTATATCGGAATAAATGAATCTCCCCAGGAAATTTATGGAAAAATTATGTCTCTTCCCGATGAACTTACAGGAAAGTATTTTCATCTACTTACTTCTCTGTCTGAAGAGGAAATAAAAAATAAAGAGAAGCTTCATCCTAAGAAAGCTAAAGAAGATTTAGCTATGGAAATAGTTAGTTTTTATTATGGAAAATCTTCCGCAGAGAAAGCAAGCGCTAAATTCAATCTTATTTTTAAAGAGAAAAAAATCCCTGAAGATGTTCCTATTCAAAAAATAAAAGAAGATAAAATCTGGATAATAAAGCTTCTTCAGTCAACAGGTTTAGCAAGAAGTAGTTCTGAAGCCCGTCGCTTAATTCTTCAAGGAGGAGTAAAGTGGGATGGGGAAAAAATAAAGGATATTAATCTAAAAGTTTCTCTAGATAATGAACATATTTTACAAGCAGGCAAGAAAAAATTTATGAAGATTGTAAAAAAGAGTTAAAAATGGTTAGCGACGAGATAAAGAAGAGAGTGGAGAAACTGTGGGAGGAAATTCGCTACCATAATCATAAATATTATATAGAAAATAATCCCGAAATTTCTGATTATGAATATGACCAATTAATAAGAAAGCTCCAGAAATTAGAAGAAAAATTCCCTTCTCTTATAACATCTGACTCTCCTACGCAAAGAGTAGGAGGCACTCCTTTAAAAGAATTTCCGGTAGTGGAACATGAAATTCCTATGTTAAGCCTGGACAATGCTTATTCTCCTGAGGAAGTAAAAGAATTTGAAGAAAGACTTCAGAGACTGCTTCCCGGTGAAAAATTTGAATATGTGGCTGAATTAAAGATAGACGGGGTTTCTATTTCCCTTATTTATGAAGATGGTTATCTAGTAAGGGGTTCTACCAGAGGAGATGGAAATCGTGGAGATGATATTACGATGAATTTACGGACTATCAAGAGTATTCCTTTAAAGATTTTTGGAAAAGTAGAAGGAAGGATAGAAGTTCGAGGAGAGGTTTATATGACTCGTTCAGGTTTTCGTAAGGTAAATAAAGAAAGAGAGGAAAAAGAAGAACCTCTGTTTGCTAATCCCCGCAATGCAGCAGCTGGTTCCCTTAAACTTTTAGACCCAGGACTTACTGCCAGAAGACCACTTAATAATTTTATTTATAACTTAACTGCTGCTACCTCTTTTCCTATGCCCCGAACTCATTGGCAATGTTTAAAGGTTTTAAAAGACTGGGGATTCAGGATTAATCCCAATATTAAGTTATGTAAGAATATAAAAGAAGTAATTGATTATTGGAATAGCTGGACTAAAAGAAGAGAAGACTTAGATTACGATTTAGATGGGATTGTAATTAAGGTAAATCTTCTCTCTCAGCAATCTCAACTGGGGGCTACCAGTAAGAGCCCTCGTTGGGCCATAGCTTATAAATTTCCGGCTACCGAAGCTACTACAAAAATAAAGGATATTATTGTTCAAGTAGGGAGAACAGGTGCCCTTACTCCCGTAGCTATTTTTAAGCCTACTCTCCTCTCAGGAACAATAGTTAAAAGAGCTACTCTCCACAATGAGGACGAAATTAAAAGAAAAGATATTCGTATTGGGGATACAGTAATTATTGAAAAAGGGGGAGATATTATCCCTCAAGTAATAAAAGTAGTAGAAAGTAAACGCACGGGAAAAGAGAAAAAATTTTCTATGCCTAAAAAGTGTCCTGTATGTGGAGCTAAAGTAGTAAGATTAGAGGGTGAAGCAGTAGCTCGCTGTATAGGTTCAGATTGCCCAGCGCAATTAAAAGAAAGAATAGCTCATTATGCTCAAAGATCTGCAATGGACATAGATGGTTTGGGGGATAAATTAATTGAACAATTAGTAGATAAAAAAATAGTAAAAGATATAGCTAATCTTTATAAGTTGGACCTTTCTACCCTTTCTTCCATGGAGAGAATGGGAGGAAAATCTTCTCAAAATCTTCTTTCTCAAATTGAAGAAAGTAAAACTCGTCCTTTGTCTCGTCTTATTTTTGCTCTCGGTATTCGTTATGTGGGAACAAGGGGAGCCCGTATTTTAAGTGAACATTTTTCTTCCTTAAAGGAATTATCTGAAGTTAGTCCCGAAGAATTAGAAGCTATTCCGGAAATTGGTCCCCAAACAGCTCATTCTCTAGTTCTTTTTTTCCAGGAGCAAAGGAACAAAAAACTTTTAAAGAAATTAAAGGATTATGGGGTTCAAATGGGAGGAAAGAAGGTAGAAAAAAGACGAGAAAAAACCTTCTTAGCCACAAAAAAGTTCATTTTTACCGGGGCTTTAAAGCATTACAGTCGTGAGCAAGCTAAAGAATTAGTAGAAGGTTTAGGGGCAAGAGCTGTAAGTAGCGTAAGTAAGAAAGTTGATTATGTAGTGGCAGGAGAAGACCCTGGTTCTAAATATGAAAAAGCTAAAAAATTAGGAGTGAGGATTTTAAGCGAACAAGAATTTGAGGATTTAATTAAGGAGCGAAGTTTATGATTATTGGTTTAATGGCCGACTCGCATGATAATTTACCGAGAATAAAGCAAGCTGTAGAATTTTTTAATAAAAAAAAAGTGGATCTGGTGCTTCATGCGGGAGATTTTGTAGCTCCCTTTGTAGTAAGAGAATTAGGAAAGCTTTCCTGTCCTTTGATAGGAGTTTTTGGAAATAATGATGGAGAGAAAGAAGGACTGAAAAAAGCTATAGGAAAGATAGGAGAAATTCACCCTGGTCCCTTAGAGTTAGAACGAGAGGGAAAGAAAATATTACTTCTTCATGACCCTTCAACTTTAAATTTAAAGAAGCTAAAAAAGAAAAGATACGATGTTATAGTTTATGGTCACACTCATAAAGCAGAAATTAGGGAAGAACAAAATTTACTATTAATCAATCCTGGAGAGTGTGCTGGTTGGCTTACTCATCGCTCAACTATAGCATGGATAAATCTTGAAGAGATGAAAGCTGAGATTGTGGAGCTTCTCCTTTGACTATTTGACAATTTTTTATTTTGTTGTATAATTAAAACAATTATAAAAAAATAATACAATAAGGAGAAATGTATGGCAGTAATAGTAAAACTAAGCAGTAGGCATCAAGTAGTTATTCCCAAAGAGGCAAGAAAAAAATTAAGTCTTCATGCGGGGGACCAACTTATAGTTGAGGTAGAAAAAGAAAAGGTAGTTATGCGTCCCCGGCCTAAAAATTACACTAACTATATGCTGGGCTTAGGTAAAAAAGTATGGCAAGGAATAGATGCAACTGATTATGTTAGGAAGGAGCGAGAGTCTTGGGAAAACTAACGAGCCGTCTTTGAAAAGAATAAATGAGTTTGATATTATTGTAATGAAGGAGATATTGGGAATATAGTGGTGCCTC
>JGI24025J20009_10001318_pt1 | contig 18765 bp, 14 predicted proteins | sample Cruoilmetagenom3_FD_20009 | JGI IMG/M metagenome (IMG submission 20009) | reverse complement strand
AAGATGTTTGCCCTTTTTTGAGAATGGCGAAGTATGCCCAAAATTTGTATCTATTTGATCACGATGTCCTCTTTGAGCAACTAAGTTCTCGTTTGCAGAGGGCCTTGGGCGGTGAATCCGATATTAAATTGACAATTCAGCAAAAATAAAATTGTGAGTTTTTTTGCTCGGCCAAGCTGCGCAAAAATGCTTTCAAACACATTATATAAAGCATATATCTGGCGAGCTTTGGCTAAGAGCCAGGTTTGCCCATATCCCGCTAATTTATAATATAATTAAGGAAGTCGGTGGAACATCAGATACACGCAAACGTTAGGCGACATATTTTTCTGAAAATTATTGTAGGATTGCCCCGTTAAACATGAAGCTAATAATGACCCCCATACCACTGGAAGATTAAGAGTAGAAGTGTGATGTTGGGCTAATCTTTCTAGGGATAGAATCTTTAATTTTAAATGAAGTCTTTAGCCCTTTGCGTTTTATAACTACGATCGCCATGGTAAGACGTAAGGCGGGAGGTAAGAAAAGTGAGGTTGTTTAAGTAAAAATTTAGAAATTTAAATTCGGGGTTCTGTCCAATTTATCAATATTTTTAACAAAGTTTTCTCTTTTAGCATTGTACCAGGCCGCGACGCCGATCATGGCGGCATTGTCAGTAATTAAATTTTTAGAGTAGGGAACAAATACAGGAACATTATGTTTTCTAGCGGCTTTACGGATTTGTTTACGGATATAAAGATTGCTGATTACTCCGCCGCCAAGAAAAATTTGTTTTGGCTGATAAGTTTTAATTGCCTTTTCAAGTTTAATTGTGATGGATTTTGTTAGCGCCTTTTGAAATGAAGCGGCAAAATCTTGGTAAAATTGCCGATTCTTTTTATTTTCTGGAATGGGCCTTAATTTGTATAAACAAGCTGTTTTTAAGCCGGAAAAGCTGAAATTTAAAGACGGATCACGAGCCATAGGAATAGGTAAATCAAATCGGAAAGAATCTCCCTCCCGCGCCAGTTCTTCAATAATTGGTCCTCCCGGATAACCCAAGTTAAGCATCTTGGCCACTTTGTCAAAGGCCTCGCCGGCGGCGTCATCCAGTGTTTCTCCTAAGAGTTGATATTTACCAATTTTATGGACTAAAACCAATTGAGTGTGTCCCCCCGAAACAAGAAGACCAAGAATTGGTAATTTTTTGGCTGAAGGTTTCAGTTTGGAATTTGGAATTTGGGATTTAGAATTTCTCGCCAACGGCGAGAGCAGGTGTCCCTCCATATGATTAACGGCAATAATTGGTTTGTTGTGTTTCTTGGCCAATTCTTTAGCTTTTCTAATCCCCACTTCGAGAGCAATGGCTAACCCTGGTCCTTGGGTAATAGCAATAGCGTCAATAGTTTGCCAATTTATTTGCCAGGGCAGCCTAAATCTTTTGGCGGTTGTGTTGGCCCGAGCAATGGCCAATTGAACCACTCCGCCTAAATGTTTTTGATGTTCTTTTCGGGCTAAATTTGGAACCACGCCGCCCCAGGGACGATGAATATCTATTTGGGACCAAATAATATTGGCGATGATGTGATTGTCAACCGTTATTGCCGCTGCTGTTTCGTCGCAGGAGGTATCGATGGCGAGAATGATATATTCTGCTTGTTTTATTTTCATGCTTCATCTAAAGGACCTTTAATGTTTTTTAGTACTGCATTAGTTACTTTGGTGTAAATCTGAGTAGTTCTAATATTTTTGTGTCCCAGCAACTCCTGAACATGGCGGACGTCAACTCCATTTTCTAATAGGTGAGTGGCAAATTTATTTTTGAATCAAAAAACTCTTAATTTGATCGATATTTAATTGTTTAAAGTTGTTCTTTTTGTTGGCAAAATAATTTCTGAGACAGTAACAACAACTCTTGATAGTTCGCGGACTATAGTTTCTATATTTTAATTCTCTAACTACTTACGCTAAAAGCCCGTTCTGTTTATAATCTAATCTAGAGTTAGAAGTTAAAATTTTCATATTTGTATAATAGCACCATTGTGTTTATTATACAGAAAACAGTTTATATAAATACTAGTTATATGTAATTTTACTCTGTCTCGCCAGATTTATATAGTATGGCAAATCTCTATTAAACTATGGCTAATTACTCAATAACGCTGAATTTCTTTTTACCAATAAAGATAGTTGGAGCTTTGAAAGAAGTGAAAGTGTCTGGAAATTTTGCATTTGATTGGAGACATTCAGATTTTTGTCACTGTACTGTTAAAGCTATTTCTTTATCTGATAAAATCCCCACAAAAGAAATTTTGGATGATTGGGTTTCTAAATCAAAAGTAATATTAGATGAACAAAAGTCTTTCAAAGTTAAAGTTGAAAATGTTGCAAAATTTTCAACAGCACTTTTTGCAGGCGTTGAATCGGAAGAACTTTCAAAGCTTCACAAAAAATTATTCAAAATTTTGCCCAGTAGCCAACCACAATTTGAAGATGAAAATTACGTTCCTCACACTTCAATTGGTGTGTTAGATCAAGATATAGAAATTCTTTCAGGAGCAGGGCGAAATTTTGGTGAGTTTGAAGTAAAAGAAATTCAGCTTGTAATATGGAATCTAAATAAACTAGACGAACCAACGATTTGCCATAGATTTATTCTAGCCGAGACTCCGTAAAACTCACTCCGCTCCGCTCCGTGCCACGCTGCGCTCTTCTCCTTCCAGTTGTCGGGGTGTATAACAAGGGATATACGGTTCAGCCCTCGGCTCGACACTCAACCCAAATTATCTAAATTTATTGTAGAATATTGTAATAAATTTATATAACTTCGCATAAACACTAGTTATACGCAATTCAAAAAATATTTTTCAACCTCCAAGAAGGTTGAAAACGGGGAAAATTTGTTTTTTATTTATAGAGGGAAAAACGATGTTTTCTTCGCCTCACTACGAAAAATATTTCATATAAGGGACTTTAATTAATTGAACAATACTTAATAGCAGAATTACATCAATTATTGCCCTATCTCGGTTTCTGAATAGCAAACTTGAACTTCCAAAATATTTGGATCAACAATTATACCCTCTATTCCAACCTTTGGGTCTTTACTAGTGTAGTCAGTACATTTAACTCCTATTTTTGAAAACATTTTAATCACTTTTTTTGCATTAATTTCTGATAAACGTTTTGCTTTTTCTGATTCATCATAAGGTTTCCCTCCAAATAAAAGCATTTCCCAATCCGGTCCGTTATTAGACAGACGATTTCTTGCTTCTTCAAATTTTGCTTCTTCTTTTGTTTTTGGAATTTTTAGTTTTTCGTGGTCAACAAAAACATATGGAAGGTGCCCAAGACCAATTTGACCCGTCGTGTTGTTTATAAAAACAGGTATTAAACAGGTCGAACCACCAAATGTAAATAATGGGTAATCACCAGCCCAACGTATATTGTAGAGAACCCAATGTTTTTCATTACTATCTCCACCATGCGTTTCTACAAAATGTTTGATGGCTTTTTCGTTCACCTCTACTATTTTAAGTGATTTTTGTTTAGCTCTATTTTTTTCGGTATTTAAAGCAATCTCTTGTTTTTCTAGTTGGTTATCCATACAAAGATTTTATCCTAAAACATATTTTTTTAAAATAAGGTAAAGTCAAGAGAATTTATTAACAAGATTTTGTGCTCAGGTATTCACCCCTTAATCCCGTCTGCCTAAAATCCAAGATAAAAAAACAAATTTATAAATATCGAATAAAAGCTTGTCAAATTGCCCAGGTCACTTAACGCAGTGCATGTGGTTCGGCTCTTGCAGGGCCTCAACCCAAATTGCTCTCTCGTTGGTCGAGCAACTTGTCATATCCGCAAATGCTATACGCCATAATAAAAAGCCAATTTGATAATAATTTTGGCGATTAATTTGAGAGGAGGCAATAAAGTGTGTCTGAACTCTATAGACTTGGTAAATCAAGGACTAGATGTGGTAAAAGCAATGGCTTTCTGAGAGCGTTGATTTTTAGAACAATTCGGTTATACTTTATTTATGGCTGGTCAACCAAGTGATTGTATTTTTTGCCAAATCGCCGCCGGTGAAATTCCCTGTTATAAAATTTATGAAGATGATGTTTTTTTGGCTTTTTTAGATGTTCAACCATGGGTTGAGGGACATACTTTGGTTATTCCCAAAAAACATTATCGTTGGGTTTGGGACTTGCCCCCCGAAGCTTCAGCGAAGAAGGGCGAACCTACAATCGGGGAATATTTTGTTGTTTGTCGTAAAATAGCCAACCATTACCGAAAAGTTTTGGGCACAGAGTTTATTATGAGTTATATTTACGGTTATGATGTTCCTCACGCTCATATCCATCTTTTCCCTAACGCCAGAAGAAAAATTGCCTTGTACCCAAGGCAAAAATTACCTCGTCTTTCTTTTGAAACAGGGAACAGACTGCTTCGAAAACTTAGGTTAAAATAATACCTAAATTAGGGAATAAAGCGAATTTTTCGTTTTTGCTGAGCCAGAATTTTTATTTCTACGTAAACAACTTTCACTTTAGTTTTTTTGGCTAGTTTTCCCAATATTGCTTTAGCTTTTTCTGTCCATTCGATAGCGATAATATTGCCAGGCAAAAGGTAATTTTTAATAAAATTTAATGCTGTTGGGTTAGAGGCGATTCGCCAGGCATCAATGTGGTAGAAAAAGCCCGCCAGACCCTTTAATTTATATGGGTATTCTTTGACAATAGTGAAAGTTGGCGAGGGAATGTTGCTATTGATTTTTAGTCCTTGAGCAATTCCTTTGGCAAATTGGGTCTTCCCAGCGCCTAATTGACCCTGGAGGGCAAAAATTAGTGTTTTGTTTTTTAATTTTAAGATGTATTTTTTAGTTAATTTTCTGGCAAAGTTCTGAGTCTCTTTTGCCGAGTTGCTGATAAACGTTCGAGTTTTTAATTGATCAAAATTAATTTTCCCTTGGCGCAAAATGGCTGGTTCGTTCAGAGTGGTGTCGACGACTGAAGACGGTAGACGATGGGGTAAGGTGCCAGCGTTTATGATTAGACTGATTAATTTTTTCTTCTTTTCCGATAGTTGCGAGAAAGTATCTTTTATTGAGTAAGGAATTTTCCCGCCGGAAATATTAGCAGAAGTCGAGGTAATTGGTTTCCCAAAAGTTTTAATAATTTCCAAAACTAACGGGTAATTGGGTATTCTAATTCCCAGCGTTTTCTTGTTAGATTCTAAACGTGGGTCGACTTTGTGAAAACTTTGCGAAATGACAGTTAAAGGGCCGGGCAAAAAATTTTTATAAAGATTCTCGGCTGTTTCGTTGATCTTGACATAATGTTTTGCCATTTTTTGATTGGCAACGGCAACCGAAATTGCTTTATTTTTCCTTTTGCCCTTATATTTAAGGAGGTTATCTATTGCCCTAGAGTTGAGGGCGTCAGCGCCTATTCCGTAACAAGTTTCCGTGGGATAAATAAGCAAGCCACCTTTTTTAAGAGCAAAAACTGCCTCTTTGACGATTTTAGGTTTTACGGTATTATTAATGGTAAGAATTTTCATAACATATTTTAACAGAGATGCAAAAACAAACTGCTGTTGTTATCATTCCCACTTATAACGAGGCCAAGACAATTGGCAAAATGATTGATTATCTTTTTACCAAAACTTTTCCTACGATAAAAAACTGGAGTTGTCAAATTCTTGTGGTAGATGATACTTCTCCAGACGGTACCTACAAAATTGTTCAAAAATTACAAAAGAAATACAAAAATCTTCATCTTTATTTAAATCCTAAAAAAATGGGCATTGGTTATGCCTATGTGGTTGGTTTTAAAGAGGCGATAAAAAAACTTGGCGCCGATGTGGTGATTGAATTTGATGGAGATTTTCAACATCCTCCGGAAATGGTTCCGGCAATGTTAAAGGAAATAGATAAGGGGGCTGATTATGTTTTAGGTTCGAGAAAAATTAAAGGGGGAATGGATCCCAAAGGTTGGGGATTTAAGCGGCTTTTCTTTTCAGAAGTTGGCGGTTTAACAGCTCGTTTCATTCTCTTTTTTCCTTTCAAAAGTTTTTTTCAAATTACCGATCCCACTACCGGTTTAAAGGCCTCTCGAGTTAAGAATTTTGTCGATCGAATGGATATGGATAATCTTTATTCCAAGGGCTTTGCTTATAAAATGGAATTTCTTTATCAAATGGTTAAGTTGGGGGCGAAGATTAAAGAGGTTCCTCTTAAGTTTCAATTAAGAAGTGCCGGAGAATCTAAAATCAGTTCGGAAACCGCGAAGAATGTTCTCAAAACGGTAATTTTACTTCGTTGGCGCGATAAAACAACCCAGAAATTTTTGAAATTTGGTACAGTTGGTTTTGTTGGTTATCTTGTTAATGCCTCTACGCTTTGGTATTTTGCCAAAATTGGTTTTCCCGAGTGGTCTTCCTGGTTGCTCTCGACAGAATTGGCGGTAATTTCCAATTTTACTTGGAACAACTTGTGGACATTTAAAGAAGAGAAGTTTACTCGCGTTATTGATGTTCTCAAGAAATTCTTGCAATTTAACCTTACTTCGGCTGGGGCCTTAGGGATTCAAACAATTGTCGGAACAATTTTAACCATGCTATTAGGTAGTCACTACCGTCAATTGATTCTTCCCTTGGTAATCGTTTTCCTTGTTTTGCCTTACAACTGGCTGATGTACAACAAGGTAATTTGGAAAAAGAAATAATCTAGAAGTATGGTGTCCAATCGGCAACGGGCGCTGTATTATAATTGATGAAGTTAATTGCGTAGAGATACACGGCCGGCAGAAGCAGCCAGAAAACAATTTTAAATTCTTTCTTTTTTAGAAAACTTGCAAAGGCAATTAACCAAAAAGGGTATAATGGGGCTGAATATCTGGAAATGTCACGGTGGGCGACAAAGAGAGTAGAGAGATAAAAAATCCCCGGAAAAATAGTGATAATATCCCAACGGTATTTTTTATAAAGATAGGCAATTGCTAGGCCTCCAAGCAAATAAATATAAATAATATCTTCCAGCCAAAAGTCTCCCAGCCAAGAGCGGGAAGCAATGAAGCTTTGGAAAGGAAGTTGAACAAGATGAAAATTGTCGCCGGAATAAAAGTAGGCGAGGAAATCGCCGGTTTGCTGTCTAAAGAGAAGGAAAACAGGCAGGATGGCCAATGGCCCTAAGAGTAGGGGCCATTTTTTTAGCCATTTTTTGATCTTAAATTTATCATTAATCAAGATAGATATGGTGTAGGCAAGAAAAAGTAAGATCGCCGGCGTTTTGGTAACTTGGGCTATGGCTAAGGAGATCCCTGATAAAAGATAATTCTTTTTTCTAAAGAAAAGGATGGATAAAAGAAGGGCGCTGATGAATAAAGTTTCTGGGGCGCCAACGCTTCTTAAGACCAGCACTCTTGCTGGAAGAAAAAGGAGAATGGCTGACAAAAACAAAGGGCCTTTAATTTTCAACTCTTTTAAGAGAAAGTAAAAGGTAGTAATCATTGTGCCGGTGGAAATTAAATTGACTAAGAGCATGGCCCACCAGCCGGGAAGGAATTGGTCAAAAATAGAGATCAGGAAAGAATATCCGGGAAAATGGGCCGGGTAATATTCTAAGGGCAGGGGCAAGGAGAATTTTTTTCTAATACATGTTTTATCGTACCAACATTTGGCAATGATGATGTAATTAGGACCGTCGTAATTGGCGAAAACCCGGCTCATTTGGCCATTTTTGAAAAAAGGGAGCCAGACTAGAGCGGTGGAAAAAATGGTCAACAGCCAAAGAAAGAAAATTTTTTTCATCTTTCTCTCTTATGATATCATAAGAGAGATGGTTTTTAATCATTAAATTAACGATTGGTGAAAAGATATTCAATTCCTGAACTTTCGGTTTTTTTTCCTGCTTATAATGAGGAAAAAAATCTTAAAAACACAATTGAGAAGACGGTTGCTATTTTAAAAAAAGTTGCCCAGAAGTGGGAAATTTTGATCATTAATGATGGAAGCAAGGACGGAACTGGACGGATTGCCCAAGAATTAGCCAGAAAATACAGAAATAACGTTTTGGTAATTACTCACCATCGGAATCGGGGTTATGGCGCGGCTTTGAAATCCGGCTTTTATAACTCAAGGTATCGCTGGATTGCTTTTACTGATTCTGATGGTCAATTTGATTTTTCCGAGATTGTTAATTTTATTAAAAGCCAAAAAGAAACAAACGCTGATTTGGTTATTGGTTATTATTTGAAACGACAGGTTTCTTTTTTGCGGATTTTGGGGACGAGAATTTGGCAGTTGGCAGTTTTCTTACTTTTTGGTCTTAAAGTGAAGGATATTGATTGCGGCTTCAAGCTTATTCGAAAAAAGGTAATCGAAACAATTCCCAAGTTGGAAGCGGAAAGGGGCCCTTTTATTTCTTCTGAACTGCTGATAAAGTCTAAAAAAAGCGGTTTCAAAATTGTGGAGATTGGTGTTCATCACTATCCTAGAAAACTTGGAACGGCCACGGGAACAGATTTAAATGTGGTCTTTTCGGGATTAAGCGATTTGGTTAAACTTTGGCTTAAATTTAATTTTCACCGGTGAAAAAGATTTTTAAGAAAAATTGGTTAATAATTTTAGTTTTGATTTTAGCGGCCTTCTTTCGCCTCTATAAAATTTCCGGTTATATGGAGTTTCTGGGTGATCAAGGACGGGATGTTTTGATTGTTTATCGCTTTCTCAAGAAGGGCGATTTGATGTTTATTGGTCCCCAGACTTCAATCGGTAATATGTACTTAGGGCCTTGGTATTACTATTTGATGGCGCCAGCGCTTTTACTAGCTAATTTTAATCCAGTGGGACCGGCGGTAATGGTGGCTTTGCTGGGAGTAGCAACGGTTTGGTTAATCTGGTTTGTAACTAGAGAATGGTTTAATCAAAAAGCGGCTTTGACGGCCTCTTTTTTGTATGCCATCTCGCCAGTAGTAATTAAATATTCAAACTTTTCTTGGAATCCTAACATAATGCCATTTTTTGCCTTGTTGTCCATTTGGTTTGTTTGGGAGATTTGGCAAAAAAATAAATACAAGGATTTTCCCTTGCTGGCAATTTCTCTGGCAATAATTCTTAATTCCCATTATTTGGGTTTGCTTTTTTTGCCCTTGGTTTCCTTCTTTTGGCTTTTGGGGTTTAAAAAAAATAAAAATAGGAAACCTTTTATACTCTATACTCTATACTCTATACTTATATTTTTCTTTTTAATGTCTCCTCTCCTTTTGTTTGACCTGCGGCATGATTGGATGAATTTTAAAGCCATACAGACCTTTTTTACGGTTCGCCAGACAACGGTTAATTTAAAAATTTATAAATCGATTCCTCGTTTGTGGCCCTTGTTTAGTCAAACTATAACCAGATTGTTAGTTGGCAAAAATGAACTTTGGGGGCAGAGAATCGCCGTAGGAATGATTTTGGGAATTTTTTGGCTTGTTTGGAAAAAGCGCGGCGAAAAAAGAAAAAAAGAACTAGGGGCGCTTTTTTTGATTTGTTTTTGGTTTTTAATAGGGATTATCGGTTTGGGAGTTTACAAACAGCATATTTATGATCATTATTTCGGATTTTTGTTTCCTGCCCCGTTTATCTTGGCCGGTTTTTTAGTCGGAGAGCTGTTTAAGAAAAAACTGGTGGGAAATTTTTTAGGAACGATTTTTCTTCTATTCCTTGTTTTTTTATCTTTTAAAGAAAACCCTTTCAGATACTCTCCCAACAACCAACTAGCCACCAGCGACGAGATTACAGATTTTATAATCCAAGAGTCTGGCGGCCAACCATTTAATTTGGCACTGCTGGCTAAACAGAACTATGATGCTCCCTATCACTATCTCTTTACACTAAAGAAAGCCCCTCTTTGTAATCTGCACGATAATCTGACAGACCAGCTGTTTGTGATTTGTGAGCCTTGGCAAATAGAATGCAAGCCCTTGGGTCATCCATTATGGGCGATTGCCGCTTTTGGTTGGGCAGAGATAGAGGGGGAGTGGGAAATCAATGGAATTAGAATCTTTAAATTAATCCATTTCAATTAGCGTAGTTGACAATGAAAAAAATAACTAAGCCCAAGTTACTTAACGCTCTTTTTGTTTTGATATTAATTGGTCTTTCTTTTTGGACAGGTAAAGGGGTTTTTAAATATAATGCGTTTAGCACTCATGACGGGAACCATCACATTGCTCGCAGTTTTGATGCTGTGCAAGCTATTAAGGAAGGACATTTCCCTTTGCGTTGGGCGGGAAGTTTAAACTATCGTTGCGGAGTAGCCATCTTTAATTTCTTTTATCCTCTTTTGTATTATTCAGTGGTATTGGTTAATTTGTTAGCCAAAGATATTATTGGATCTTTAAAAATAATTTACTTTTTGTCTTTATTAACGGGAACGCTGTTTTTTTATTGGTGGCTGAAAGTAGAAACTAAAAATAAGTGGGCTGCTTTGGGAGGAGCAATAACTTATCTTTTTGCCCCTTATCGCTTTTTGCTTATCTTCGTGCGGGGTAGTCCTGAATTTTTAAGCTATGCCTTATTGCCGGTAGTGCTGTTTTTGTTTTCTCTTTGCTTTGAAAAGATTGATAGGTGGAAGTTTGTTTTGGTTGCTTTTGGGGCAAGTTTAGCCGGAGGCTTGCTGGTAATTTCTCATAACTTTACGGTTATGTTTTTGATGCCGATTTTGTTGCTTTATTTAGTTCTTAAAATTGTTACGACCTCCAAGTTTTCTCCCAAGAGAACAAAACTAGTTCTTTTTAGTTTTTTGAGTGCTTTTGGTTTGGGAGCATTTTTTATCTTTCCTGCTTTATTAGAGAAGCGATTTGTTCAAATTGGTCAGGTGATGGTAATTAATTTTCGCAATCATTTTCCCACCTTAAAACAACTAATTCGTTCGCCTTGGGGTTACTTTTACTCCTCGCCTGGCGTGGAGAATGATGGCATGTCATTCCAATTGGGTTACGCCCATTGGTTAATACTAGGATTAGCCGGCCTATCTTCTTTTTTTGCTGTTTTGAAGAAGAAAGTCTCTTTTGCGAAGATTTTTAAACCTCCGTATGTGTGGATATTGTTTTTTATGGTTATTTCTGTGGGGTCAATTTTTCTTATATTGCCATGGTCTTTATTTGTTTGGGAGCGAATATCGCTTTTGCAGCAAATTCAGTTTTCTTGGCGGCTTTTGGGTATAGCCGTTTTTTCTATTAGTGCTTTATTTGCTTTTTGGCTGCAAAGTTTGGAGAAAAGTTCTCTGTTTTTTTTCCCGCTTTTGTTACTGGGAACGGCTTTGGCAATATTTGGTAATCGTAACCACCTTTTGCCTCAGCCCATTTCTGTGCAAACAGTTTACCAATATGATGATTTTGAAAAGCTTCATCCCCATAGACACTCCACAACTACTCTTGGTGACGACATCTTAGGAACAGGAGCAAAAAAGGCTTGTAACTTTGAAACGCCCCTGGTGTTTGTCGATGACCAAAATAATCTCGATTATCAGGTTCAATCAAGGGGCAATACTTTTGGTGCAATTAAACTGTTTATTAACAATAAAAATAATTGGAGTGGCAAGCCTCTCAAAATGGGCCTGGAGTACTTTCCCGGCATTTATCGGTTTCAGGTGAATGGATTGGAAGAAGTTGACTATTATGATTGTGAAGGCCGTGTTTGTTTAAATGGTGACCATTTTCGAAGCGGGGCTAATTATCTGACTTGGCGGATTAAGCAAACACCATTGGAAGCAACGTTTAATAAAGTAACCCTGTTTTTTTTGGCAATTTGGCTGGTGATCGTTGCCATTAATGGCTCGTTGGGACAATATTTGGTTTTAAAAAGAAAGTATTGGTTTTGGATCGTTTTGTTTGGGTTGTCGCTTCTCGTGTTTGGTTTTTTTAGGTTTTATCACCTACCTAATCGGATAATTTTTAATTGGGATCAAGAGAGAGACGGGCAAGCAATTAGAGAAATTATAAATTTTAAAAAACCAACGTTGATCGGCCCTAGAGTTTTGGGTCCTGGGGGTTTTTCCCTGGCCCCCTATTTCTTTTATCTATTGTTACCTTTTTATTTTGTTTTCAATCTTTATCCCCAAGCAATTATTGGTTTTATTGTTTTTATAAACTTAACTTTCTTTTCAACGGCGTTTTTTGTTTTAAAAAGAATTTTCAACACTAGGGTTTGTTTCTGGTTTTTGTTGTTGTGGTCAATAATTCCTTGGGCGATTAATGCTGATGTAATTTCTTGGAACCCCCTACTGATACCATTAATGGTTTTAGTTTTATTTTTTGCCCTTGATCAATTTTTTCGAAGAAAACAACTGACGACGGTCTTTTTTATTGGTTTAATTTTCGGTTTCGGAATTAATTTTCATGTTCAGTTTTTATTATTACTGCCGTTTATTTTGCCAATGGCGACTGATATTTGGAAGAGAGGAAAAGATGTGTTTCTTAAGGGAATTGCCTGGTTGATGGCCGGGATATTATTGCCCTTTTTGCCCTTGGTGGCTTTTGACATAAGGCATAATTTCTTAAATTTTAATCTCTTGAAGGATTTTGTGGTTGGCGCTGGCAATAATAGCCAGACTTTTGCTTTCTTACCGGTTTGGAACAACGTTGTCGGCCAATTATTGGGAATTAAAGTGAATTCTTGGGGAGGGATTATTTTTTATTTAATTGCCATGGGTCTTTTTCTGGGCGCTTATAAAAAAGCTGGCCAGAGAGATTATCAGAAGAATTTATGGTTGGGAATGGCTTTGGTTTGGCTTCTGACGCCTTTATTCTTTGCTGTTTATGGCAAGAGGCCGTCAGAATATTATTTTAATTACCTTTTACCATTGTTGGTTGTTTTGGCCGCTTTTTGGATAGACAGGGTTTTTTCAAAGCTGAAAGGGTTTTTGATCTTCGGCAGTTTATTGATGGTGGTGTTTTGTTTTCACAAGAATGCCTGTTTGTTGGCCGATAATCGTCAAAGTTTGTTCTATAAAAGGGAAACAGCTAAATTTCTGGCTGTAATTTCTGAGCAAATCCCGCTGAACATTTCTTTTTCAGTGCCTTTGGGTGCCGATGCCGGTTTTCGCTATCTGTTTGACGTTTATGGGGTTAGGTTGAGCGAAGATCCAGCAGATCCCTTAATCGAAATAGTAATGCCAGCTGACAGCAAGCCCAACACTTTTGTTTTTGGAAGTATTGGCGTTTATATCCCGAAAGAATGGCTATCTGATTATTGGTTATTGTAAAATGGGAGAAATTAATCAAATGAAAACGTATCTTTCGGTGGTAATTCCTTGTTACAACGAAAAAGAAAACCTTAAGAGGGGGGTTTTGAAAGAGGTTTATGATTTTCTTGAGGGTCAAAAGTATTCTTGGGAAGTGATTGTTTCTGATGACGGTTCTTCGGACGACAGTTTGGAGATTGTTTCCGATTTTGTTAAAAAACACCGTGGTTTTAGGGTATTAAAAAATAAACACGGCGGTAAGCCTTGGGCTGTTTGGAAGGGGATAAAAGCGGCAAGGGGAGAGATCGTTTTATTTACCGACATGGATCAATCAACTCCAATCGGAGAGTTAAAGAAAATTTTACCTTGGTTTGACAAAGGCTACAATGTGGTTATTGGCTCTCGCGGTTTAAAAAGGGAGGGGTTTCCATTAATCAGGCAAATAATGTCAAGGGCTTTTCGCTTTTTGCGTGGTTTAATCTTGTTAGCCGATATTGATGATACTCAGTGTGGTTTTAAAGCATTCAAAACTGAAGTTGCCCGAAAGGTTTTTCCCAAGTTACAGTTTTTTCAGACAGTTGAGTATGAAGTTAAAGGTTGGCGCGTTTCGGCCTTTGATGTCGAGCTTTTGTTTATTTCTCAGAAATATGGCCATAAAATTAAAGAAGTGGAAGTTAGCTGGAAAGATCGAGATGTTGCCGGGGGAAAACAAAAGAATTTTTTGAAGGAGTCGGGGGAGATGGCCAAAGAATTGGTCAGGGTGAGGTTAAATGATTTGAGGGGAGGTTATGATATTTAAGGGGAAAAGAAAAGAATTGTTGTTGATTTTTCTTTTGGCGGCTGTTTACTTTTTAACCCGACTTTATCGTTTAAATATTTTGCCGGTTTTTTGTGACGAGGCGATTTATGTTCGTTGGGCGCAGATTATGAAAAGCGTTCCTTCTCTGTGGTCTGTCCCTCTTTCTGATGGCAAGCAGCCTCTTTTTATATGGTTCGTTGTTCCCTTGCTTGGTTTTTTCCCTGACCCCTTATTCGCGGGGAGGCTGGTATCAGTTTTGGCTGGATTACTTACCATGGTTGGTGTGGGTGTTCTATCTTGGTCAGCTTTTAGAAAAAGAGAAATTGGTTTTTACGCGATGATTTTATATCTTTTCGTTCCCTTCGGACTTTTTTTTGACAGGATGGCGCTAGTGGATAGCCTGCTTTGCGCTTTTATTACCTGGTCGCTTGTTTTTGCAATTTGGCTGGGTAAGACGGGCAGGTTTTATTTTGCCATTTTATTGGGGGTTTCGTTAGGATTTGGTTGGCTTACTAAAAGCCCGGCAATGATTTTTGTAGCCATTTTGCCTTTGGTGGCTTTGATAATAAGAATAGCCAGTGAACAGCAACCTGAGAAAACGGGCGGGTTAAAGATGAAAGAAATAAAAAAGTGGGCATATTTTCTTTTTCTTTTATCAGGAGCTGTCTTTTTGGCTTTTTCTGTGTATAACCTTTTAAGATTAGCACCGGAGTTTCATATGATTGCTCTCAGGAACAAAGATTATGTTTGGCCTCTATCAGAGCTTCTAAAGCACCCCCTAGACCCTCTTTTGCCCCACTTGAAAGACATGTGGCGCTATTATTATCACTATCTCACTTGGCCGATATTTGCTTTTGGATTGTTAGGAGTGATTTTTTCTCTCTGGGAGAAAAAGATGAGGTTGTGGGGAGTGATTTTGTTAACGGTTTGGGCGGCGCCATTGATTCTAGAAGCGGCAGTGGCCAAGGTCTTTACAGCTAGATACATCCTTTTTGGGCTGCCTGTGTTTTCGGTGTTTGTTAGCTATGGATTGCGGGCTGGTGGTTTGATGGTGGAGAAAGTAATCCAAAAAATAATTAACAAGTCCTGGAGTCGCGGTTGGTTGATTGGAACGGGAGTGGTGTTTGTTTTGATCCCGAGTTTATGTTTTGATTGGTATTTATGGCGTAATCCAGTCAAAGCGTCATTTCCCGAAGATGAGCGGGCTGGCTACTTAGAGGATTGGACGGCTGGTTGGGGAATAAAAGAAGCTGCCGACTATTTAAAAGAGTTGCCGAGGGATAAAAATATTATCGTCGGAACAGAAGGTTTTTTCGGTACGTTGCCTGATGGGCTGCAAATTTATTTAGAGGGAGAAAATAAAATTACAGTGATTGGGGTTGGTTATCCCATTAAAACTGTTCCTGAACCATTGCTTAATGCGAAAAAAGCGGGGGATAGGGTATACTTGCTGGTTAATCAAAGCCGGATGGAAATGAAAAAAGGGGGAAAGTTGAAATTGATTGAGAAATTTTCTAAACCAGGAGGAGACGAATTATTGTTTTTTGAGGTTTTATGAAAAAGTTAGTAGTTTTTTTAGTTTTGCTTTCTGCCGCTTTGGCCGGTAGATGGTTATTTAAACCCGGCTTTTTTAGCATGCACGACGACTTACATGTGAGCAGAATTTACGAAATGGATCTGTGTTTTAAAGACCGTCAGCTCCCTTGTCGTTGGGTGCCCGATATGGGTTATGGATATGGTTATCCTTTATATAATTTTTATCCTCCTCTTCCTTATTACCTTGGCGAGGTCTTTCACTTACTGGGTTTCGGAATAATTGGCAGCATCAAGATTGTTTTTGCGATCGCTATTTTCTTGGGGGCCTATTTTATGTTTTTGTTGGCGAGTCATTTTTGGGGGTCTTGGGGCGGCTTAATGGGGGCGGTTTTTTACACCTGGGTTCCCTATCACGCGCTCAATGTTTATGTGCGAGGGGCAATGAATGAATTTTTTGCAATTGCTTTTTTTCCGGCTATTTTTTGGGCAGCAGCAGAGATTATTAATAAAAGGAAAAAATATTGGCCGCAACTGGCTCTTTCTTACGCCGCTCTTTTGTTGTCGCACAATATTATGGCGATGCTTTTTACTCCTCTTTTGGGTGTTTGGGTAATTTTCCTTTTGATTCTTAAGAAGAAGAGGTTTTCTTTCAAACTAGCTAAATCGGAACTTAACCTTCTCTTGAGAATAATTTTGTCTGGATTGTGGGGTGGTGGTTTGGCGGCTTTCTTTACTTTACCGGCTTTTTTGGAAAAGAAATTGGTTCATGTAGAAACTATGTTTATGGGGTATTTTAATTATTTAGCCCATTATGTTTCTTTGAAACAGTTATTTCTAGATAGATTTTGGGGTTATGGTGCTTCTGTTTGGGGCCCAGAAGATGGAATGTCTTTTCAGCTAGGCCACTTACACTGGATCTTGGCATTAGTGACCTTGGGGTTAGCGGTTTATTATCAGTACAGGAGTCGCAAGAATAAAAAGGATGAGAGTAGAGACAAAAATTCATTGCCTTTAGTGATTTTTTGCTTCAGCTTAGCCTTAGCAATTACCTTTTTGACTCATCCACGCGCTGTCTTTTTGTGGAAAATGTTTCCCTTTTTGGAATATTTACAATTTCCGTGGCGATTTTTGGCAATTGCTACTTTTCTTTTATCTTTTTTGGCGGCAGGGGTAATGAGCTTCGTTTCTCCCAGTAAAAAGGGTTTGCTTGGGTGTGGTTTGATAGTGGCCGTCATATTGTTTAATTTCAATTATTTCCAGCCCGAAAAAGTAATTTATATTTCCGATCAAGAAAAATTGTTTTCAGAGAAAGGCTGGCATCGATTGCAGACGGATGCTATTTTTGATTATTTGCCCAAATCAGCACCTTTTCCTCCCACTGCTCCTGCTCCTAAAGGGGTGATATTAAGAGAAGAAGCAAGTGAAAATCAGTTGGAAACGGAAAAATTTGAGCAGGGCACTAATTGGTTGAAATTTAAAATTTCCATTCAAAAAGACGGGGAAATAATGTTGCCGATCTACCATTTTCCCGGCTGGCGGGGCTGGTTGGATGGGGAGGAGGTAAAATTAACCCACGAAGAAGAATTGGGAAGGATTATCATGAAGGTTAGTGCTGGGGAGCACCAGGGGTATTTGCGTCTAACTAACACTCCAGTAAGAAGTTGGGCCAATTTATTTTCCCTACTTTCCTGGTGGGCCTTATTAATGATTATGTTGCGGCCAAAATTATGGCGGTTGATACCAAAGAATTAAAAAAAAGGGCTTTTTCCGGCGTTAGTGTTTTAATTTTAAGAAATTTGCTAATGCAGCCGATTTCTTTTTTCGGCTTCCTGTTTCTTTCCATTTTTCTAAAAAAGTGGCAATTGGGAGTTTTTTGGGCAGTTTCGGAAGTGGTGGGATTTTTGGGTTACTTTTCTGATGTTGGTTTGGCGGCGGCAATTATTCAGAAGAAAGAGAAGCCAACAAAAAAAGAGTTGCGAGCCACCTTTACTATTCAACAAGTATTAGTGATCGGCTCTATTACCATCGCTCTTTTATTGACGCCCTTATTAAAGAGGAAATTTGATTTCGAAAGAGGAAAATTTCTTTATTTGATGTTGCTTTTTGGTTTTTTCACCTCTTCTTTAAAAACAATTCCTTCAGTTATTCTGGAGAAGAAATTGGCTTTTAAGAAAATTGCCATTGTTGATTTAATGGAGCAAATTGTGTTCACCGGGCTAGCGGTTTTTTTGGCCTGGAAAGGATTTGGGGTTAATAGCTGGGCCTGGGCGGTATTTTTCCGTTCTTTAGCAGGAGTGATTTTAATTTATATTTTTTCCCCTTGGCCGCTTGGTTTTAGTTTACATTTTGAGTCGGTTAAGAAGCTTTTTAGATTTGGTGTTCCTTTTCAGATAAATTCTTTATTGGCGATGTTGAAAGATAAACTAATGAATGTTTTTCTTTGGGGAATTTTGGGTAGTGAAGGGGTTGGAATTTTGGGTTGGGCCCAGCGCTGGGCCCAGGCGCCCCTGCACCTTTTAATGGATCAGGTGGTTCGGGTTGGTTTTCCGGCCTATTCTAAGCTCCAAAATGATAAGGAGAAGCTTAGGCGGGCTCTGGAAAGGACTGTTTCTTTAGTTAATTTGCTCATCTTGCCCGTTTTAACCGGAATGGGATTTTTGATGCCCAAAGTGGTAGCTGTATTTCCTCAATATTACAAGTGGTCAGTCGGTATTATTCCTTTCTGGTTTTACTTGGGTAGTTTTGCCTGGGGCGCCATTACTACCCCTTTAGTAAACGCTTTTAATTCAGTGGGCAGGGTGAAACTAACTTTAAAATTAATGATTTCCTGGACGGCGCTAACTTGGTTACTATTTCCCCCTTTAGCCAAAAAATTTGGCGCTAATGGAGCCGCCTTGGGTCTATTTTTAGTTTCCTCGACTTCATTTGTTGCTTGGATTATAGCCAAGAGGGAATTTGGAATCTCTTTTAAAAGAATTTTATTAACTCCAGTGGCAGCTGATATATTGATGCTGGCCTCTTTAATAATATTTGATAATTTTTTAGCAGTTAGTATTTTGGAAATTGTTTTGCTAACCGGCGTTGGGGCGTTGGTCTACGGAGCCGTTGCCTGGGTTATGAGCAAAGAGGAAATAATTTGGTTAGTGAATACTTCCAAAGAGTGGTATTCGGAATTAAGTAAGCAAAAAACCAGAACTTAATGGGAATTATTAAAAAAAAG
>JGI24025J20009_10001315_pt1 | contig 18857 bp, 21 predicted proteins | sample Cruoilmetagenom3_FD_20009 | JGI IMG/M metagenome (IMG submission 20009) | reverse complement strand
CAAAATAATATCGATGGAGGTTTTGACATGCAAACCGTAACCGTATCACCAAAATATCAAGTCGTTATACCAAAAGTAGTCAGGGAGGCATTGCGTCTTCGCCCCGGTCAAAAAATGCAGGTTGTAGAATATGGTGGGCGGATCGAACTTATTCCAGAACGAGATATTAAAGAGCTTCGCGGATTCCTTAAAGGCATAAATACTGAATTCGAACGTGAGGAAGATAGATTATGAATATCGTCGATTCTTCCGGTTGGCTTGCATACTTCGCGGATGAGCCGAATGCCAAATATTTCCTAACACCCTTGAGTGACACGGATTCGCTTGTTGTTCCAACGGTAACGATATATGAAGTCTTCAAGGTAGTTCTTCGAGAGTCCAGTGAGAATGAAGCGTTACAAGCAGCCGTTGCTATGCGAAAAGGAAGGGTTGTGGATCTAACAGCTTCTATGGCGATTGCTGCCTCAAAAATAAGTCTTGAGCACAAGGTTCCAATGGCTGACAGTATTATTCTCGCAACAGCAAAAGAATTCGAGGCTACCATCTGGACTCAAGATTCACATTTTAAGAATATAGACGATGTGCAGTATTTCAAGAAATAACTATAAATTTCAGGGACAGTATACCTATCCCCCGATTCCGTCCAGGATCATGGAACCTCGAATATTTGCGTTCCTGCAGGGGGGGTGAAATAGAACATGTTGTCAGGAAAATTATTATTTATTTTCATTTTTGTTAAAGTAAGTTTGGTTGTATTGCCGTAAATGTCAGTAAATGTAAAATTCATCACATCAAAAGTATCTTTATTTATCTTCATAAAGAGTTTTTCTATGCCCATCTCTTTACTATAAGGGATTAACGAGAGCAGATAATTTCCTTCCTCATCTATATAATTTTCTGGAGTAGAAGTTATCTTAAAATCACCTTTTAATTTTCCGATACCCGCAATAAATTTTACTGTTATCCTGGACGTAAGAAGTTTTTTGGCATCCTGTATATAAACGAGGTTATCATCGGGTATGTACAGCCAAGCTTTCTGGGGGTTGATGACCAGTTTTTTGTGAGATGGCTTGCTGTAATCCCAGAGCATCCTCTGAGGTTTTTTGAAATAAACGGTGCCTTCTTCAGTCAATGTCTGGTTTACAGATTTAATCGTCGCATCCTGTACGAACCGGGCCACTAAATCCCCTGTCTGTTCATACCGCGCCTGTACCTTTTCTACAAGCTGACCAAGCGGTAAAGGTTCTGCAAATACCGGAGCGACCGGAAAAATGAGCGCCAGAACAATTATTAATCTTTTACAAACCGGGCCGTATGTATATCTGTGGATTTTTGCCCTAACTTGCAGCTTACGGAAGATTCTTGAGAATTTACACATCATACCTTATAGCGAACCATATTCAAAAAATACCCGTGAATTCTTTCATCCCGGGTAAGTTCCGGATGAAACGTGGATACAAGAATATTGTCTTGCCTGGCTAACACTACGCTGTGATTATACCAGGCAAAGGGTATTACATCCGGCCCCATACTTTCAATTATTGGGGCTCTAATAAATATTGCCCTGAAAGAATCGGGCCTCAGAAATTCTACATCTAATTCAATTTCTCTGCTCGCGACCTGGCGGCCATAGGCATTTCTTCTGATGTCGATATCAATAAGATTAAGAAAATCCTGTTTCCTGCCCTCTATTTTATCCGCAAGGAGAATTGATCCCGCGCATGTTCCAAAGATGGGTTTCCCAGACAACGAATATTCTTTTATCCTGTCGGTAAAACAGTACTCTTCAATAAGCTTTGAAATCGTCGTGCTTTCACCCCCCGGAATAATAAGACCATCAGTGTCTTGTAATTGAGAAGGCAATCTTATCTCCTTCGCATTTACATTGTATTGTCTCAACATTGCTACATGTTCGCGAAAGGCACCCTGAAGGGCTAAAACACCTACTATCATAATTTTTTAAGTTTAATTGGAGTATTTTTTGAAGAGTTAATCTGATATCTTTACCCTCCAGCCGAAGGGATCTTCTTTCTTTCCATACTGGATTTGTAGTATTTCGTTATACAGTTTTTCAGTAAGCTCACCGGTTCTGCCTTCGTTAATCACGTGCTCTCTTCCCTTGTAGTAAATTTGTCCTACCGGAGAGACTATGGCTGCAGTTCCGGAAGCAAAGCAATCCTTCAGGGTTCCATCCGAACAGGCATCAAGGATTTTGTCCATTGACAACGGCCTTTCTGAAACTTTGATTCCCCAATGTTCTGCCAGGCGAATTACCGAATCGCGGGTGACACCTGAAAGTATACTTCCCGAGAGGGGGGGAGTAATTAATTCATCACCGATGAGAAAAAAGATATTGCTTGTTCCAACCTCTTCAGCATATTTCATTTCCAGGGCATCAAGCCACAATACCTGTGTGTAGCCCAGCTTACTTGCTTCTTCACTTGCATAAAGACTCGCGGCATAATTACCCGCGGCTTTACAGAATCCTACTCCCCCGCGTACCGATCTCACAAGTTCCTCACTCACATGGATTTTTGTGGGGCTGAAACCTTCCGGGTAGTATGCTCCCACAGGCCCTACGATGATGTAGAAAATATATTCGGAGGAAGGATGGACCCCGAGAGACTTCTCCGTGGCGATCATGGTAGGTCTGATGTAAAGAGATGTTCCGGTACTGTGGGGGATCCAGTCCTTTTCGAGTATTACCAGTTTTTGCATCCCTTCCATAAAGAGATGACTGTCTATTTCCGGCATACAAAGCCTCTTTGCAGAAATGTTCATCCGCTTGATATTCTCCTCGGGTCTGAACAGATAGACAGAATCATCTTTCCCTCTATAGGCCTTCATTCCTTCGAAGATCTCCTGCCCGTAGTGGAAACACATCGCTGAGGGATCGAGTGACAGGGGTCTGTAAGGTTCTATGAATGCATTATGCCATCCTTTTTCATTGTCATATTCCATGATAAAAAAATGATCCGAAAAAAGTTTCCCAAAGCCCAGTTTATCCTCATTTACCGGTTTAGATTTCATTTTCTCCGGCGCAACTCTGGTAATATTGATTTCCATACCTTGTTTCTCCCTTTCTATCTAATTTCCCCTGAATTGAAGCATATTCTCTTCGCCTATTTCTGATATTTCCAGACCGGGCATGGCATCTCCAAGTGATTTTGACACCTTCGCGAGAATATCGGGATTATTATAGTGAGTCACGGCCTGAACAATAGCGTGGGCCATTTTAGCCGGATCTCCGGATTTAAATATGCCCGATCCAACGAATACACCATCCGCTCCGAGTTGCATCATCATTGCTGCATCTGCCGGCGTGGCGATACCCCCTGCTGAAAAGTTCACAACAGGCAGTTTCTTTTCATGGGCAACCATCTTTACCAATTCATAAGGAGCACCCAGATTTTTGGCTTCCGTCATCAACTCCTCTTCGGGAAGGACGGTGAGCTTTGAGATCTCATCGTTTATCGTTCGCATGTGCTTGACCGCTTCAATTACATTACCAGTGCCTGCCTCCCCTTTAGTCCTGATCATAGCGGCTCCCTCGCCGATTCTTCTCAGGGCCTCTCCGAGGTTTGTAGCCCCGCATACAAAGGGTACCTTGAATTTCCATTTATCCACATGATACTTTTCATCGGCAGGGGTCAAGACCTCACTTTCATCTATATAGTCAACCCCGAGTGATTCTAATATTTGAGCTTCCACAAAATGTCCGATCCTCACCTTCGCCATTACCGGTATCGATACGATGTCCATTATTTTTTCAATAATAGCCGGATCGGTCATCCGGGCAACTCCACCCTGAGCTCTGATATCCGCAGGGACTCTTTCAAGGGCCATGACAGAAACAGCGCCCGCATCTTCAGCAATCTTGGCTTGTTCGGGAGTGGTTACGTCCATAATGACACCACCTTTCAGCATCTCGGCCAAGCCAGATTTCACCTTTAAAGTTCCAAATTTTTCCATTTTATCCACCCCCTGGTTAGGAAAGCCTAACCTTATATTTTACTAAAAAACCAATTTACTATGCTACCACTAAATCATTTTTCTATCAAGACTTCTGTATTGAATTGCTTCTGATATATGATGGGATTGAATATTTTTTTCCTCTTCCAGATCAGCTATGGTTCGCGCAACCCGCAGTATTCTTGTGTAGGCTCGCGCACTGAGGCCGAGCTTGTCTATTGCCATTTCAATCAATCGATGAGAATCCTCATCCAATGTGCAGAATTCCTTGATTTGCCTGTTCGTCATCTGGGCATTACAATTAACATGGGAATTACCAAATCTCTCTTTTTGAATATTACGTGCTTTGCTGACATGTTTCTTTATGTCTTTAGACGATTCACCCGTTGATTTCGCCGTGAGATCTCTGTATCTCACGGATGGAACCTCTATATGAATATCGATCCTGTCGAGTAGAGGGCCTGATATCCTGGATCTGTACTGACGAATCTGTTGCGCTGTACAGGTACATGTCCTCTGGGAATCGGTGAAATACCCGCAAGGACACGGGTTCATCGCCGCCACAAGCATAAACTTGGCAGGGAATGTTACAGTTGCAGAAACTCTGGCAATGGTAACAGAACCATCTTCCAGTGGCTGTCTTAATGTTTCCAGAGCATTTCTCCTGAATTCAGGAAGTTCATCCAAAAATAAAACTCCATTATGGGCAAGACTGATTTCTCCCGGTTTAGGATTTTGCCCCCCTCCCACGAGCCCGGCGTCGGAGATTGAATGATGGGGCGCCCGGAAGGGCCTTGTCGCAAGGACTGCCTCATCTTTTTTTAATAGACCAGCCACGGAGAATATCTTCGTAGATTCAATGGCCTCTCTGAAGGAAAGATCCGGCAGTATCGTCAGGAGCCTCCGGGCAAGCATCGTCTTCCCTGAACCCGGCGGACCAATCATGATAATATTGTGTCCGCCTGCGGCAGCAACCACTAATGCCCTTTTTGCTTGATCCTGACCGCTTACCTCAGAAAAGTCATAGTCATAAGCGAGTCCCCTGCTGAACAATTCAGATATATCGATCTTAACGGGTTGAATTTCATGTTCATCATTAAATAATTCTACCACATGATGAAGGTAATCAACGGCAATTACGTCTATGCCTTCCACCATGGCAGCCTCGGCGGCATTCTCCCTTGGAAGCACTATGCCTCTCAGGCCCATTTTTTCTGTTTGAAAAGCCGCAGAAAGTGCTCCGTGTACTCCCTTGATCCTTCCGTCTAAAGAAAGTTCACCAATTACCATATAATCCTGGAGTTTTTTCTTTTCGATAATACCCTCTGCGCTCAATATCCCCACAGCAATAGGAAGGTCGAAGCTCGTACCCTCTTTTTTTATATCTGCCGGAGCAAGATTAATGGTCACCCTGTTTTTCGGAAAGGAATAGCCGGAATTCTTGATGGCAGATTTTATACGATCCTTACTTTCTTTAACGGCAATATCAGGCAATCCAACCGTCGAAAATTGGGGAAGACCGGAAGATGTGTCAACTTCCACATCTACCGGATATGATTCTATGCCGAGTACGGCACTGCTTATTACCCTGACAATCAAATTTCACTCCCTAACCCGGACAAGCCGGAACCAAACAAGACATATTTTTATCACGAAAACACGAAAGTACAAAGACGCGAAAAAGAAAATTTAATCCACAGATTTCGCAGATTACCCCGGTTAAATGTAAAACAAAAGTGCATTTAACAGGGCAGGTACGGATAACACTAATCATTTTAAAGTTTACTTCCCGGAAGCTTGCTGCAATAGAAAAGATAAAACATTTATTTTAATTTCGTTCATTCTTTTTTTCGTAGTTTCGTGATTAGATTTTTTAGTTTTATTGGATTCAAAAAAATATAGCAAGGATTTTTCCCTTTGCATTTTTTCTCGTTTCTATGTACGAAAGAGCTCATATAAACAGAACAGGAAGGAAAAACATCCTCATGATAGGTTTTTTTGACTCAGGGTTCGGCGGTCTGACCGTGTTGAAGAGTGTTGTAAATCTTCTTCCCGAATATGATTATCTGTATCTTGGTGACAATGCAAGAGTTCCTTATGGCAATCGTTCTCAGAACATTGTGTACGAGTTTACAAGGCAGGCAGTGGATTTTCTTTTCAAACAGGGATGCCCTTTAGTTATCATTGCCTGCAATACGGCATCCTCCAGAGCCCTCAGGAGAATTCAACAAGAGTTCTTACCCGAAGCATATCCTGACAGAAGAGTCCTTGGCGTGATCCGTCCTGCAGCCGAAGCGATTGCTGAAAGGAGCTGTCGTAAAATTGGCATACTGGCCACGGAGGGCGTTATTACTTCAGGTATTTATATCGAAGAATTTAAGGATTTGGACCCTTCCATTGAGGTTTTTCAACAAGCCTGCCCGCTTTTGGTACCCATAATAGAAGCAGGTGAAAAGGATTGGGAAGGAACCGATCTGATAATTTCAAAGTATTTGGGCGAATTATTTGACCAGGATGGGGAAATCGATACAATTCTGCTTGCCTGCACACATTATCCAATTTTACATGAAAACTTTGAAAGGCAAGTTCCTCTCGGGGCAGCCGTTCTTGATCAGGGACCCATCGTGGCTAAAAAGCTTAAAGATTACCTGACGAGATATCCCGCTTTAGACAAAAAACTCACGAAAAAAGGAAAAAGGTTATTTCTTACAACCGATGCTTCGGAGAAATTTGATCATCTTGCTCGTGTTTTTTATGGCAAGCCGATATACTCACAACTCATTTCATTAGAAAGTTTTTAATTTACGGAGGTATTTCTGGATATTCGACATAAGCCTAAGCTGCTCAAACAGCAAGTCGCGCTATAAGGTGCGTCATGAGGCCACAGATGCTGCTCAGAGCATTTTTCGTACCAGGGTAATGGGGTAAAATGCAGTGGCTGTGGGTTGTAGCCGACATTTTTTTGGAAAAAACGCAGGATGCTGGAAAATACATGCGGGCCTTCGGATAACCCTTAAGAAAATCGTCAGGTGGGGAGCGGGATAAGGCAGGACGAATAATCCGGATAGATCGGAACGAGCTTAATGTTTATTCAATTAAGGCTCCGTGCTTACGCAAGATATCTTCCCGTGTAATTTTGTCGGGAACTCCATGGGGTTTCAAAACCGTCTTGCCGCAGAGGATCAGGATTTCATAGAGGAGAGGGAAGGAGAGGTTTTAACCTCCCGATAGGGGCGGCTAAAGTCACCCCTACCCGTGTTTATTGAGATATTATTCGATTCTCTTCATTCAACTGTTGAACCTTGAACCCCTGAACTGTGAACCTGAGTAGTTACCAGCATTCTACTTTTCTGCTAAAAAACTTATTCTATCTCCGGTGAGGCATCCGGGTCAAATGGGTTTGTTCTCATGGCAAGAGAAAATAGATAGGGATAATTATCCTTCAGGTGCTTCATATAGACCAGCCATTCGGCGGTTAAAAGAACGTATGCTCTCTCTATGTCGCTGGCGATATGTTTATAATCAGCGTCTTTTAAATCTTTGACATTCTCTCTGTAAGACAGTTCCTCGGCAAGGTGAAACACTGCCCAGAGGAGGTCCGAAAAAGTTTCATGCTCCAGCAAAGTGGGATTCTGTAACAGCGTGACCAGGAAGTGTCTTTTATTCAAAAGCAAGCTTTTTAACGCCTCCAAATCTCCTTTCCGGCTGTCAATGTCATATTTATGGCTCTTACAGTCTTTATGCGCACTGGAAAAACGCTGATCAAGCCAATCCTTACACGAGGCGAAATCCCCCCTCATTTTTTCGGCATTATGATCAAATTCGGAGAAAATTTTCAGAAGTTCTGTCCCGATTTCACTGAAGAAGACTCCGATAATCATGTTAAGTTTGTAGAGCCTGTTCCTTGTGTCTCTGTAGCTTAGCAATTCATGGATAATAATGGTAACGAGCAACACTTCGATAAACACAAAGGCAATATCTCCAACCATATAAATAAAAATATGGTGGGGATCTCTGAAGATCAGATAGTGGATGAAATAAAAAATTGCCGACAGTAAGATTAATGTTACGCCCCAGAAAATTTTCCATTTGTCAAGCTTCATATGCTCTCCTTTAATTATGTTAAAAGACTGCTATTGCCCTATTTGTCCAAAAGAGATGCCAGGTCTGCATCCTTCCGGATTCCCAGGCGTGTCAGGGCAAAATCGTACCGCACCGGGTCGTCAGGAACAACAGCTCTGAATGAATCTGTTATTTCGAGGGCGGTCTTCATGTCTGCCTGTTTGCGTTTCGTAAGACCTAATGTAAGGCAGATCCTGTGCATGTGTGTATCGAGAGGAACAATAAGCCTGGATGTCGGCACATCATCCCATCCTCCAGGATCCACGTCATCACGACGCACCATCCAGCGGAGAAAGAGATTGAGCCTTTTGCATGCACTTCTCTTTGCGGGCAAAGGCAGCAGACTGTTGCTACGGCAATTAAACCCGCTACTTAGATCTTCCACAAATTCGATAATGGCCGGTAAAATTGATTCGTCGTTATTTATAAACCTGGTTTTAAAACACGCATAGAGAGAACCGTATTTCATAATAACGTTTTTCATGCCGAACAGCATTGCCGCAATTTCCTCCCCGGTGGTAAATCTGTGCTTGAAGGAGGAAAACGTGCGCAAAAGCGATTCCATGGAGGCAACTTCAAGAAAGCCAAAGGGGGATGGAATCATTTGATCGAGGATAATTGAAACACTTTTGTTTATCTGGGAAACCCTGCCATAGGCGAGAGAAGAGGCAATAAGACCGACAATCTCCCGGTCACGGGGTTCATTGTAATCATAGAGAAACTCCAGTGGATCGGGATGTACAAACTCGCGTTTGTTGTACTTTCCGTAGAGGTGTTCAAGTGTTTCTTCCAAAATTGGTGATGGGGTTGTAGTATTCATTCTAATATAACTCATAGATAGGGGCCCAATTTTCTCGATGGCACTGGAAAAAACAAGGCCCCTTCTGTTTCTCATGCTTCCTTACTCAACTTCTATACAATCCTGCCATACCCCGTGAATATTGCAGTATCCAAGCGCGCAGAAAGCCTTAAACTCCTCAACGTTATTTATCTGGAATCTGGCATTCGGATTAGTGTAAACTGGTGTAAAGGTTGCTCTTCCGAGATTTACTACCTGATCGTTTTTCTTTATCCCGTAAAGTTCTACCCATTCGATATGATGTTCTACTGTGTTGGGATGCGGGACCTCCTTGCCAATAAACACCCTTACCACATCTGTACCCTCTCCGGCTCGTGCCTCACCTATTTCAATAACGGGGACATGTTTTTCTTTCCCTTCGGCTGCCGCACTTTTCAGTAATTCTCCGAATTTCATTTTCTTACCTCCTTTTTATATAGATTTGTAAAGCAATTTATTCAGGTTTCCATACCTTCCACACCTTGCCCACAAGATCCGGTCCGGGTTTAAGTATTGGTTTGCCCGGTTCCCACCCTGACGGTGTTACCTCTGCGCCATTTGTTTTGCGCACGTGCTGGAAGGCCTGTATCTGTCGGATAGCTTCTTTAACTTTTCTCCCGACTGGGGGAGTTAAAACTTCCATAGCCTGGATAACACCATCCGGGTCAATAATGAATCTGCCGCGGAAATTTACGCCTCCACCCTCATCATAGACTCCGTATGCCCGTCCTACATGACCTCCGGAATCAGAGACCATCGGGAATGGAATACCGCCTTCCACCATCTTTGAAAGCTCCTCTTCGTCCCACATCTTATGGACAAACTGGCTGTCCACACTTACGGATATTACATCGACACCAAGTTCCTGAAACTCGCCATATTTATCGGCGACCGCCGATACTTCGGTAGCTCAGACAAAGGTGAAATCACCGGGGTAAAAACATAAAAGCACCCATTTGCCCAGATGATCTGAAAGTTTAACTTCAGTAAAAACCCCTTTATAATATGCCGGGGCCACAAAATCCGGGGCCTTGCCTCCAACTTTAACTGTGCTCATAATTGAATCCTCCTTTTTCTGAATTTCTTTTTCGTTTATGTTTTCTTCAGGAGCCGGCTCACCTACCACGGCTCCAGTCGGCCTGCCACAGCCAATGCTTTCTTCAGCCATATCAGCTACCCCCTTTCCCTTATTCCTTATTCAAACCTGATGAATTTTTCTTTATTTACCCCGCATACTGGGCACTCTTCAGGCAATACCCCATCAGAAACATAACCGCAGATCATGCATACATAGTATGTGGTTTTTCTCTCCTCAAGGACATGGTTCATGGCCTCTTTGTAGAGCTTCGCGTGGACTTCCTCTACATCTTTGGACTGACTGAAATACAGGGATGCGGCCTTGTCACCAACCTCTTCTGCACGCTTTATGAAATTATCGTATGCAACCCCCGCAACCCGGGTTTCCGACTCAAAACTGTCCGCAAGATTTTCTTCAGTACTCTTGATTTCCCTGAGTAACCGAAGAGCCCTCTTACCATGAATCTCTTCAGAGAATGAGATCACACTGAAAAGCCTGGCAAGTTGTGGGTACCCCTCCTGTTCGGCCTTTTCCGCAAAGACCTTGAGGCGAAGGGCAGCCTTAGACTCACCGGTATAGGCCTGATGCATGGCATCCTTGATTTTGTCATCCATGATATCTCATCTTCACACCTAATATTACGTTGAAACCTTTGAAAAACAAACCTTTTCTGTCATTCCCACGAAAGTGGGAATCCATAAGGAGTTAAAAATACTGGATTCCCGTTTGCACGGGAATGACCACAAAAAGCATTCAGGGCACAATTCAAAGCTTTAATGCGTAAAATTTTTAATAATTCTCCGCCAGCAACTCGAAATAGGCTTGGGGATGGTCACAGGCTGGGCACTTCTGAACAGCCTCAGTGCCTTCGTGCATGTAGCCGCAGTTGCGGCATCTCCACGTTATCACCTTATCTTTTTTGAAAACCTTTCCCTCTTCGAGGTTTTTGAGAAGGGCAAGGTATCTTCTCTCGTGCTCTTTTTCCGCTATTGCTATGTTTCTGAGCACCGCTGCGATCTCGGAGAAACCTTCTTCATCAGCCACTCCGGCAAATTCAGGATACATTTCGGTCCATTCGTAATGTTCCCCCTCGGCTGCTGCCTTCAGGTTGGCCGCCGTGTCGCCAATCACACCGGCCGGAAAACTCCCCGTAATTTCGACTTCTCCTCCCTGGAGGAATTTAAACTCCCTCTCGGCATGTTCCTTTTCATTAGCGGCCGATTCCAGGAAGATGGCGGCAATCTGTTCATAACCCTCTTTTTTGGCCTTTGAAGCAAAATAGGTATAACGGTTTCTCGCCTGTGATTCGCCGGAAAAGGCAGCCAGTAAATTCTTTTCTGTTTTACTCCCTTTTAATTCCATTGTTTAATCCTCCTTTTCGAATTCGTCCTTGCCTGCTCCACAGATCGGGCATGTCCAGTCATCCGGAATGTCATCAAACTTTGTTCCAGGCCCAATACCTGCATCCGGATCACCTTTTTCAGGATCATAAACATAACCACATATTGTACAAACATACTTGTCCATTTCATTCCCTTCCTTTGCCTTGATATTAATTTACTCTTCAATTCCAATGTAATGCGGCGCACTCTTCGGCGCCTTGCCGCCTTTGATGGTATGGTAATAGGCATACGTCATCGGGTTTTTGTCTGACAGAATATCTCCGTCTATGACACGGCCCAGAAACATTGTATGGCTGCTGAGATCCATTTGATTTATCAGTTCACATTCCAGGAAGGCTACAACAGAATCCAAAATTATCGGAGCGCCATTCCGGCCTGTTCTAAAATTGATCCCCTTGAATTTGTCAATATCTCGACCTGACTTAAACCCGAAGTTGCCGATTAGGCTCATTGGGGCATCCTCAGATAAGGTCGAAAGAGTGAAGATTTTACTGTTCTTTATAAATTCATGCGTCAGATTGTCATGATTCACGCATACCGCAACAGTTGCAGGCTCCGAAGTCGCCTGAATAACGGAATTTACAATCTGGCCATTGAATTTATTGTCCTTCCCGGATGTCAAGATATACATCCCGTAACTGATTTTATGCAAAGCTTGTACATTCATAACTTATTCTCCTTTCCTGGTAGTTGGTGAGGATCTTTAGGAACATGACCCAATTTGGCTTCATCAAATCGGGATCGTATCCTCAGATAAAAAATTGTGCTCTTTGTGTTTCTCCGCAATAGCCGCAGCCAGCTCATCCAGAGCCTTAAAATCACCTTCTGAAGGCACTCCTTTGCAAAGTACAGGGTCTATGACCTCTACCTTGAGATTGGGAATCATTCCGGCTAATGTTTCCACGGTTTTACCTCCCCATCCATAAGAACCGATAATGGAAAGAAATTTTGCTTTGGGACGAAGGGCATTGGCAAGGAATGCGGCATAAGCAGCATAAGGATGAGGGCCTGTCAGAATTGTGGGGGTTCCAATGACAATTGTGGCTGCGTCAACCAGGGCCATGGCAAGTTTTCCTGTATCGGTTACTTCCAGGTTGAACTGCTCGACCCCTACACCTCTTTCCACAAGGGCAGAGACAAGATAATCGACCATCTGCTTTGTGCTTCCGTGCATTGATACATACGGCAGAACCGCTGTGTTGCGGGGAGGGCCGAGTATCCAGTCACGGTAGGCATCAATAATAAATGCCGGGCGGGGATATATTTGTCCATGACTCGGAGCGATCATTTCTATATCGTAAGACGCGAGCTTCCCCAGGTTCTTTTCGATCACGTTCCGGAAGGGCATCATGATCTCGGCATAGTAGCGCTTGGCGGCCTCATAAACGCGTCCTTCATCGGTAACGTAGAGATCGGTCGTCGCAATATGGGAGCCGAAAAAGTCACAACTGAAAAGGATCCTGTCTTCTTCCAGATATGTCACCATGGTCTCAGGCCAGTGAACCCAGGGAGTATGGATAAACTTCAGGGTCTTGTCACCGAGAGACAGGGTGTCGCCATCCTTGACGGTTATGAAGGATTCCTCGGGTATTCGCAGAAGATCGATAAGCATTCCCTTTGCCCTGGGTGTCGATATCAGTCTGGCATCGGGGTATTTTTCAAGAACCTGCGGGATTGTTCCGGAGTGATCCTGCTCGGCATGGTGTGAAATAATGTAATCGATCTTAGTAATACCCTCAAGCTGCCCCATAAGTTCATCGGCCATGGCAGGATCAACTGAATCCAGCAAAACGGTTTTCTCACTCCCTTCAACGAGGTAGGCATTATAACTCGTTCCGTCCGGGAGGGGGACAAGAGAGTCGAACAGACGCCTGTCCCAGTCCACAGAACCCATCCAGTAAATACGGTCTTTAATCTTCCTTGCTTTCATGGCTGTGCCTCCTTCAGGTTTCAAGAGTTAAAGAATTGTCCTCATGCTCTAATGTGGTAGCATAAGATATAGATATAGATATTGTCAACGATTTTATGCTGTCTGCTCCCGTGCTCCAACATCCGGGTTATCTTCACCAAAATTTCTCAGCAGGTTCGCCATAACATTTTCCCTGGAATTGCCTTGTTCCTTCTGTGATTTAATCAATTGATAGGCGGCAAAGAGTTGTGAAGGCCCAATCTCTGACGCGAAGTGGCCCGCACCCTGATTCCAGACAAAGAGAGAGAAAAGCTCATCAAATTCATCAACCGTTGTGCCCGCCGCGTATGCCTTCACCAGTTCCCTCGTTGCCTGTCTGTATCGACCACCACCCACAGCATTCGAAAGTGAAAGCAGATACTTTGTTTTCTGATCCATAGCCGGATTGTCATTTCCCCATACAAGTTTCCAGAAATTACCGATAATATTTGAGAGTCGGCTGTCGGTATTCCTGAAATTGACAAGGGCTGTAGGTTTTAATGGTGGGCTGTTCTTTTTCATAAAGCTCTTCCCCTGTTTTATAGGCATATAGTTTTCACACTTTGTCAAAACTTTATGTCATCTTAGAAAGCTTTACCTTGACTTATGTTAAGTATGAGTAATATTTTTTGATGGCCATATTTTTGCAATTGAGAGGTGCGTTTTTTCTTGAAACCGGCGCGCAAATAAAAATCAGTGATTAAAAGAATTCAGGATGCCTTTCCTTGAAGACGAAGATATTCTTAGATAGTGTCCATTCAGAAATGAGCAATTTTTCGTAAGGTCAAGGAAATCAAGGGATTGCGCGGAGGGGTACTAATGTACGCCGCACAAACAATCCCGCAAATTGACGCAGAGATTGCGGAAAAGGGCCATTTCTGGATGGAAACTAGATAATTTTATTGCCACAACATATAAGCTGTGATAATTGAAGTAGATTCCTTGCTTAGTATGGAATATAATGGAGACGGAGAATGGAAATCAGGGTATTGGGTTGTTATGGAGCTCAGTTTCCCGGGTATAATACACCCGGTTTTCTGTTAAACGGAAATCTTTTGGTCGATGCCGGGACGGTAACCTCTGTTTTAACCCAGGAAGAACAAATCAATATAGACCAAATACTCGTAACCCATGCCCACCTCGACCATGTTAAGGATATTGCCTTTCTGGCAGATAATCTTCAACTACAAAAAACATATCCCGTTAGCATTGTTGCAACTCAAGGTATTATTGATATTATGCGCGCCAACCTTTTTAATAATGTTCTATGGCCCGATTTTTCAACTATCCCTAATGCAAAGGATCCTGTTATCCGATTTCAACCCATTAAGCCGGGAAGACCATATTCCTTAAATGATGTGAAAATAACTGCTATTGAGGTTAATCACACAGTTGAAACGGTGGCTTATGTGATAGAATATGAAGGCGGTTCTGTAATCTTTGTAGGCGATACAGGTCCTACTGAAGAGATATGGATGGTGGCCAATAAGCTGAAGGATCTGCACGCTATTTTTATTGAAACATCATTCCCCAATGACATGAAAGATGTTGCGGAAGCCACAGGTCACTTTACACCTGAGACTCTTAACAACGAGTTAGAAAAACTTAAAATTCAGGCCCCTGACATATATCTTTATCATTTAAAACCTCAGCATTATGATGTTATTGTAAAAGAAGTTGGTTTATTGGAAAAAAGAAATATTCAAATACTCAGAGAGGGAGAGATCATACAAATCTAACTGCTGTTTGCGATTTACTGATTGTTTCCATAAGAAGGCATGATCCAGAATTAAGAAAAACACGGCAGGAGACATGAAGGTCCTGAGTACTGGTTTCTGCCTCCCTAATTCAAAAACATATTACGTCAATCATTTATGGCAAACCTTGATCCACTAGAATACCTCTCTCATCTCCAGAGCAAAGGCATAAATCTCGATTTAGGGCCCATCACTCGTCTCCTTCAACATTTAGGTAATCCCCAACTACAATATAAGACTATTCTTATTGGTGGATCCAACGGAAAAGGATCTGTAGCTGTTATTATTTCATCTATTCTTCATGCTGCGGGTGTTAATGTTGGTCTTTATACGTCCCCACATCTCATTGATTTTAAGGAACGAATACGGGTAAATAATCAAATAATCGAGGAAGAAGAACTCTTAGCGCTTATCGATCATGTGCGGGGAATGAGCAAAGAAGATGTCACCTATTTTGAGTTTGCCACTGCCCTTGCGTTTCTCTATTTTTACAAACGTCATGTTGATATAGCGGTTTTGGAAGTCGGTATGGGAGGAAGGCTTGATGCAACAAACGTTGTTTATCCTGAAGTGTCTATAATTACGAATATTTGCATTGAACATCAGAAATATCTGGGCAGAGATTTAAGTGCCATAGCCAGGGAAAAAGGAGGAATCATTAAGGAAGATGGCGTTTGCTTAACAGCTGCACGACAGAATAAAGTTCTCGATGTTCTGGAAGATATTTCAAGACGAAAGCGATCCCGGCTCTATAAAGCAGGAAGGGACTTTCGTATAAAAATGTCTAAGGACGGTAGTTTTTCCTATTATGGAATTTTAAAAAAATACAGAAATCTAACTGTTTCCTTAATCGGTAAACACCAGATTGAAAATACTGCGCTGGCTCTGGGTACGATTGAGATTTTAGGAACCAAAGGACTGGATATTAAAGAGGAATTTATTGCGAAGGGATTAGGGAATGTACAGTGGGAAGGGAGATTGGAAATCCTTAATAATCTTCCCGGGCTTGTTGTGGATGGCGCTCACAATCCTGCGGCGGCTTCCGTTCTTTGTCGCTCCCTGATATCCTGTTTTACCTATAGACGATTAATCCTTATATTTGGTATGCTTGATGACAAAGATTACAAGAAAATGTTAAGAATATTGGGTCCTCTTGCTGACAGGATTATCCTTACCAGACCGGAAGTAAAAAGGGCGCGCCCGCCAGAAACGCTGCTGCCGTTTACGAGAAATTTAAATTACAATGTTGATGTTATAGAAAATTCAGAGAAGGCCCTCGTAAGAGCTTTTACTCTTGCCGATAAAAATGATTTAATATGCGTTACCGGTTCACTCTATCTTGTTGGAGAAATAAAGAAGGCCTTCCCTGATTTATCTTTTTGAAAAAGGTTTCGATTGTGCTAACGAATCCAGTTACCGGCTGAGACCAAAGGATGGAAAGAATTTGAGAGACAGAGCTTCCATCGAGAAATATTGGATAAGGAATTCCCGGGTGAAAACTCAAAAGGTTATACTTTTTGTAATGGTTGTCCTGTTTTTTACTTACTTCCGTGTAGATTTTCTCTTCGCTTTTGATAGAGAACTCCCAAAAGGGCCGGTAAATATCGAAGCGGGCAGAATTACCTATGATAGTAATCTTGATATATATGAAGCGGAAGACAATGTCGTCATTACTTTTGAAGAAGGATACCTGAAGGCCGATACAGTTACATTGGATAAAACAACGAAAGACGCATGGGCTGAAGGACATGTTGAAATTAAGAGTAGAAAAGATCTCCTGGAAGGAGAAAAGGCTTACTTTAATATTGAGACAAAAACAGGGCGTCTGGTTGACGGTAAACTGTTCTTTTACAAGAATCATTTTTATCTTAGCGGTAAGGAGATTGAGAAAAAGGGCGAAGCAACATACTATTTAAAAAACGCAACAGCAACGACATGTGATGGGCCCCGACCGGACTGGAGGTTTACCGGTAAGGAGGTTAATGTTACCATTGATGGTTATGGAACGTTGAAACATGGCGCCTTTCAAGTGAGGAACTTTCCCGTCATCTACATGCCATATCTGATCTTTCCTGTGAAAACGACGCGACAGGCGGGTTTTCTCTTCCCACGCATTGCCTATTCGCGGGATAAACATGGCTGGGATATCGGGGTCCCTTTTTTCTGGCCTATTTCGGACAATACAGATGCGACTCTTTATCAACGTTACATGGATAAAAGAGGACTACAGGAGGGCGTGGAATTCAGATACTGTACCAGCAAGAATTCGTTCGGCACCTTCTATGGTGATTATCTGAATGATACTAAAGATATAACTGAAACGGAAGAGGACGGATTATCCAGGAATTGGAGGGAAAATCATAAAAGGTGGTCATATTACCTGAATCATGAAACAATCTTCAGCCCCGGTTTTTATATAAGAACGGATATTAACAAGGTTTCCGATAACTGGTATTTCAAAGATTTTTCCTCACACAATTATTATCTAAAACATTATAAAGAAGGCGGGGCTGAAAAATTTAAAAGGGTTTCTTTTCTTGGTGATAAATCTCTGGCATCACTCGACTCGACAGCCCGTCTGGTCAAGGAATGGAATTTGTTTAATTTGACCGCCCTGCTTCAGTATACGGATAATTTCCAAAGTTATTCAAATGATGCAACACTGCAAAAGTATCCCCAGGTAACATTTACCGGCGTCACGCAACCTGTTTTTAATTCTCCCGTTAATTTTGAACTGGAATCAGCTTACGATTATTATTATAGAACCGAGGGATACAAAGGTCATCTCCTGGACGTTCACCCTGTCTTTTCGCTACCTCTCAGTTGTGGAGATTATTTTCAGTTCACGCCGGAAATAGGGTTAAGGGGAACGAAATGGGATAGTACTCATAGTGATGATACAATAGAGGGTAAACGGGGGAGTCGTGAAATGTATGACATGGGGGCAACCCTCTCCATGGAAGTACACAGGATTTTTGATATAGAAGGACAAACGATCGAAAAAATCAGACATGGTATTAGACCTGAATTAACTTACACTTATATTCCTTATGTTTACCAGAAAGATCTGATCGATTATGTAGATACCGTAGCTGAGAAAAATAGTCTTACCTATTCATTGACCAACACTTTCACTGCCAGGTTGAAAAATGAAAACGGAAATAAAAGTTACCGTGAATTTCTCCGTATAAAATTAAGTCAGGCATACGATATTAAAGAGGCAAGAAGAGATATTGCCGGTTCTACAAGTGAAAAAAGACCATTTAGCCCCATCGACATGGAATTCGAATTTGTTCCTTTCCAATATTTATCATTTGATGGCGATGCCAGTTTTGATGTGAATGCCGGCGAGTGGAAAAAACTGAATTACAACCTTGACATAAGTGACTGGCGCGGGGATTCTGTAAAAGCTGAATATAGTTATACCCAGTCATCGTCTGAAGCAGTCAACCTTTACCTAAAAGCAAAAGCTTCAGAATCCCTTAATCTCAGTTACGTTCTCAGAAGGAACCAACTTGATGGTGAGAATCTTGAAACAACATATGGGCTTGAATATCATAAGCAGTGCTGGAGTGTCGAGATGACATATTCCGACACATCTGATGACAAAACATATATGGTGGTTTTTTCCCTGTATGGCTTGGGGGAAGTAGGTATGTAAGGTACTCCCCATTGTCAAGACAAAAAACAGGGTTTTTTAAGGTGCATTTTTGAGCTAATAACAATCCTGAAAGTTAGA
>JGI24025J20009_10001314_pt1 | contig 18865 bp, 16 predicted proteins | sample Cruoilmetagenom3_FD_20009 | JGI IMG/M metagenome (IMG submission 20009) | reverse complement strand
AAATTTGTAGGTAATAAAAGGCAAGTAACGTTTTTCCAGCAGCCCCTAACAGTTCAAAGAGTCTATGAGATCCTTGATAAGATGGCTAGAACTTCAGGCTCTGGGGCAGTTGACTTTAAAATGGCGCTTCTAGCTGGGCTTTTGGCTGATGCCACTCCTAAAGAAGCCAAGTACATTATGCGAACAGTTACTGGAAACCTTCGTTTAGGCATTGCTGACATGACTGTTCTAGACGCTTTGGCAATAGCCTATGGCGGTGGAAAGGAAAACCGCGGATATTTAGAACGCGCGTACAACGTTTCTTCGGACCTCGGAAGAGTTGCAAAAATAGTTGCTGAGAGAGGGTTGGAAGGAGTTAAAAAATTCAAAATATCTGTTGGCGAACCAATCAGGGCTATGTTGTGTGAAAGGCTTTCTTCGCCAGAGGAGATCCTCGAAAAGCTTGGAGGAAAATGTATAGCTGAATACAAGTATGATGGCGAAAGAATACAAGCCCACAAGAAAGGTGACGAAGTTATCCTATTTTCTAGACGGTTAGAAACCATTTCGGACCAATACCCCGACGCTGTTGGGCTTCTTAAGAGATATGTGAAAGCAAAAGATGCCATTTTAGAAGGCGAATGTGTCGCAACGAATCCTGAAACTGGAGAGATGCGACCTTTTCAAGAATTGATGCATCGCAGACGTAAGTACGGAATTGAAGAAGCCATGGAAGAATATCCAGTTTCTCTATTCATGTTTGATGCACTCTATGTTGATGGTAAAGACTTAACGCTGAAGCCGTATCCCATTAGGCGGCGAGCACTTGAAACAGCAATAGAAGAAAGCGATAGGGTGAAAATTGCCAAATACGTGATGACAGACAAAGTGAAAGAACTGGAAAAATTCTTTCTCGAAGCTATAGAAGACGGTTGCGAGGGCCTAGTCTGCAAATCTATTGCAAAAGATTCAGTTTATCAAGCTGGAGCAAGAGGATGGCTCTGGATAAAGTATAAGCGGGACTACAAGAGTGAGATGGGCGACACTGTGGATTTAGTCGTGGTTGGTGCCTTCCACGGTAGAGGAAGGCGGACTGGGACATATGGAGCATTACTTTTGGCAGCATACAACCCTAATAATGACACTTTTGAAACCGTAACGAAATGTGGAACGGGATTCACCGATGAAGACTTAGCGAAACTGCCGAAAACCATGAAGAAACTTATAGTTCCTCATAAGCATCCAAGAGCGCAGTCAATGATTGAAGCTGATGTATGGTTTGAGCCTGCTATTGTGATTGAGGTTCTGGGAGCTGAAATAACGTTAAGTCCAATTCATACATGCGCGATGAATAACGTTCGGAAGGGGAGTGGATTAGCAATTCGTTTTCCACGTTTCACAGGTAATTATCGTTTTGACAAGTCCGCCGAAGATGCCACTACTGTGATGGAAATAGTGGAGATGTATCGCAATCAGTTAAAAATGATAAGCAAAACTTAATTTTGAATATGTTTACACGTTATACTATTGACCCTGAAGTGGTCTAGGAGATGGTCTTATCCATAATTATGAAACTTCCACAAAACTTATCCAAATCCTAAATCTATGATCATAGAGGGAAAGTGTGAAGGAATGAAAAGCATAAGCCTTATCTTGATATTCTTTGTCTCAATGTCACTTGTCACATTATTTGTCCTTATGAACTATCCGAACTTAACGTCATCACCGAACGCTGAGGAAGCCAGTGGTGCCTATTTTACACAAGTTAAATATCCTGTGACAGCATATGAAGGAGAAAATAGCGTCTGGAATTTAACCATATATAACAAAAACTGTACAATAGGTAACGAAGGCAACGCTTCCTTCTTTTTCAAGTTCTACCTTGATGGTGATCTTTGGTGGAACGAATACAATAGTACAGACTACGAAACTTGGCAATGCAATAGGGGAAACTTGGTCACACGTCTTTATCAGATTTCAACATGGGATACTGTGAAACCTGTTAATCATAAACTGAAAATTGAGTTATACTGGTACAACGGAAACGCGTCTCAACTTCAAGATGTTGTCTCTCTTCCTGTATCTATAGCGGTACACACTGAACTTGGCAATCTGATGATTTCCAGTTACATGGCTGTTTACCTAATAGCCATTTTTCTTCTAGGTTTTTACATGTTAATAGAAGGACCTACCAAAATTTCATTTACACCTCAAAATAATATGGTTGCATTTTATCAGCAATCAACCAGAGTGAGGGTAAGTCCTTTGCTTAAAGTGTGTAAGCAACCCTTTCTGTATTTCTACTTATTCGTTTTCGCATCATGGCAAATGTTCAAAACTCTTTTTTATGTGTTTCCCTTTCCAGAACAACTTCGTCTATTCGTATGTTTGATAGCTCAAATTGCTTACATCATTCTGCTTGTATTACTAATGAGAAAGGATAGCTCAAATTTTGGGGGATATGGTTATTTGTGGCATGAAGAAACTCGGAAATATATAGCTATTAGCCTGTTACTTGCAGTATTGTACAATTTTGTAACCATTTTTATACCAGGGATTTTTACAGGCTATGATGTTTTTCCCCCTCCATCTCTTACTGAGGTTTTTTTAGGGATTTTGTTAGCGATGGTTGCTAGCTTTACAAGTGAAACGATTTTTCGTGGATACATTCAAAATAAGCTCACAAAACTAAGCGGATTTCCACTTGCGTTGTTTACGACCTCTGTAATGTTTGCTTTATATGAGCTTACACTTTTACCGTTTAATCTGTTTCACGTTCTCTGCGAGATCTTGTCATTTTTGGTTGTAGGAATCTTTCTCGGAATATTGTTTTACAGAACCAAGACTTTGTTATGCCCTATAATTTTTTATTTTACCATCTTAATCCTTAAACATCTCATGCCTATTAAAGCTACAACCTCCGAATACGCAGCGTTGTTATTCAACCTTGTTGCTTTAATTCTCTCATTACTTCTTCTATGCATTCTAACGGTGAAAGAGGCACGCGTACCTGGGACTTTGTCCAATCCCTCAGATTTCTTAACTGAGGAATAGAGTTCTGCAGAGCTCGTTTTTCTCCGACACAAATATATGAACGAAACAACAAGGCTACGAGTTCTGTCAAGTCTTCGGGGCTTAAAGTGTTCTTCCCGAGTTTTGTTAACTAGCGGGGCTTAAACACCCAGCAACGTTTCTTAACTCTCTGTCTTGGAAGAAGCGCATTTTTCTTTTAGTGTTTTGTAGTGTCCTGTATTTGTTACTTGCAGGTCACGTCCAGAGTAAGATTCTTTGCATGATGTATTGCACCTAAGCGCGCTCTATTAACCTAGAAGATATTTCAAGAATTTGCTTTTGATTTTCCAAATGACAAGTTGAAAAGCAGAAACCATTAAGACGAATAAGAACACTGGTACTAGAAAAGCTATAGTTCCGCCTGTTAATGCTTGAACTTCAAGTATCAGACCCATAACTTGTGCGAAAAACCATAACAGTGAAGGCCAAATATAGCCCAACGTTGCAGCGAACGTCATGAAGAGAATTGATAAAGCAAGGTAATAATTGCTTAATTTTGGCATGACTCCTTCGAGTGTTTGGAAAACTTCCAAGTCGCCAACTCCTAAATCGGCTTTATTGTTAAATGCCTTAATGAAGATTGTGGCGTTCTGATAAGTATCGACTGCAGCTTCTATTAGCATCAAATTCAGGCAAATGACCAGCAAGATGAGGCTTAACAAAAGACCAGATGCAAGGACCTTGAAGGCAAAGAGAACTAATATCCATAGTAACGCCACTACCAAGGAACCAAGAAACACTATTAATGGGAACGCCGACAAAAAACTCTGAATTATTCTTCTGTGTTCTGAATATGGATCAAAAACGCTGAAAGTTTTGTCAAAAACGTTAGCTGGCAAGTTCCTCGGAAGGCTGCTCATCCTCCGATATTTTAAGCGAAAAAGTATGGATAAAACTAAAGTTAAACAACTCATTGCAAACAGCGTTAAAGATGAATAAAAAAGATAAGTTTCAGCCAATACCACCGCACCGTATGTATTAGAAACCTAAATTCTATTTAAACGCTTACCACCCCTGCTTGAGCGCGCTAGTAAACAATAGAAGCAATATTAAAACTAGTACAGCTGGAAGACATTTGTGAAATCTGCGCGCGCGTTGGTTAACATGAAAAAACTTTAATCATTCAAACCTCGAAGAGTTAACAGAACCAGGCTACGAATAATTAATAAGTTTGTTTGTGACAAAGAAAATGGCACCGAAGGAAGGATATTTACGTGAAAAACGTTTTTGAAGAGATTGCAAACTATATGCAGGCGAAGGAACTTATTATTAGTTTTTTGTTGACTGGAGTATTTCTCTTTTTATCGTTTGTTGGATATACCAACCTTTCAACCGCGGAAATTACTGTAATAGAATATCAAGGCACAATTTGGGAACGCCCACCGGAAACGCATACGATTCATATGTCATGCTATGGTTTTCCATTTGGAATGGTAGGAGTGTTCAATCCATTGGGATCCATGGAAAATTATTGGATGGGATTTTATGACGGAGGTTTAATGCAGATACTCTGGGGGGGATTATTCCTAGACTTTGTTCTGTATTTTTTGTTGGCATTCGCCATCGTATATGTACTCAAAAGGTTAAATCTCGCTAAGATTTAGCGCACGCTATGGTTATTGTCTCATGTTTAACTTCTATCCAGCCTTTTGCGACTCGAATATAACGGCTTTTTCTCTCTTGATTTTAGCAATGTTGCAGGCTTGTCGTTTGTGTTTCGCTATGAAAATAGAGAAGGAAGTATTTTGATATCAAAGTTTGACTCGTGGATCCATGTAAGTGTATACAATATCCACTACGACGTTGATTGACGTAAGTATAATACAGAAAAATAGAGAAAGCCCAACTAAAAGTGCGAAATCATATCTTTTAGCCGCGTTTATGGCTAAGGCGCCAACCCCATTTATCGAGAATGTATATTCTATTATGACTATTCCTGTCAGCATACTTGCAAATAATATACTTGACATAGTTAAGATAGGAATCATCGCGTTTCTTTTAACGTGGCTGATGACTTCCATTTTTCGTAAGCCTTTTGCTCTCGCCGCTATGGCATATGTCTGATTAAGTTCGCCGAGCATACTTGAACGTGTAATCTTCACAACGACCGCTAACATCGAAATCGTTAAGGTTGCGACTGGAAGCGCTAAATGCTTCAGAGCGTCGAGAAATATCCAAAACTGTCCATTTAGCAACGCATCAATAGTATAAAGACCAGTGTAGGAATTCCATACTCCAGAGTAAACAAAGAATTCAGCTTCGTTTCCAAGTCTTCCAAGGGTAACCCAATGCAAATTTAAGAAGAAAATTGAAAGCGCCAATAAACTGGTGAAAAATAGCGGCACAGAATATCCCAAGACTGTTATTGCTCGTATGATGAAGTCAACTATATCTTCACGTCCCCTTTTCTCATGTTCTCGCATTGCTGAATATACGCCAAGCTTGATGCCGCCGAAAATTATTATCGGTGCAGAATACATTGCAAGCTCCAACGTCGCTGGAAAACTGGATAAGATGACGTCTAAAACCCACCTATTATGGAGATATGAAAAGCCTAATGAGCCACCCTCAATGAGCATTACTTTAAGCCAGTTTAGATACTGAACATAGAAAGGATCATAGAGACCGTATCTTTCGGCGAGTTTGGGTGCCCATGAAAATATATCATTGCCATGATGCTGGTAAAAATGGGGTGAAATAAACAGCCTTGCTCTTGCTACGGGTGGTAAGAAGCTTGCTGTGTAGAATATCATCAGACTTAACATAAACAATGTGAAGATTGTAAGCGATAGCCTTTTCACAAGGAAACTTACGAGTCTCAAAAACTCATTCTCCTAGCAAGGGTTGGATCTATTATCGTTCCAAGAGTATCTCCTAACAAGCTCCACCCCAAGACAAAGGCTGACAAGAAAGCTCCAGGTATAAAAATCAGAAATGCAAATTGTGAAGCATCTGCTGTGGTGAAGACCAGAAGACTTCGTCCATTAGCTATAATTGTTCCCCATTCTGCGTAACCTGTTCCAGGACCGAATCCTAGGAAGCTTACTGTTGAAGCTGCTAATATGACTCCGCCTATGTTCAGGAAAGCCAAACTTAACACTGGATTTATAGAGTTCAGTAGGATATGCCTAGTTAGCACTCTCAACTTGGAACATCCGATCGCCTTGGCTGCTTCAACAAAATCTTGTTCCTTCACTTTCTTTATGTCACCGCGAATAAGTCTGGCGTAGGGTGGCCATCCTATTACTGCCAAGGCCAGCATAATTCTATCAAAACCCGAGAGAGCTATTGTGAGGTTAAGCGAACCTAAATTCAGTTCATACTCCAACGGTAGAACCATTACAATCAACAAGACGTAAAGCAATCCGGGCAAAGCAAAGAATGCGTCGGTGAAACGCATCAGAAACTCGTCTACCACTCCTTCAAAATAGCCAGCAATACTTCCGATGACGATGCCAATCGCCAATGCTATGAATGTTGTTAGAATACTTATGTAGAAGGCTGTCCTGACACCCCAAATACACCCATAATACACATCGTATCCATGCATTGTGCCAAATGGGTGTTCAGAACTCGGAAGAGTCGGTGGAGCATCAATGCCAGAAAAATAGGTTTGTTCTTGAGGACCAGAATAAGGGCAAATGTAGGGGTCACTAGATGTCGGAGGAGCAAGTATTGGGGTAGTAAAGCAGTCACAGCAAAGGATAAAACTATTATCATTCCAATAAGAGAAAACGGATAAACTCTAAACATTCTAGCGCAAAATTCTAATTTAATACTCAACGATTTTTTCAATTCGATAAACAATTTCATCAATTAAATAAAGTTGCAGGTAACAGAAAAGCTTTATTATTTGGTCCCTGTCTATCTGATTGTTGGTTCTTTTTTATTACCCTTCTATAACCTCGGAATATGCAGAGTTGTTTTTCGACCTTTGCTCTGATTCTGTCATTGCTTTTGCTAAGCATTCTAACCTTGAAGTTTACATATTTTTCAGAAGCCGCAAACACGGTTTCCGCGGACGGTTTGAAGCACTCACAAACGGATACGTTAGCACGACAAGCAAATGCATCACTACACTCGAACACAAAATACCAAAACCGCAATACACGCCATACCTCTTTTTCCACCAAACCAAAAAACCGAAAATCCCTGTTTTCCTGCCAAGAATCAATTCAGCAAAAATGAAGTTATACTTTGGACTAGCTTACCCAATATGAAAAGATTTTTTCTTTGATCTCGAAGCAAGATTAATAAAGTGAGATTTCTTGCACATAATATTAATAGTGAAGAGGGAATGTAAAATTGCGGAAGAAATTATTCTCTTTAGGATTAATTATCTTGTTGGCAGGCTTAACTTTTCTGGCTGTTGGTTCAGTCAGAAATGTAAAGCTAGAGTCTGTTAAGAAAACGACTGAGAGCTGGGAAGTTTCCGAGAACCTTATGGAAGGAGATACTTACATTTTGGACATTATGTCCAGCTATCAATGGAGAGATGATTATACGGACGGAGTTTACGAAACACCGCAACCCGTCGATGTAGTAATAATTTCACCTAATGGAAATGGAACCAAACTTCAAGCTTTCTTCCTTGCTCGACTTCCAACTAGTCAGTGGCAAAAAAGCACATTTCCCTCACTTGTCCATGTAGAATATAGAAGTATAGATTTCGATAGTTTAGAAGTGGATGAATCTTACCCGCAAGTTCGTTTTACTGTAAAACAAGGAGGCAACTACACGGCAATTGTCAGAGAGGAAACATTGAACTGGACCAGAGGACCGCCTAGAGAAATAAGTTTGTGTGAAGAAGTCTTTGAAAACCAGAACTTGTATACAGTTTCCCTTCAAATCAGTGGCCTAATATGCCTCTTCGCGGGCCTCGTCATCTCCGTATGGGGAGCCAGAGCCACTGAAAAAATAAGGATTAAGCGAAAGAAGAAAACCAAAAATAGAAAGTAATCTGGCCCTCTTAAATTAAGTTTTGCATTGCTTGATTTTAGTTTAACCTCAATTATCTTTAATTTTCTATTATTCAAAAGGAGGTTTCGTTGAGATGCGCTCTAATTACCGAAGCATTGACACAGTTGAATCAGCAACGAAACGTTAGAAATGACTGACATTTTAGTTTAACTTCTCAAAAACTCACAAGGAAATAATTGAAAGTTGTTTATCTGACCAGATTCCGTAAGTGAGTATTGAAATCAGCTAACAGAAAAATGACTAAAGCCTCTATTCCGGAGCAGTTGATCTTAAAACTGAGCTTATAGCAGGACTTGTAGTAGAATCGATCTCTAAAGGCCAGATGCAATTGAACTTCTTAAAAAAACGTGTCAAAGCAAAAGACGCTAGAAGGTGGATGTGTGGTAATTGCCATTCTCGGCGCCGAAATAACGTTAAGCTGCATCTACACTTGCTAAGTAGATTCAGTCCGCAAGGGAAGCGGATTAACAACACGATACGTCACGCTTCACTGAAAATTAAAGCCTTGAGAAATCAGCAGAGGACCAACAACCTTTAAAGAAATTTTAGAAATGCATGAGAGCCAAATTAAAGAATCCTAGAGTAAACAGACCTATAAGAGTAGTAGAGAAAAAGAGCAGATATGGTTTTAAAACAGGTCTAGTTCGGCGCTTTCCTCCCTTTCTGCTTCAACCCGGGATCGCCACCATTTGATTATAACCAAAGAGAGTAAGACTAGAATTATAATTTCGACGACGGCGAGACCAAGTGTAGCTTGGAACCAGAATTCTGTCCATATTCCTGGTGGCGCGTCATTAGTTACTAAGCCGTTAACGTCTCGGTGTGAAATCTGTTCTCCCATCGAACTCTGAAGTGAGCTGTGTCCCTGCCTTGGGCCCGTTATCTCTATAATTGTGATACCTGGATTGACGCAAGTGAAGTTCATAGTCGCGAAGACGCCGGATCCACTCGCACTTATGCCTGGTGAAGCGATGGCGTCGAAGATAGCAGTAATAGTACCTGCTGCATTATCCACCTTGTTAATCAAGAACATCGTTGAGTTACTGAACTCTTTCAGGAACGGTCCTTCGAATACGCTGTATCTGATTCTCTTCATTGGATCCCTCCAGCCTTTCGGGTCTCCGGTTGTTACATTGAGCACATTGGGATCCCATGCTAAGTTGATGCGACAGCTAGCCAAGGAGGATACATCAGAAATTGTTAGATTGACTATAATAGTCTGCCCGGATTGAAGGTTTAAATTGTAAAATCTGGTTATCGATACGGTTGGACCGGATGGAGCATATATATACTGAGATCCCACAGCCGGCACAATTATGGCAAATATCAGGAGCAAGATCACTCTTCCCATCAAGCTTGTTCACCTCGTTATTCGTTAATTGCACTCGCGCATATTTTGTCTCTAGCTAATATAGAAGCCTTTTATAACTTTTTTGCCAAGATGCTTACTGACCTTAATTAATACCGGCTTGAATGATGTATCGTTGCTCCAATACAATGAAAAATCAAAAATGTGTAAAAAAGAAAGTGGATTTTCTGCTCTGTTAGGCTGTGCATTGAAAGATTGAGGATTCAGGTAATAGAATAGAGTGAAGGGAATTGCGGAACTCAAAAATTATAAGGATTTTTGGAGTATTGGTTGTATCTTTTGTAATTAATGCAGCTTTTAAAGTAATGATTAGCAGGTTATTTGGACGAACGCACGGAATCTCCTGTGGAGTTATTCAAATACAGCATGATGTTGTCTAGATGCTTCCAAAACTCTTTTTCCAGCTTCATCCAGTCTTCCTCTGACCTAAGTCTTTTGGAAAGAAAATATCCACCTAGGAACATTGTTGTTAATAAAATAGGTGTGAAAGAACGCTTTTTTCCTTTCTTACAAAGTTCAAGTTTTACGATGAAGTCGTCTGGTTTTCCTTGAATTGTCACACTCACATATCCATCTAGCCTGAAATACGGTGAGTTTTCTGCGAATATATGGAAACCTGTGGCTTTTTCTCCTTTTATCGCTTCAAAATCCCTTTCCTTGAAAAAGCTTCCTATATGAGTGGTGAGTAACGTCAAATCAACATTTTTGTTTGTCCATCTTTTTTTCATTCTTGATCCAAATTAGGTTATATCACTATGATTTAAAGGGTTATCGATTTCAGTTACAGTTGTTTGTTTATGGCTAAATAAGTGGCGCAAACTTAAACTGAAATTCTCATCCTTACTATTTTTTCCAGCATTCCTCTTTCATGGAAATAATTAATCAAATAATTTTTGGCCTCGTTATAGCTTACATTTCTACCGACGTATAGGCGGCTTATCTCACCGTGTTTGGACTTGCTTCTCTCTTTAGGCATTATTTTATTGGAAGCGATATTGAATCGTTTTATTATCTTAACCCTAAATCGTTCAAAACCATGCTGAGGACATTTCACTTCTATTAATATGCTAACCAATGTTAGCCCGCCTGCCTCTCGTCAGATAGTTCTTTTTCTTCCGCTAATAACTACTTTGTGCAACATTTTTCAACTAATATAGGTGATCCACATATGGCGAAAATTAAAGGTTACAGGTTGTTTCTAGGATTCATGTCCTGTTTCAATAGGAAGGAAAAAATAGAATGTTTAAAATGGAGTGTTAGCAGAAATTTTGAGGTGGGGTGTAAGGCACGTATTTTTAATGGATCAGGTGGCATGCGACTAGGTGTCCATTTCCTATGTCTTTGAGTTCGGGCTCTTTTTCGGTGCATATTTGCATAGCCTTAGGGCATCTTGGATGAAATCTGCAGCCTGGTGGAGGATTAACTGGGCTCGGTACTTCTCCTGTAAGTATGATTGGTCTCTTTTGAACTGTGGGATCAGGAATTGGGATGGATGAGAACAAGGCTTGAGCGTATGGATGAAGTGGATTTTTGTATAGCTCTTCTGTCCGTGCCAGTTCTACTATTTTTCCGAGGTACATAACTGCAACTCGGTGAGCTATGCATTCAACAACGCTTAGGTCATGACTAACGAAGAGGTAGGTTAAGTTCAAGTCTTTCTGCAGATCCTGAAACAGATTAAGCAATTGTGCACGTACAGAGACATCAACGGAAGACGTTGGTTCATCTAGGACTACAAATTCAGGATCGATAATGAGGGCTCTTGCCACAGCAATTCTTTGTCTTTGTCCCCCGCTAAACTCATGTGGGTATCTGTAGAGATGCTTCTCTGTAAGGCCTACCTTATAAAGCATTTCTAAAACTTTTTTTCTGGCAGCTTGTCCTTTAGCCAACCCTTGTACTATTAAGGGTTCTGAGACAACATCTTTTACGAGCATTCTTGGATTTAGGGATGATGTTGGATCCTGATAGACTATCTGCATCTTCTTTCTTATTCCGCTAAGCATCGATCCTCTATATGTAGCGAGGTCATATTTTTTCCTGAGTTCTTTTAATGTGCGAGAATCCCGATCATCAGAGTTCTCCAGCTTATCTATTTCTTCCATGATGTCGCTTGGGACATCAAGATAAATGCTGCCTGCTGTGGGGTTAAGCAGTCGGATTATGGTTTTGCCGAACGTTGTCTTGCCGCAACCGGATTCTCCCACTAAACCAAAACATTGTCCCTTAAGTATCCTAATGTTAACTTCGTCTACAGCCTTGATTTCAGCGACTTTCCTTCTTAAAACGCCGCCAAGTACCGGATAATATTTTTTTAGTCTCCTTGTTTCTAACAGAGTGCTCATTTCATTCACCTTAGATCATCGATATAGAAAACATTGGACAAAGTGTTCTTTTTTAGCCTCCACCAGTTTAGGTTTTTCTTTGCGGCATATTTCCATGGCGTAGGGGCATCTATCGTTAAATCTGCAACCCTCGGGAGGATTAACTAAGCTTGGCACCGTGCCTTCTATAGACTTGAATGGTTTTCCAGGTCTCGGAATAGATTCCAGTAACGCCTGTGTATAGGGGTGGAGGGGTTTCTTGAAGATTTCGAATAAATCAGCAAGCTCTACGACGTTTCCTGCATACATTACGGCTACGCGGTCGCACATTTGAGCTATAACTCCCATGTCATGAGTCACATAAATGATGGATGAGGAGAATTTCTCCTTAAGTTCCTTTATCAGGTCTAGAATTTGAAGCTGAATGGTTACGTCAAGGTTGGTTGTGGGTTCATCTGCTATCAAAACTTCGGGATTGCATGCAAGCGCTATGGCTATTACTACACGTTGTGCCATGCCTCCACTGAGTTCGTGTGGATACATATCCACAACTCTTTCGGGATCAGGTATTCTCATGATTCTAAGCATGTTGATGGCTTCTTTCTTTGCTTCTTCATTCAGCATTCGTTTATACCTACTAACAATGGGAATTTTTGATAGGATTAGTAGACTAAGTGCTTTTGGATTCTTTAACATCTTCTGGTAAATTCCCTTGTAGTACCCAGTTAGAAAACCTGCCTTTCCAGCTTCAATCTCTTCGTTTATTCGTTCAAGGGATCTTTGGATTAGTTCTTTTCTTCTATGATGACGGAGAACTTCAGCGATCTGATCTCCGGCTGTATATACCGGGTTTAATGCGGATCTGGGGTCTTGGAAAACCATAGAAATATATTTTCCTCTGACTCTTCTTAGAATGGCTTCTTTTTGAACTAGCAGATCTACGGGCTTTTTCTTTGGGTTGAACAAGACTTTTCCGCCTTCTATTCTTCCAGGCGGGGGGATTAAATTTAAAATTGAAAGCCCTGTGACGGATTTTCCGCATCCAGTTTCGCCGACTACGCCGAGTGTTTCTCCTTTTTTAAGGCTCAGGTTAACTCCATCTAGGGCTTCAACTACTCCTTCGTAAGTGTAGAAGTTCAGTCGAAGGTCGTCCACCACGAGAATCTCTTTCGTCATCCTTATCTCCTCCTGAGTGTGGGGTCTAATATGTCTCTAAAGGCGTCGCCTAGTAGGTTCCATCCTAGGACGAAGGTGAATATGAACACGCCCGGTATGGTGAATGTGTACCAGTATTGCCATGGATTTTCAATTCCCGCCCAAATCCAGTTTCTCGCGAAGCTAATCATTTGCCCCCAGTCTGCGTAACCAACAGGAGCTCCTATTCCCAAGAAGCTTAATGCCGCGGCTGTTAAGACAATTGCCCCTATGTCAAGCGAGGCCATGATTACAACGGAGTAAATAGCGTTGGGTAGAATGTGTTTGGTGATTACTCTGAAGTCGGAGCAGCCAACAGCTTTTGCAGCCTCAACGTAGTCTTCATTTCTAACTCTGAGTATCTCTCCTCTGATGACTCTGGTGTAGCCTGGCCATCCGACCAAAGCAAGGGCTATTAAAACTTTGTCCAAATTGGTTAAACCTAGCTTTATTATGTAGATGGGGGGCGTTCCCAAAGCCCATACATACGAAAGTACAACAGTTGCGAGGCCTAAAAGGCCGAGCATAAATGTCCATATGCCTTGAAGCTTCAAGAAACGGCCTAGAAACACGAGGACGAAGAAAATCATGATTGCTAGACCCAGAAATCCAAGGTCTATTGGCCATGTCCGTGGTAAAGCTATGACCAGTGCCATTGCAAGGATCAAGCCTGGAAAAGCCAAGACGATATCTGTGAATCGCATCAAAAATTCATCAATTGTTCCTCCATAATATCCAGCTAAGGATCCTGTTAAGAGACCGATTGTAAGTGCAATTGCCACCACTATGACTCCTATGCGGAAAGCTGTTCTAGTCCCCCAAATACATCCATAGTATATGTCTAATTGGCCTTCAACTGTGCCTAAAAAGTGTACAGTCCATCCAGTGCTAAGTATAAATGGGTCGTTGACTGGTGAGCCTGGGGGTCTCGGGGTTGGTCCGTAACCATCGTGAAAGATCGAGTAGGGGTTGCGTGGATCGGTGGGAGGAGCCAGCACTGGCGCAAAAACGGCGATTGTGATGTAGAACGCTACTATGACCGTGCCGACTATTGAAAGTGGACTTTTTCGTATTTTTTTCAAAGTGAATTTTAGTTCATCCAGCGTCGGCCGAATTCCGGCTTTAAATTCTCTTAGTCTGTACCTCATGCCCAAGTTTAACCCAGCCTTATTCGGGGATCCACATACGCGTATAATATGTCTACTGCGAGGTTTGCAATCACGTAGACACAACCTGTCATAAGGGCGAAACCAAGCACCGCGGGAATATCAGGAACATTGCCTCCTCCTCCTGCAGCGACAGCCGCCCATCTTCCGACACCGTCAATATTGAAAACAGTCTCCGTTATTACCACACCCGTTATCAAGCCTGCTATTAAGAGTCCTGAAAGAGTCAGTGTAGGTATCAAAGCATTTCTTCGGGCGTGTTTATTGATAACCTCTGTCTTGCTTAAACCCTTTGCCCTAGCTGCCGTGATATAGCCTTTACCGAGGGCTTCCAACATGCTTGAACGCATTACCCTCACGATTAGGGCTATCTGAACTGTGACGAGGGTTGCCGTTGGAAGCACAAGGTGCCTTAATGCATCCAAGGTTATCCAAGGTTGTCCGTTTAGTAGGCCGTCTATTGTTAATAAACCTGTGTAGTGATGCCAGTTACCAGATAAATAAATGTAGTTGAACGTTGCCGTCCCCATTCTTTCTGGTGGGAACCAACCTAGACCTGAGAAGAATATTGCAATCAGCATTATGCCCAACCAGAAGGTCGGAAGGGACCAGCCAATTATCGACACTGTTCTAGTTACATGGTCAACGGCTTTGTCTCGATTAACCGCAGATTTTACGCCCAAATATATGCCTAGAAGAATAGTGATGGGAATCGATAATATAACAAGCTCGAACGTGGCTGGTATTTTTCGAAGCAAAACCTGCAAGACAGGTCCGCCTCCAGTTCTTGAATATCCTAGATTTCCTTGTAAAAGTTGTGTCATCCAACCGGCAAATTGCACAAAAATGGGGTCCCTGAGGTGGTATTGCCTAATTACTTCATCGACATTGCGCATCTGTCTTTCGGATGTTATGTAGAGGGTAGCTCTCTGTTCAGGTGTGAACATTTGTGTGACTGCGAAGACAAGCAATATAACGCCCAGTAGGGTTGGTATAATTAGGAGGGTTCTTCTAATAATGAATTGCATTAAGCCCACTTGCTCTTCCCCCTTATTTTGTTAAAGGATGGAACATATACTTATAACGTTATCGATTCGTGCGAACCTTGCCTATTACCTGATTCTATAAACAACTTTGTACATGTGTTGAGAACGTAATTGGTACTGTAACAATGTTCCATAAGGATTAAATATTAGCTTATTATCATTTTATTGCGTGAAAGGAGTAAGGAAAAGAAAATGAATCAGAAAGTTTTGTCTATAGCTTTAGTATTGACTTTGACGTTCAGTGTACTAGTCCCTATAAGCGTTGTGAGTGGAGCAGGAATACCCAACCCTGATCACATATTCTATGTGACCTACGGTGGCGTTGAGACATGTGACCCGGCTTGGGCTTATGACACCGCTAGTAGCGAGCTCATTCAGAACATTTACGAGCCGTTGTGCGGCTTTGACGAACTGAGCACATCAGCGTACGTCGCGAAGTTAGCTGATTCGTGGCCTGGATATGGTGTAAACGTGGGCGACGCCATTACGCCTTCCCCACCGGATCCTGCTGCACCGGCAGGTACGGATCAAACATGGTATTTCCATATAAGAACCGGTGTTCAATGGCATGAGTCAGCATATGGCACCGTAACGCCAGACGACATAGAATACTCGTTCGAGAGGGGCATGATGATGGACCACGTAGGTGGTCCGCAATGGATGTTATATGACCCACTGCTACAGACGTACTATGGAGGATCAATGGATTGGGATGAGGATAGTGACGATGTAATAAATGCAACTGAATATGCGGCGTTAGAATATGACGTAACCCACGCTGTAGAATCAAATAGCACCCACGTATGGTTCAACCTTCCAGGGCCTTATGCACCCTTCCAGCAAATTCTATCCCAATCATGGGGAATGGCAATCTGCAAGGAGTACGCTATTGAACATGGTTGTTGGACTCAGGATTATGGAAACTATACAGAGTTCCTGAGAATTCACCAACCGGGCGCACCAGGACCATTAATGACACCTTCAGCTGAAATGATGGGTTGCGGTCCATACAAGATAGCGGCATACAACCCAGACCCGCACACTGGCTTTTGGACTGTGGAAAAATTTGACGCGTACCACGGAGGTTGGCCTGCTGATGGCGCCTCAGGCTTTGCTACGTATGCCACGGTGAAGCTTGTTGAGGAGTGGGCGAACAGGAAAGCACAGTTCTTCTCAACAGATCCAAACCTGCAGGCTGACTTCTGTGTTGTTCCCAGGCCAAACGTTGGTGAAATGCACGTAGGCGGAGACAAGGACGCTTCAGCCTATCCAGGCTTCAGATTGGGCACTCCGCTGACGCCGGCTGTAACACTCATGTCAACGTTCTTCAACTACTACGTCCAAACACCAAGCGACTTCGTTCCACTGCTAGGGACTGAGCTAAAAACAGACCTGCTCAGTGACAGAGACTTAAGATTGGCGATTATCCACTGCTTAAACGTGACCCAATTTATAGACGAATACTGGCTCGGCGAAGCAGTACAGCCAACCACATGCATGCCACCGGGAAGAGCCTTCTACAACGAGTCGAAACCAATATACGCCTACGATCTTGCAAAGGCAGAACAATACTTCCGGGATGCTTGGGGTGGTAGAGTCTGGGACGAAGGAATGACATTGCAGGTAACATACAACGAAGGAAACACGGCGAGAGAAACCGTTGCCAAGATGCTTGAAGACGTTATCGAGCACCGTATCCCCTGGACTGCACACATCGACATCATACCCACCGGAGTTCCATGGTCCGTATACATTCCTAACATGTTCACCGGCACACTGCCTTGTTTCACACTAGGCTGGCTGGAAGACTATCCAGACCCCCACAACTGGTTCAGCCCCTACATGGCGAGCGCGGGAGACTTTTCAGGAGTTGCACAGAACTGCGAGTACGGCCTAGACCCGGCCGGCTTGAACGCGAACTGGGATCCAGGAGCCTCTTATGGCCCACCGCCATACACAAACTGTCTCGGAGAAACTGTTACAGCGATTAACAACACCTACGTTGACCACTTATTGAGTGTAGCCATAGGTGCGCTTCCCTCTGTGAGAGAACCGATCTACAACGAGTTGATGGACATCTACTATGCAGAAGCCATTAGCTACACCNTATGTAACGCACTTNCACGCCACTATGAGAGAACATGGATAAACGGATATGCAGGCACATGGAATGCCAACCCGATAAGTCCAGGCTACTACTTCTACACAATGTGGAAGGAAGCGGCAGGAACAGTCTATTCAGTGGACATATCAGCCCAAGATACAATAACAAACGCTTCAACAGCCCACCCAATCGTACAAGTGTTCAAAGGCGAAATGAAATTGAACGGCGACCCAGCAACTATAGATTACGACATACACGTAGAATATTTGAGTGGAACTGTGGATGTGTGGGTATACATTGCTCTTAAAAGGACTAGGCTAGATGGCACATACTACTACCCAATCGACTTCTACATATCCCTGGGTCCCGGCGGCGACTACACGACTACACTCACATGGTACGAAGATGGAGTTCCACGAGACACGACTAATCCTGTGAGCGGAGAGCTCGGTACAGGCGTCATAGAAGAGGGCAATTGGACGATAAGCCTCGTCGTACAACCAACCGGTGTACCCGGAGGAGAGGTAGAAGACTCGAACCAAGGTAACAACCAGGCTGACGAACTGCATGTAGTTGAAGCAAAAGTGTTCAAACCAGACCTAGATGGCACAGGCATAGTTGACATATTTGACATCGTTCTAGTTGCACTCGCCTTCGGCGCAGAGCCAGGCGCTGACAACTGGAATGAAGACGCAGACATCAACCCCGACGATATTATAGACATATTTGACATCGTTCAAGTTGCACTCGCCTTCGGTTCACATATCAGCTAAAACCACTACCAAACAGCTAATAACATTCCTTTTTTTTTATCATCAATTTAATCGAATTCTCTATTTTTGGTTCTCTTTCCTTGCACCTTCCACGGCAGAGGAAGACGGGTTGGAACCTATGGAGCATTACTTTTGGCAGCATGCAACCCTGATAATGATACTTTTGAAACCGTGACAAAATGCGGAACAGGCTTCACTGATGAAGACTTAGCTAAGCTACCAAAAATGACGAGAAAACACGTAATCTCTCATAAGCATCCAAGAGTTCAGTCAACTATTGAAGCTGACGTTTGGTTTGAATCCGTTGTCGTAATAGAAATTTTAGGGGCTGAAATAATTTTGAGCACTATTCATATATGTGCGATGAATATTATTCGTAAAGGAAGCGGATTGGCGATGCGATTTCTTCGTTTCACAAGTAATTACCGTCCTGATAAATCAGCTGAAGATGCTGCAAGGGTCAGAGAAATAGTTGAAATGTATCGAAACCAATTGAAAAAAGCGGAAGGTTAAGCAGAGAATCTTGTGACGACTTGGTTTCATAGAAACTGGAAAATTCAGAGTTTAAATTCGATGAGTAAAAAGGTCAGTTTCTATTACACCAACCTTTATATTTGTTTCTTTCCCTCACTCATATTGATGATGTAGTATGCCTCAAATCACATGTCCAAATTGTGGAATGACAATAAACCTGGAAAACCGTAAGAAAATCGATTTTCATTTGATTAAGAGTGCCACTGAAAAAAAACCGAAAACTTTTACTGAGCTATTACACATCACAAGGCTTTCACGAAAAACTTTAAGTTTAAGACTGAAGGAGCTGTGTGAAAAAGGCACGCTTGTTAAAGATGCAGGCAT
>JGI24025J20009_10001313_pt1 | contig 18881 bp, 19 predicted proteins | sample Cruoilmetagenom3_FD_20009 | JGI IMG/M metagenome (IMG submission 20009) | reverse complement strand
TGTGCTTTCTTTCGGTGTCTTGGAACGCCGCTTTTCGGTTCTACATTTATCTTAATAATCTTACGAGCACCTCGTCTTCAATTATATAGGATAGCGGTAAGTTGCTCTTGGCGACTGCTAAGGTGTGTGAACTTTGTTTAATAGTGAGAGCTTGTAGACCCGCCCTTACAAAGCGACTTATCCAAGACAACCTCAACGCACAGGATTCAAATCGCCGAATCTGGGTTACCCTTTTTTACAGTCAAAAGGATATAAAGTGTTTGAGAAAGTGATACAAATTTGTAATACAAATATCAAGCTAATCTCAAATAAAAAGGAACTCTTAGAATTTGAAAAAGGGGTAATTGCGGATATAGAAACAGATTTTTATAAAGCCGAAGAAGTGAAGGTTCCTTCAGCAGATGTGGATGCTTATTTTTATATAATTGATGAGGATAGCAAACCTCAAGTTCAAATTGGTTCCAATATAGTATTAGCTCAAGGTAACTTTTCTGAATTAGAGAAGAGAGCAAATGACCTTCGTTTTTCTCTTTTAGGAAACGAGGGTCTATTTTATCGATTCGTCTTAAGAGTTCTTGAGAATAAACATAATATTTTTAGTTTTCATGCCTGTGGTTTGTTTGATGAAGAGAAAGAGCGACTTTACATAATTTGTGGGGGAGCAGGTTCCGGAAAGACAGCGTTTATCTTAAAGGGGATAGAAGAGGGGTTAAAAATTTTCTCCACAGAAACAGTTCATTTCAAATTTTACTCTTCTGATGAATTAAAATTTTATAAAGGTTCAATGCTTGACAATATCCGTATTGGAAATCTGAAATACGACTACCCTAATGTATGTAGGATGCTAAATATAAGCCTCCCTCAAATTAAGGATGAGTGGGGAACAAAGATAGTGGTTGACCTTTCTCAATATCAAACCTCTTCTGATTACCTAAGTAATCCTCGGATTATTTTAGTTTTTCCTCATATTGAGCAGAAAAAAAGAGAATCTGTTGTAAATGAAGTAAAGGATAAAAGAGTTGTTGATAGAATCCTTTTCAATAATCTCTCCAACAAAATAGCGGAGACAATTCTTCTTTACGAGAAAGTCCCTGTAGCTGGACTGGATACACTTTCCTCTGCAGAGAAACGTTTTCAGGCTGTAAGCAAATTCACTCGTTATACTAAACTGCAAAAAGTTATAAATGTAATTGCAGGAACAAAAAATTGTTTAGAGGGGGTAAAAGAATGAAAGCCTGGGAGAACACTTTTCAGATGCCACTAAGTAGTAGAAGCAGCAAACCGAGAACAACAGGGTATACTATGCTTATCGATAAAGGGCTCGGTTTAAATGCTACCAGGGATTTAATAGCAATGGCAGCTGATTATATTGATGTGGTAAAATTTACCTTTGGAACTTCAGCTTTTTACAACAGAGAAATAATCGAAGAGAAAGTCTCTCTTTTAAAAGAAGCCGATATTGATGTAATGCCTGGAGGAACATTATTGGAGGTTTTTGTATGGCAGAAAAGATATACAGATTACTTAAAGAGAGCTAAGGAATTAGGTTTTTCTGCTGTTGAGGTTTCTGATGGAACTATAGAGATAGATTTGCAAACAAGAGAAAGAATAATTAAAGAAGCTTTGGATACTGGTTTTAAGGTTATATCCGAGGTAGGAAAAAAGAAACCGGAGGAAAAACCTGCTTTATCTTTAATGCATCAAGAGATAGAGCAAGATTTAAAAAACGGAGCTTTTAAGGTAATAGTAGAGGCCAGAGCAGCAGGAAAGGGCGTAGGCATATTTGATGAGAAAGGTGCGGTTAAGGAAACAGAAATTGATGATATCTTATCTGGAGGAGTGGACGTAAATGATTTGATCTGGGAAGCTCCCATTAAGAATCAACAACAGTATTTAATCTTGCGCTTTGGTGTTAATGTAAATTTGGGTAATGTTCCCAGTGAGGAAATTGTATGTTTAGAGGCATTAAGACAAGGACTTAGAGGAGACACATTAAAAAAGGCTTATTTAGATAGCTTAAAGTAAAGAAGCAAATAAAGGAGAGGTAGATGGTAAAGCAGATTACTCCTACAGAAGCGTATGAGATGTTAAAAGATGACCCAGAGCGTACTTTTATTGTGGATGTTCGTACACGAGCTGAATATATTTTTATAGGCCATGCAAGTACGGCTTATAATATCCCTTATCTGTTTTGGACTCCCGCTAAAGATGAAAAGAGCGGTTACAAGAAAAACTCTCATTTTGTTAGTGATTTTGCAAAAAAATTTAAAAAGACAGATAAAATTTTAGTGATGTGCCGCTCAGGAAATCGAAGTGTTCCATCTTGTAAATTACTGGAAGAAGCTGGATTTAAGAGCATTTTTGAAATACCCGATGGTTTTGAGGGAAAGAGAGTAAGCGATAAAAATAGTATTTACTATGCTCATCGTTGTTGTATAAATGGCTGGAAACATAATGGTCTTCCCTGGACCTATAAAATAAAAGAAGATTTGAGTTACAAAGATAAACAGTAAATATAATTAGAACCCTCTAAGGAAATTTTTAGATGTCTATTCCAAAAAAGAGAAGGCGAAAAGCAATAGGTTTTTGTTTTATTATCTTATTTCTCCTTTCTCTCCACAATTCAGGTTTTGCTCAGATTTCAGCAACTCTTTCTACTAATACCCTTAAAGCCGGGAATAGGATCAGTATAAAAGGAACTATTTCCCCCGACGAGGAACTTAGTATTGTTATTGCCTCAGAAACCATCTTTTCATCTGAAAAGACTACCGGTTCTAAAGAGAAAGCTCACCTATTAAAAGATGGAGAAAAATTTGGGTTTACTCCAACCGCCACTATCCCTTATTTATATTATATAATTACTTCTAATCCAGAGTCTTATGGAGAAGTAGTAAATAAATCCTACGGCTTTAGAGGAATTTATCGGACTAAAATGTTTAAATTAAAAAAATGGGAGGATATCTCAGATTTAAATAAATCAAGTATGGGACCGGTTAAAACTGAGAACCAGTGGAATTTTATTCGTTATGCACATGAAGAACCTTTTGGGGTGGATACTATCGTCAAAGAAAAAACCTGTAAAGGAAGAGTGGTGATATTTTCCCGAAGTGTGGTTTCTGATTACGAGAATCAACCAATGTATTGGAATGAAGGGACCTCTATCTCTTTAGATAAAAGTACAGGTAATTTTTCAGCTACTTTTAAGACTTTTAAGCACTCTCCCCCAAATGCAAAATTTGAAGTTTATGTTAATGGTGAAAACATAGGCTCTTATGTAGCTACCAAACCAGGTGGACTTTGGCTTCCTTTAGGTTGGCGCTATGTAAACCCGCTTATAATTATAGTAGGAGCCATTGTAGCAGGGACTTTTTATTCTATGGTAGGAGCTTGTGGAGGGCTTTTAATGGCTGCTTTTCAGGTTCTACTTGTGCATACTGCTGCTCCTCTGGGAATTAATGCAGCTAATGTTCTTAAATCATCCAATCTTCCTTTAGTTATCTTTGCTTCATTAGCTGCTTTGGTTACCTATGCCTTTAAAGAACACCGTTTAGCTATACCAATAGCAGCAGTTATAAGCATCGGGGTCTTTTTAGGCTCTTTTGTTGTTGGACCTTCTCTGTCAGCTAAGTATCTTAATATGGCTAGTTATAAACCCTGGTTGGCTCTGGTAATGATAATAATGGTTGTAAGAACACTTTATGAGATGACTCCTCGGATGATGGAGAAAAGAAAGTCGATTAAGGCAATTACGCAGAAATTTGATGCAGAAGTGAAAAAAGCTAAAAAAGAGGGCAGAGCTGCAAAAATGGGTCGCACTGAGATAACGAAGTTTAACTTGTTTACCTGTCAGTTCAGATTTTGGGGTGAAGAATTTAAAATAAATATTATCTTGGTTTTTTTTGTTGGATTTTTTATTGGCATCATTGGTGCTGCTTTTGGCATTGGGGGAGGGTTTTTATTTGTCCCTGCTATGACCATATTAGGGGGATTGCCAATGTATTTAGCAGTACCTATTTCTTTAGTGGCATCTGCAGTTACAGGTATCGCCGGAATGGCAGGATACGCTATGATAGGCTATTTCCCTGATATATGGATTGTAATATCCATCATTATCGGAGCTTTGGCAGGTGGTGTGATGGGCAGCCGTTTGCACAGCCGTTTTTCTGAAAAACAGTTAAAATGGATATTGGCTATTGTTCTTCTTTTCCTTGCTTTGAGGTTTGCAGAAATCGAGATTTGGATTTAAGTATAAGAGGAGGAGCAAGGAATAACTGTAACAGCAGGGTCTGCCTTTGGTTGCAATGAATATGTTCGTCTTACCTATGCTATTTCTTTGCAAGAGATTAAGGAAGGAGTCGATAAAATTGGACAGGGTTTAGAGAGATTAAAATGAGAAAAGATTCTTTTATTATTTTAATTTCAGAGGATATTAAAGGAAAAGGAATAGAGAAACTGAAGAGTGATTATAAAGTGGAGTTTCATCCTTCCTTATGGAAAGAGCCTCTAAAGTTAAGAGAGAGAATTAAAGGAGTAGATGCTTTAATTGTCCGCAATCAAACTCAGGTAAATTCTCAACTCTTACAATATGCAGATAGTTTGCGGGTAATAGGAAGAGTGGGAGCAGGAGTGGATAATATTGAGGTCTCTGCCGCTACCAATAAACAGATAGCGGTGTGCAACACTCCTAAGGAAAACTCAATTTCTGTTGCCGAGCTTACTATGGGATTGATTTTAGCTTTGGTAAGAAAAATCCCTCCCGCTGACCTCTCTGTAAAAAAAGGGGAATGGGAAAGATGGCGATACTCAGGGGTGGAACTTTATGGTAAAACGCTGGGTATTTTAGGAATGGGTAAAATTGGCTATCGGGTAGCTAAACGGGGAAAAGCTTTTGGCTTAAAAATAGTAGCTTATGATAAATACTTAATAGAGTCCAGTCTCCAAATAACAGAGTGTGAAGCTAAGCTTTTATCCTTAGAGGAGGTTTTAAAAAAATCAGATATAGTTTCCATTCATCTTCCCCTTACTAAAGAAACTCATCATTTAATTGATTATTCCAGACTATGCAAGATGAAAAAAGAGGCTTTTCTCGTTAATACTTCTCGTGGTAAAATAGTTTGTGAAAAAGACCTTTTCCAAATACTCAAAGAAAAGAAGATAAAAGGAGCAGCTTTAGATGTGAGAGAAGAAGAGCCTCCCGGGGAAAGTTCTTTGCACAAGTTAGAAAATGTAATTTTTACTCCTCATATTGCCGCATTTACTAAAGAGGCTCAAGAAAGAGTTGTCAGCTCAGCAGCAAGAGATGTAGATAGAGTGCTAAGAGGGGAAAGACCTGTCCATATAGTTAATGAAGAGATGAAAGGAAGGGGATAAATAGTAGTAAATTATTTAAAAAAAGGAGGAAATATAAAATGAAACAAATAAAAATCGGAATGCTGAAGAGAGTAAGAGTTATTACTCTTGCTGAAGATTACGCAGGATACAGCACCTTCTGTTATGCCCAGCACGGTATCTCCTTTTTAATTGAAGTAGAGAATGAGATTGCAACAAAAAGAATATTATTTGATGTAGGTTATTCTGCTGAACCCATTATCCATAACGTGAAACTTCTCAATATCGATTTAAGTACTATAGATATAATTTTCCTTTCTCATACTCATTGGGACCATACCTGGGGACTTATTGACATATTAAAAACAATAGATAAAGAGATTCCCATAATTGTACATCCTGATATTTTCAGACCGACTTTAAAATTTGCGCCGGGACCTATGTATAATGGTATCTATGGCATATCTGGTAAGGATACAATGTCCAAAATCGAAGAAAATAAAGGTAAACTCTTTTTTGTAAGAGAGTCTTTTCCAATAATAGATGGGGTTTTATCTACGGGAGAAATAAGAGAGAAGGTTGAGTTTGAAAAAGAATTAACAGCTAAGGGTGCATATGTAATTGAAGATGGATTGATTAAAGAGGATGACCTTCACGATGAGATATCCGTTATTCTTTCTCTTTCCGATGGTATGGTAATTGTAACAGGATGCGGGCATCCCGGAGTAGCAAGTATTGTAAATAGAGCGAAGAATATTACAGGCATCCAGAAAGTTAAGGCTGTAATAGGAGGCTTTCATCTAATAGGTGCGAGTGAGGAGAGGATAAAAAGAAGTGTAAGGTATCTAAAAGAAACAGGAGTAGAGCGAGTATTCACAGGCCACTGCACAGGACTTAAAGCCGAAGCTGAATTTCTGAAGGGGTTTGGAGAGAGATTTGAGAAGTTGCACAGTGGCAAGATTATTGAATTATGAGGAAATTGGGGTCAGGTCTCAACATTTGACATTCCGCAAATAGAGAATTTATTGACACCCTATTTTTCTTTTGATATAGTTATTTACAGCAGGAAAGAGAGAGATAAGATATTAAAAGAATTGGGGAAAATGAAGATGGAAAAAGAGCGCCCCTCGTGGGATGAATATTTTATGCAAATTACCAAATTAATTTCTATGCGCTCTACCTGCCTGAGAAGAAAAGTAGGGGCTTTATTAGTTAAGGATAAGAGGATTCTTTCAACAGGCTACAATGGTGCTCCTTCTGGCCTGCCGCATTGTGCTGAAGTAGGATGTTTAAGAGAAAAGCTGGAAATCCCGGCCGGACAAAGACAGGAGATATGCCGTGGTTTACACGCAGAACAGAACGCCGTAATTCAAGCTGCTTTGCATGGAGTAAGCATTAAGGGAGCCATTCTTTATTGCACCCACCAACCCTGCATAACCTGCGCTAAAATAATCATCAACGCAGGAATAAAAAAGATTGTTTTTGAAGGCGATTATCCTGATGAACTATCTTCTCATATGCTCAAGGAAGCAGAGGTAGAATTAATTAAATGGAAGAGGGGAAAATGCCTGAGAATACTCTGAGGAAAATAGAAGAGACAGAGAAAAAGGTAGAGAAAGCCTTACAGAATGCAAAAAGAGAGAAAGAAAAATTAATAGAAGAGGCGAAGAAAGAGAAAGAAGAGATTATCAATAAAGCTATAAAAGAGGGAGAGAAAGAGGGAAAAGAGCTGAAGGAAAAATTGTTAAAAGAAGCAGAAGACCAGATATTCAAAATCAAAAAAGTATTTAAGGAAAAAAAGGAAGAGGTTAAAGGCAAGAAGATAAGGAAAACAAAAGAGACAGTAGAATTTATCGCAGAAAAAGCAAAAGAGTTGTGGACATAAAACTTTAACTACAAAAAGAGGTTAAGAATGGCTGTATGCGAGATGAGAAAAGTGTGTATCATTGGAGAAAGCTCTCTTCGTGATTCCTTAGTAAGAAAACTGGGGAGGTTATCTCTCTTCCAGCCCAATGAGGCAAAAGAAGAACTAAATCCTTCTCTTAGAAATCTTAAAAAACCAATAATAGAAACGGAGGAGATAGAAGAAAATTTATCTAAGCTGAGCTGGACTATTGATTACTTAAAGCAGTTTGATGAAAAAGGAGCTATTCTCTCTTTTTTCCCAAATAAAACAGTAGTAAAAAAAGAAAAATTCCTTAATTGGATAAGTAATTTTGATTGGGGAAAAACTTACAAAAAATGTCAAGAATTTAAGGAAAAATTTGAAAATATTAACGAAGAGAGAGAAGCTCTTGAGGAACAATATCGTCTTCTTTCTCCCTGGGAGAATCTTCCTCTTCGATTGGAAAAATTACAGGAAACAAAATATCTTATCTATTGGTTAGGAATAGCTCCCCATCAGAGCAAAGAAAACCTCCAGAAAAAGATAGAAAATATAGAGGGAGCTTATCTGCGCATTGTTAAAGAAGAAACAAAGAGTATATACTTTTTAGTTGTTTTCCTGAAAGAACAACGAGAAGAGATAGAGTCCGTTTTCCAGGAATTAAGAATAGAAAAGATTACATTTTTTGAGAAAGGAACCATCAATAAAAAATTAGAGGAGATTAATGAAAGAATTAAAGGGATAGATAATGAAGTGGTCAAAATAAAGGAAAAATCAAGAGAAATAAGCAAGGAAAATATCAAATTGATGAGCCTCTACGATTATTTTTATAGCCTTCTTAATGAGAAAAGGGTAGCCGGATGCTCATGTTCCACCTCTTTTACTTTCATTTTGGAAGGTTGGGTAAAGAAAGAGGAGGTTCAAAAGTTATTCAGAGAATTCAAAGATTACTCATCCTTAGAGATGATAGTACAAAAACCAGAAGAAAAAGAGAAAAGAGATGTTCCCATAGCCTTATCCAATAAACCTCTTTTTAAACCCTTTGAGTTAATAACGGAGCTTTACGGAGTTCCCCGATATTTCGAAATCGACCCTACTCCTTTTTTGACTCCCTTCTTTGCTTTATTTCTCGCTATGTGCCTTACAGATGGAGGCTATGGAATTATCCTCGCCCTATTGGCTTACCTTATCCCTAAAAAATTTGAAGTGGGTGAAGGAGGGAAAAAACTCTTTTCTATTCTTTTTGTGAGTGGATTAGTAACCATTGGTATAGGGATAATTACCGGGGGAATGTTTGGTGTTGAAATAGCTACCCTTTCTCCCTTTTTATCGCCTATTAAACGATTGGTTTTATTTAATCCTATAAAGCAACCTTTCGTATTTCTTTTAATTTCATTAGCCGTAGGAGTTATCCATCTTTTAACAGGAATAATCTTAGAATTTTGGGAGAACATAAAAAGAGGAGAGATAACTTCGGCTATTCTTGACCAGGCCTCCTGGATTATACTTATTATAGGAGCAATCCTTTTTGGGATGGGCAAAATAAAAGTCCTTGGTAATTTTTTTACCGCTTTTGGCTTAATAATGTTCTTATTTGGTATAGGGACATTATTTTTCTTTTCCGGTAGAAAGAGTAAGAGTTTCTTAGGTAGATTTGGCAAAGGAGCTTTTGAACTGTATGGATTAATTCAATTATTTGGAGATGTTCTTTCCTATACCCGTCTTTTAGCTTTGGGTCTGGCTACCAGTGTAATAGCTACTGTGGTAAATACTATAGCCAGAATGTTTTCAGGTGTTCCTTTAATAGGTCCTGTTCTTATGATTGTAATTCTAATAGGAGGTCATTTAGGGAATATAGTAATAAACTGTCTTTCCGGATTTATTCATACGGCTCGTTTGCAGTTTGTGGAGTTTTTTGGTAAATTTTATCAAGGGGGAGGGAAAAGTTTTATCCCCTTCAAGCAAGAAGGAAAGTATACATTAATAAAATAAGGAAAAGTCCTTGCAAGAATTTATGTTTCATCTTCCTACAAAAGTTTACTTTGGTTCCCGAACAATAAAAAAAGTAGGGGAAGAAGCTAAAAAGTTAGGGAAGAAGGCTTTAATAGTTAGCGGCAGAAATTTTGCTCGAAAAACAGGAATTTTAAAGAAAGTAGAGGATTTAATAAAAAAAGCGGGAGTAGAGGTAACTCTTTTTGAGGAGGTAAAGCCCAATCCATCCCTGAAGATAGTAGAGAAAGGAGCCGATTTATCTAAAAGAAGAGGATGCAATGTAATAATAGGATTAGGGGGAGGGAGCGCTATAGATACAGCAAAGGGAATAGCTGTGTTGTCAACCAATTCAGGCCCTTTAGCTCATTATCTTGGAAGAGACAAAGTGAAAAAGCTTCCTCTGCCCATAATTGCTATTCCTACCACCGCAGGAACAGGAAGTGAAGTAACCCCTTACGCCACTTTTATCAACAACGAGAAAAGACCCCCAAGGAAAGAGATGATTACTGACCGTCTTATTTTGCCCACGGTAGCTCTGGTTGACCCTCAGCTTACTTTGTCCTTACCCTTACCCCTCACCGCTGATTCAGGAGTAGATGCTCTTTCGCAGGCTATCGAGAGCTATATCTCCAAAAGATCTCAACCTTTAAGTGAAATTTTTGCCTTAAAAGCGGTAGAACTACTCGCCCAGTATCTACCTCAGGCTATGAAAAACCCTAAGAATTTAGAGTTTCGTTCATTTTGCTTATATGCTTCTCTTTTAGGGGGAATAGCCATTGCTCATACAGGAACGGTCCTCGTACATGGAATGAGCTATAGATTAACATCGGAATTTGGCGTCACTCATGGAAGAGCTGTAGGAGTCCTTCTCCCCTGGGTATGTGAGTTTAATCTTAGTAGCAATTATTCTAAATTTTCTTTCCTGGCTAAAGCCTTAGGGGATACAACGGAAAATTTAAGTGAACAAGAGAGGGCTAAGAAATCTATTGAAAAAATCAGAGAACTTCTTTTGCAAGTAGGAATACCTCAAGATTTAAGAGATAAAGAGATAGGAGAGGAGAAAATAGAGGAGTTTGCTAAAGAAGTGATGAAAAATAGACGGAAGATATTGGCTAATCCTCGCTTGGCTACTTTAAGTGACCTTGTAGGTCTTTATAAAAAAGCTCTATGGGGAAGTCATCAAAATTATTAAAGGAGAAGAAAAAAGGAGAAAAAAATGTGTGGGATTGTAGGATATGTAGGAGATAAGTTTATAGATTCTTTGCTTATAGCAGGTTTAGAGAGATTAGAGTATAGAGGCTGCGATTCAGCTGGTATCGCCACCTTAAATAAAGGAAAATTGGGGATGATAAAAAGCGCGGGGAAAATACGATTATTAAAAGAGAAGCTGAAGGAATCTCCTTTAGGAGGAGAATTGGGAATTGGACATACACGTTGGGCTACCCATGGAGAACCTACTGTAGAAAATGCTCATCCTCATATTGACTGCAAAAAGAGTATAGCTGTAGTTCATAATGGAATTATTGAAAATTACATGGAGATTCAAAAAGAGTTAACCAAGAAGGGTCACATTTTCACTACGGATACTGATACGGAGGTCATTCCTCACTTGATAGAGGAATATATGGATGGAGACTTGAGAACCACTGTTCAAAAAGTGTTAAAAAGATTAAGAGGCAGTTATGCTCTGGCTATCATAAGTGAAAAAGACCCCGATAAGATAGTGGTTGCTAAAAAAGACAGCTCGTTAATTATTGGAATAGGAGAAGATGAAAACTTTGTAGCTTCCGATATTTCCGCCATCTCAAATTTGACCTCAAATGTAATATTTTTAGAGGATGGGCAGATAGGCGTAATAGAAAAGAGAAAGGTTGAGATATTTAACGGAGAGGGTAAACCTTTAAAAAAAGAGATAAGAAAACTGGAATGGCAGTTAGGGAGGGGTGTTCGAAAGAATGGATATGAGCATTTTATGCTCAAGGAGATATACGAGCAGCCGCGTATCATTAGAGGCATTCTTAAACGTCGAGTCTTTGAAAATAAGAGAGGGGTTTGCTTTGAAAATATAGGTATAGCTTCAGAAAAACTTCTTAAGGTAAATAGACTTATTATCCAGGCCTGTGGAACTTCCTGGCATGCAGGATTGGTGGGGAAGTATTTTTTAGAAAAGAACCTGCGTCTTCACACCGAAGTTGATATCTCTTCCGAGTTCAGATATCGCAACCCCATAGCCGGTGGTGATACTTTAGTTATGGCTATCTCTCAATCAGGAGAGACGGCGGATACTTTAGCCGGAATAAGACTGGCCAAAAGCAAATTCGTTCAGGTTTTATCTCTCTGTAATACTTTAGAAAGTACGATAGACCGGGAATCGGATGGAACAATCTATCTTCATGCTGGTACGGAGATAGGAGTAGCCTCTACTAAAGCTTATACGGCAGAATTGTTAGCTCTTTTTCTCTTTACTATTTACTGGGGGAAAATAAAAGGGTGTATCTCGGAAGAAGAAGCAGGAGATATGATAGAAGAACTGGAGAAAATTCCCTTTTTAGTGAAAAAGATATTAGATAATCAAAAAAATATTATTGAGTGTGCAGAAAGGTATTATCAATGTTCCAATTTTCTCTTCCTGGGAAGAGGTTTCAATTATCCCACAGCTTTAGAAGGGGCATTAAAACTTAAAGAGATCTCTTATATTCATGCTGAAGGATATGCAGCAGGAGAAATGAAACACGGACCCATTGCTTTAATAGACGACCACCTGCCTGTGGTATGTATAGTCCCCAAGGATTCAGTTTATGAAAAGATGCTAAACAATATCCGTGAAGTAAAAGCAAGGAGAGGAAAGGTTATTGCTATTGCTACAGAGGGAGATGAGAAGATTGAAGGGTATGTGGATGATGTGCTCTTCATCCCTCAAATTAAAGAAGAATTTTCTCCTATTTTAACTGTTATTCCTCTTCAACTCTTTGCTTACTATACAGCTATTAAAAGGGGTTGTAATGTAGACCAGCCAAGAAACTTAGCCAAAAGTGTAACTGTGGAGTAAAGTATGAGGATTTTCTCTTTAGAATTTAGGGCCCCGATGAGTTCTCTCTGATTGATTAGCAAGGGTAATAAAGGATTGAAATGAATCTGCTGGGAAGCATAAAAAAGTCGATTTCTAAAAGGCGTTATAATATTAGCTTACATGCAAGAAGAGAAATGAGCTCAGAGGAGGATAACATATCCGAAAATGAATTAATAGAGGTTATATTAAACGGAGAGATAATAGAAGATTATCCAGATGATAGACCATTCCCAAGTTGTCTTGTGTTTGGCAAGACTAAAAAGGGAAGACCAATACATATCGTGTGTGCCTATTCAGAAGATGATGACATAACAGTAGTTATAACAACATATGAGCCAGATCCAAGCAGATGGATCGATTATAAGAGGAGAATTAGATGATAGTGTCAAAATGTGCAATTTGTGGCGGAAAAGTTATTCAAAAAGAAATTAGCGAAGAGATAAGGGTGGGGAATGATTTTGTGATAGTGGAGAATATTAAAGGGGGAGTATGCGTAGAATGCGGCGAAAGATACTATCCTCCGGGAGTTGTGGATAAACTTAAGGAGATTGAAAGAAGCCTAATAGACAAAAAAAGACTTAAGAAGCTGGAAGTAATGGGAAATACATACAAAATAAAGTACTCAGCTGCCTCAACCAATTAACTGATGAGTTTTAGTTAGGCTTTATTTCCTGCTAAATTGGTAGCCGCGAGGCTCAAATCCTGTGCAACTTATAAGGTGAGCGGCTACTTTGCTTATGTGGGTAAGGGAGGCTTTAGCCTCCCTGTTTCTGAGCCTGTGGTAGCCACAGGCTTCAGCCTGCGTCCTTCTGTGCAATCTATAAGAGTAACAACTACCCTGCTTTGATAAAGAAGCAAAGGAGATATCTTTGCATAGTGAACTATTAATGCCATTCCCAGAAGTCTTAAAAGAATTGAGGCCTAAGCTAAAGGCAATTACCTCTGTGCTTACAAGTAATAGGGTAGAACAAGAGGATCTTGTACAGGAGATGCAAATTTTTTTGTGGAAAAATAGAGAAAAAATGAAGAATAAAACATTATCTTATGTTTTAAGGGGTTGTTGTCTTCTTGGTAAAGACTGCCTTAAGAGAGGTAAAAGCGTTGATAGTAAAAAAAGAGATTCTGTCACTGTGATGAGTATATACTATATGAATAGAGATGGAGAGAAAATTGTTTTAAATATTCCTGATGGGTCTCCAGATCCTTATGAGATAGTAATAGCAAAGGATTTAAAGAAGATTATTAAGGGAAAGATGAATCCAAGGTTAAAAGAAACTTACGAGTTGCTTTTAGAAGGGAATACTCTTAATGAGATTGCAGAAAAGTTGGATTTAAGTTATGAGGCAGTGAGACTTCGAGTGAAGAAGATAAGAAGAATAGCCAGAGATTTTTTAAGGAAAAAACTTGTTTTTTCGAGGAGTTTTTTCTTTTTATAATAAGTGGGTTACCCAGTTACCCAATTATCCAAAAGAGGTAAATATGGCATTTAAAGAAATCACTCCTATTCGTTTATACGAAAGTGTAATAAAACAGATTATGGATTTAATTAAAAATAATGAATTAAAACCGGGAGATAAACTTCCTCCGGAAAGAAAGCTTGCGGAAAAGTTTTCTATTAGTAGAGGCTCTTTAAGGGAAGCTTTCAGAGTTTTAGAATCAAGAGGTTTAATTAAAAGTAAACCCGGCGGAGGAAGGTTTATTCGAGAAATAAATAAAGATACTCTTATTAGCTCAGAAAATATTATTTTAAGTTTAGAAAAATCTTCTATACTTGAGCTTTTAGAAGCAAGAGAGGTTTTTGAGGTCAAAATTGCCGAGTTTGCTGCTCAAAGAGCTGCTCCTGAAGATATAAGGATGATTGAAGGGGCTTTAAACAGAATGGATGAAGAGAAAAGAGTAGAAGATGCTGAGAGAGCAGAGTCAGATACAGAATTTCATTTAGCTATAGCAAGAGCATCTCGCAACTTCGTTTTTACCAATATAATACGACTGCACCTGGATTTATTGAAAGAGACTCGAGGGAAGACATGGCGAATACCAGGAAGACGAGAAAAACAACAGCGGGAACACAAAGCAGTATTCCAGGCTATTAAAGAGCATAATAGTAAAAAAGCAGCCGAGGCTATGTTAAGACACTTAAGGAACATAAAAGAAGTTGTGGTGGAGATGTAAAGAATAAGGCTCACGTAGTTAAAGAGCAATTTATTGGGGGTGATGAGATTATTCCTGCTCAGTGAAATACTGAACAGGGACGGATAAAGAATTTCCGAGAGAACTATAAAATAGGAAGGGGGGTAAGGAGATAATCGAAAAAGAGGGACTTGTTCAAATCAGTGATGAGGAGAACTTAGGAAAAATAGTGGATAAAGTGATAAGTGATAATCCTAAAGCAGTGCAGGATTTCAAAAGAGGGAAGGATAAAGCACTTGGCTTTTTAGTGGGAGAAACAATGAAAAGGACGAAAGGGAAAGCTAACCCTCAGATAGTAAATAAATTATTAAAAGAAAAGATAAGAGGTGAAGGATGAAGAAAGACCTACTTTCTATACTCGATTTAAGCAGAGATGATATTCTTAATCTTTTTGAAAAGGCAGAGGAGATAAGAAATTTATGGAGGGAAAATAAAGTTTATCATCCTCTTGAAGGAAAGAGTCTGGGGATGATCTTTCGAAAACCCTCCACCCGCACCCGCCTATCCTTTGAGGTAGGAATGTATCAATTGGGCGGACATCCCGTATTCCTTTCAACCGAAAGTATGCAGCTGAAGAGAGGAGAGACTATAGAAGATACGGCTAAAGTACTCTCAAGATATCTTGACGGTGTTATGATTAGAACCTTTGAGCAGGATGAGGTAGTAAAGTTAGCCAGGGCAGCCACTATTCCCGTAATTAATGGACTAACTGACCTTTTTCACCCCTGCCAAGCCCTATCTGACTATTACACTCTGTGGCGAAGAACAGAGAACCTAAGTAAAATAACTCTCTGTTATGTAGGTGATGGAAATAATGTCTGCCATTCTCTTATCCTGGGAGCGGTAAAATTGGGAGTAAACATCATTATTTCTAATCCTGAAGGATATGAGCCGAATAAAGAGATAGTTGAGAAGGCAAAAAAAATTAATGAGGAGAAGATAAGTTTTATTAATGATCCTTTAGAGGCGGTAAGAGAAGCAGATGTTATCTATACCGATGTCTGGACAAGTATGGGGAAAGAAGAGGAAGAAACAGTCAGAAAAAAGGCTCTTCTCCCCTATCAGTTAAATTTAAACTTATTGAAAAGAGCAAAAAGAGAGGTTTTGATTATGCATTGTCTTCCTGCTCACAGGGGAGAGGAGATTGTGGATGAAGTTATGGATGGGGAAAATAGTATTGTCTTTGACCAGGCAGAAAATCGTCTTCATCTCCAAAAGGCTATACTGGTAAAACTGCTTTCATAATGAAAAGGAGCTCTTACGACTTCGTCAAAAAGAGTATAGGACCCTTTTATACCGAAAAAGAGGCAAAAGAGTTTATGAAAAAGAATAAAGAGAAATGGATAGAAGATAGTGGTAGAGGATGGAGAAAAGTTGTTCCCTCACCTGAACCTATGGGAATAGTAGAAAAAGAAGCAATTAAAGCTTTGCTGGAGAAAAATATCGTAGTAATTGCTTCTGGAGGAGGAGGGATACCCGTTATTAAAAAAGATGGGGGATTTCAGGGAGTGGAAGCAGTAATTGACAAGGATTTAGCTGGAGAGAGATTAGCCTTTGATGTGAAAGCTAACATTTTTATGATGTTAACAGATGTTCCCAAAGTTGCTATAAATTTTGGCAAACCTTCCCAGAAAAATTTGGATAAGATGAATCTCTCTCAGGCCAAAACTTACTTAAAAGAAGGCCATTTTCCTCCAGGAAGTATGGGTCCTAAAGTAAAGGCAGCTATTAAATTTGTAGAGTCGGGTGGTGAATGTGCCATAATCTGTTCTTTAAAACAGGCTCTGGATGCCCTCGAAGGGAAAGCAGGAACATGGATTGCGGCTTGAATTTAGAAGTGAGGAAATAAAAACTTATTTTTAGTTCTTAAACTGAGAAATTTGGTTTTTTCAGCTTTGAGAGTTAAGTTTCAAGTAAGTGCCTATTCTGTTTCTTCGCCACAACACTCCAACTGATGATTCTGACTACGGGGACAAATGTCCCAATAGTAAATTATTTAAAAATAAATAAAGGAAGGGAAAATTATGAAGGTTTTAGTCTTTGGAGGAAGCGGAAAGATGGGCTCTACCGTTGCATGGGATTTAGCCAGGAATGACGAGGTTGAAACGGTAGGAATTGTAGCCAGACGGGAAGGAGCACTTGGGAGAGCGAAAAAGCGGATAAGTAGTGATAAGGTAGTAACCCATATTCTTAACGTTGAAGACAAGCAAGAGACTCAAAAATTGATGAAACAGTATGATGTTGGTGCGGTTGCCCTACCTCTTAGGAAGTCAAGCTATAAGGTTCTTGAGTCAGCAATTGAAGCTGGATTTAATCTTATTGACATACTGGAAGAGTATCATAGAAGACCGGATCCTTATGAGATTGAGGGTTTGGAAATTCCAGGTGGAATGTCTTCTAATGACTATGGAGAACGACTTCACAAGAAAGCAATAGAGAGTGGTGTGACCTTTGTTGATGGAATAGGTTTTGCTCCTGGTTTAACTAACATCACGCTTGGTGAAGGTATCAGAAAAATGGACAAGGCAGAATCAGCGATAGCAAGATGTGGAGGTATTCCCGCAAAAGAAGCCGCTGGAAAACATCCGCTAAAATATATGATTACCTGGGCATTTGAACATGTTTTAAGGGAATATATGATTAAGGTGGAAGTGATTAAGAACGGTAAGATTATAGAAGTAGATGCGATGAGTGATCTTGAAAAGTTTAGATTCACAAAATTGGGTAAGGATGAGGAATTAGAGTGTGCTGTTACACCCGGGATGCCCAGTTTTCTTTTCACAAGGTCACAGCTTAAAGAATGTGCAGAAAAGACTATCCGCTGGCCGGGTCATTGGGAAGGAATAAGCACGCTGAAGGAATGTGGAATGCTTGATCTTACGCCTGTGGAGTTTAAGGGTGTGAAGATAGCGCCCCGTGAGTTCTTATCATCTGTTATGGAGCCTAAGCTTAAACCATTAGAGGGTGATACTGACGTGAGCGTTATGTGGAACACGGTAACTGGAACGAAAAATGGCCAAAAAATGAGAATTGATTACTATATGTGGGAAGGAGCGGATACAAAGAATGGTATTTCCTCTATGGGGAGAGTTACCGCATTTCCCGAAGCAATAGCAGCGGTACTGGTTGGAAAGGGAGAGATAAATAAGAAAGGGATAGTAGCTCCCGAAGATGCTATAGAAGGAAAAGTCTATGAGAAATTCCTGGAAGAGCTAAGAAAAAAGGGAGTAACTATACTTGAAGTTTCTAAGACAATAAAATAAGATGCCTCTGCACTTAGCTGATCAAAGCAAAAATAGAAGGTGTAGTAGTAGATTTATATAATTCAGGGATTATTAAAAAGAAAGTGGCTGAACAAGACATAGTAATTGGTGCAATTTCGGGGAGTTTTCAGAGAAAAGCAAATTGAGTCTAAATCTGGTATATTCGGTCTGAATCACGGAAGTTAAAATGCGTTTATTAAAACCGGTGGTAAGGTTATTATGGAAAATCGCAAAATATTGATAATGATGGAAAGGAACTGATTTAATGCGGGGAAATTGACACTTAACTAAAGCATATTATAATAAGCTCAAAACTAAAGGAGAGCAAAATTGTGGAAAGGTTGCATAGGTCTTTCTCGCAAGGGTAGGTTAGATTTTTTCTTTAATAAGGTAAATTCTAAAAGGGGATAAGTGATGTGCTTATACATTGCCTATCCCCTTTTTTATTTGGTTTTTGTCGAAAAGAGAACTGCTAAGAATAAGGCCAGAGGGAGGTGATAAGAGTAAATAGGCCGTTAGCTGAGATTAAAGAAAGTTTTCTAAGGGGAAAAGTGTCGAAAGATTGATTTCTCTTTTAGGAGCTTTCCACAAAAGAATGAACAATGTACCAATTAAGGAGGATTAAACAATGAGCAAGTCTAAAATTATAATGCTGGTGGCAGTTTTAATTGTCGCATTGACGGCGGGTGGAGCAGCCGCTTGGTCAGCACAAAAAGTAGTACCTATTGGAATTATGTACCCTTTGAGTGGAGATTTCGCTAGCTATGGAGCGAGGGCAAAGGTGGTGTTGGGTAAAGCCGAAGCGGATATTAACGAATTCGTCCAGGAGGCTAATTTACCGTTTACCTTTAAGTTTTATCATGAAGATACTGAAACAAAGGCAAACGTGACACTGGACAAGATTAAAGCGTTTGCCGCCAAAGGTGTTAAATTGGTGGTTGGAGCATTAGATAGTGCAGATATAAGGATGATCAGCGGATATGTTAACGCTAATAAAATTGTTGTAATTGGGACAATGTCGACAGTTGCGGAACTTGGTGTTCCAGATTATATATTCAGGCCTATTCCGTATGACGACATGACGGGAGTAGCATTAGCAAAGCTTGTGTCTGAATTAGGATACACTCATGTGGCGCTCTTAGTAAGAAAAGAC